>Ga0256828_1001417_pt1 | contig 14980 bp, 15 predicted proteins | sample CV88metaG_FD_185993 | JGI IMG/M metagenome (GOLD analysis project Ga0256828, IMG submission 185993) | Hydrothermal vent microbial communities from East Pacific Rise, Pacific Ocean - CV88 | ecosystem: Environmental > Aquatic > Marine > Hydrothermal vents | place: Pacific Ocean: East Pacific Rise...
ATTTTAGATGAATTAATATTAACAACACATTTTCACACAGATAATTCAAAATACATCGAAATATTAAATATATTAAATAATAAATACAATATTAGATTTTTTGTGAGTTTCCATTATGACTGCACCGATTCTTTTTTAAATAAAATTGAAGATTTTCTAAAAAACACAAAAGATTTTGATTTTGTGTTTGATATTAATTTAATTAATGGGTTAAATTTAATAGAGGATAATTTTAATAAATATTTAGACAGAATTAATTCATTAGCTAAAAAATATAAAAAAATAAGAATAGTTAATTCAGAATATATTCAAAAATCCAATATAAATAGAGGGAAGACTTTTAATTTACTTAAAGAGAAAAAGTTATGCAAAGGTGGTGTTTATTATGTAATGAATAAAAGAATATCTCATGCATGTTCTTCTGGAAGTTCATCTGTTGGGTCAACAATATCTTTAGATGAAATTGCATCAAATTCCTTTCAAGAAGAAACAATTATATGCAATAAAATATGTCCTAATCAATGGTATAATATTGAAAAGATGGAACCAAAACCACTAAATTTTAAAAAATAAAGGAATTTTATGAACGAGTTTAAACCTAGATTAACTAAGATAAAATTAATCACAGATAATAATATTTTATTTTACCATTTATTTTTTTTAAATGGAAATATTTTTTATTCTATAGAATACTCTTATTATTTAAAAAATTATTATAAAACAATTATTATGGTTCCCTCTCAGAAATTCCTCGATTCATTATACGAAAAATGGATTGAAAAATACAATAAAGAGAAATTATATAAGATCTTAAAAAAAGTTATTTTCATAAAAGAAGATTCTTGTAAAATAATTTCAAAAAATCTTTTAATACTGGATTATTCCAGTTTTCAAAAATTGGATAAAAATGTTTTTGCTCAAAAAATAATATATAATTACGGAGACGATGAAAAATCATTAAAACATCAATTAAGAAGCAAAAGAGTAATCACGATAGGAGATTATCAAATAGGATGCAAGGTTGATCATCATTATCCATTATGCTTAAATTTTAAATTGTTTAAAACTTTAGATGAAATTCTTCCTATTAAAGAAGATGTTTTTCATGAATATAAAAACGAAGACATAATGGATAGAAAAAGAAATATAAAAGATTTTCATTCTTCTTTTAATAAATTAATTTTTGAAAAACATAATTTCTGGGAAAGAGCTAATAGAATAATACCAGAATGCAAGTTTTATAATAAAGAGATAGAATTAATTACAGATGACCCATTTGATAGTGCTAATTTAAGATATATAAGTTCTTGGAAGGATTATGATATAAATTATTATAGAAATTTAAACGAAGAGTTGTCTTTTAAGAATTTTTTAAAAAATGCTGAAAAAGGTATTTTATGCAAAAAAGTCATCAGAAGAAAATAAAATGGTTTTATATATATTCAAGCCAGACCCAATATCTAATGCAAAAAAAATCTTTTGAAGAATATTATTTCCAATTTAAAAATATAAAAGATTTTTTTGACTTTATTCCAATTAAAAATAATTATTCAAAAGACTCAAAAAACTTTCAAGTAAAATCTGAATCTATTGTAAAAATGAAAGAATATTTATACAATAATGAATTCTTTTTCTTTACAGACCTTGATACTTTTTTTGATTTCAATAATATTAATATAGAGTTTTTTTATAATCTTTTATTAAATCATTCTGCAAAAAACCAAAGAATTATTCATTATGAATTTAGTCCTTTTTCAGAAACAATACAAAAAGGAAATGGTTATGGTTTAGGAGCGCAATATTTCTTTTTAAAAAAAGAAGATATAAATATTTTCGAAAAATATTTTTATAAAAAGAAAGAAAAATTTGAGATGGATGATGAAAGATGGTTGTATTTTTTATATAAAGAAAAACCAAAATGTTTTTTTGCATTTAAAGGGAATCATTTTTCAAATAAATATGTTTTGTCTAAAATAACTCATCCAAGATATAAAAAATTTTATAGTTTATCAAAAATAATACTTTATTATACAGATATAAATCAAACAATTCCATTAAAAGAAGCAATTGAATCAAACGGAGAAGAATATGGATAAATATGAATTAAAACACGAAGAAAATTCAGTCGAATATCTTTATCCAACGGAATGCTTAGACAAATGCAATCCAATAAAAGATCAAATTGAATTAAAAGAAATTATAAAAATGTTTCAGAAATATAAACAACAAGAATTATTTAATGATGAAAGAATAAAGATAGATACTGGTTTTGCTTGCAATGCTAAATGTTATTTCTGTTATTATAAATCTCATTTAAACGATCCATATCTTGAATTAAAAGAAATAAAAAAACAATTAACTTTAGCAAAAAGATTAAATTTCAAACAAATAGAGTATAGTGGAGGAGAGAGTTCATATCATCCTCTTTGGTTCAATATGTTAAAAATTGCTAAATCAATGGGATTCAAAATAAGTACAGTTACTAATGGAATAAAATATTCTGATTTTGAATTTGCAAAAAAATCGAAAGAACTTGGTTTAGAAGAATACCTCTTCAGTGTTCATGGATTTAAAGAGAATCATGATAAGATGGTTGGAGTACAAGGAGCCTTTAATAAAATTATACAAGCAATAGATAACGCAGAAAAACTTAATCAACTTATTAGAGTAAATATTACAGTTAATCTTTTAAATTTAGAAGTAATTCCAGATATAGTTGACTTGCTTTTAACCAAAAATGTTTATCAATTTAATTTCATTGAAATAAATAATTCACATGAAGCTTATTCAACAGCAACCAAACAACATGATAAAATATATCAAATGTTTAAAACACTGGAACCAACTTTTGATAAAATAATTGATAAATTACAGAGAGATGATTGTTTAAATATAAGATATCTTCCGTTTTGTAAAATCAATGAAAAATATCATAAATATAATAAAAATTATATCCATCATTGGATTGATAAATTTGATTGGCATCCAATGTTTGTACATAGAACAGATTTTATAGACAAGAATTTTAAGAGATGGAAAACAATGAATATACATAGTTTTGCAGAGCAATTACAAAGTACAAGAAAATTTTGGTACTATAAAGATGATAATTGTATGATCTGTGAATTCAATGGAGAGTGTGATGGATATAAAAAATAAAATGAAGGAATGATAAATGATAGAAATAACATATTTTCCGGCACCATTAGAAAAAAACCGTATATGTGGTCATACTTTTGAAGCAATGGATTATCATTTATTATTTTATGATAATAATATTCCTTCAAAAATAATCATTTATGATAAAATAAAACCAAACATATTGTATAGTGCTTACAAAGAAAAATACAATATGTACAATGGTTTTGAAAAAAATATTGAATTTCGCCCTTATAAACAGAATAAAAAAAATTACATCAGCACAAAAAATACTGTTTTAATAGTGTCTGGTTTTGATGAAACCTTTGAAAAAACATTTGAAATATATTCTCCAAAAATAATAAGTTTTGAATGCGGAATATATGATTATAAAAAACTTTTATCAAAACCAAATTTTTATTTGTTGCATGATACTAGAATACATAAACAATATTTTACTAAAAACGAAAAACATTATATAAAAAAAATTTATTTTAACAGATATAAATCATTTAATAACCAAACTAACGAGGGATGTTTATTATACATTAACAATATGCTAAGAGATTTAAATGAATCAAAATTGATTTATTTTAAAAATAAATATAAAAATCTATTCATTGTTTCTGGTACTAAATTATCAAAAATACAAGAATTAAAGTATTTAAAATACACAGACAAAATTAATTATGCTCCTGTAAAAAAATTTTTTAATAATTTTTCATCATATATTTATACAGACAATACTAGAAATTTTGATTGTAGTTCAAGATTATTGGTTGAATGCAAATTTTATAATAAAGAAATATTTATAGAAATGGATTACGTTGATAAAGGATTTAACCAGAGATTCTATGATTTAAATGATTTTGATAAATTAGTGCTTGATAAAAATGATGACATATTTGATATAATAAGGGGATAAAATGTTTGAATTGATAAATTCAGAAAAAGAAATATTTGCAATAAATTGGTATTATACTGACAAATGTAATCAAAATTGCGAATATTGTCCTCTTGTATTTAAAAACAAAAAAAGCAATAATAATCTTTTAAAACATATATTATTAAAAGAATTTAGAAAAAAGGATTACCAATATATATTTGAAATAGAAGGAGGAGAACCAACATTGGATCAATCTGTTTTTGATCTCCCTGATTTTTTTGAAGATATAGATTCAGAATTCATACTATATACTAATTTTTTAAATTCATCAAACAACATCCCACAATATAAAAAATATCTACAAAAACATAGAGTAATAATTTCAATAAATTTATCAATTTATTCTTCTAAATTTAGCAAAGAATTATCTGAACCAATCATCCTTGATTATTTAAAAAATATAATTTTATTAAAGGAATATTTAAATAATATAGAAGTAAATATATTGGTAGATACTGTAAGTGAAAAAACATGGAATGTTTATAAAAATTTAGCAAAATTTTTTAATTCAAATAATATAAATTATTTCGCAAATTTCGCTGAAGATTTTTATAAAGTAAACGATTTGGTTTTAAATATGGAAGATGTAAAATATTATGATAATTTTTCGAATGAGATAAATTATTGTCGTTTAAAATATAATTTTTACAATTATAGATGCAAAAGAAAATTTATAAAAATAAATTGTTTTGATTTGAATGTTGTTGATTGTTCTTCAAACTATATAAAAAGCATATATTCTTTTAAAATAGAAGATTTCAATAAAGACATAATTTGTAAAAATAAAATTTGTGGAATAGATAATTTTCAACTAAATTTTAAAAAAGAAAGGGCAATCCATGATAATTAATTTAAGATTGATCGAGCAGTGCAATTACAATTGTTCGTATTGTACTATGCATTCAGATAAAAGAACATCTTTTGATTTTACATTATTTAATTCATGTGTAAAAGAAATTATGAAACATGAAGAACATTCTATTATTTTTATATATGGAGGAGAACCTTTTTTGCAAAATTTAGAAATGTTAAAAAAAATAATAATGTTATCCAAAGTGTATAATTTGAAGATAATTTTTCAGACAAATTTATCAGATAAATCTTTTTTAAAAATTAAATCCCTTTTAAAAGGTCATAATAAATCAGATACTCCTCAATTCTTTATAAATGCATCTTATCACCAAGAATGGGATACTTTTAATAATTTTTTAAAAAAATTAAATTTTTTAAAATCAAAAAACATATTAAACGAAATAGCATTTATGGACGAAGAAAAAAATTATGATCATTATAATAAATTCAAAAAAATATTTAAAGATTGTTGTAATGTTGAATTTTGCCCTATTATAAACGGAAATGTATTATATGATGATAATGTAGACATAGCATCAGATTCTCTAGTTTCGCTTGAACAAAAACCTATATTTTCTGAATTAAAAAAAGATTATCATTTTCGTTTAAATTATTATAAATGGAAAAATGAAGACTGTAATAATAAAAACAACAATTGTTATATTAGTTTACATGAAATTCATTTTTTTAATAATAAACTATACAGATGTTTAAATGATGCAATATATGATCTTAATTCAATTGATATTGGTGTTTTTGATTTTGTAGATTATAAGAAACCAATAACTTGTCCTCATAATCGTTGTTTTTTTGACATGCAATACTTCGAGAGGAATTATTTAAAAAAGGATACTATAAATGAAAAAACAAGAAAACAAACATGAATTTTATAAAAGATTTTCATTTCCATTGAATTCAGAAGAGATACAAAAAGACATTTCTTATTATAAAATATGGTTTTATAAACATAAACATTTAATAAAAGAAATGTATTTTACTTTAAATGATTTTGGTCATAAATATATGACAGACATGAATGGAGATGAAATAGTCTACGATTATAGAGATTTTTTAAAATATATTAAATCAATAGGAATAAAGACAACTTTGACTATAAATAATATTTTTGAGATAAATAAAATAGATAATAATATATTATCTATTATTCAAGAAAATAAAGAATTAATTGATATAATTATTGCTCCGAATGAAAAATGGGTTTCTTTGTTAAAAAATATAAAAAAATTCTACATAAAAAACACAGTTGTTCACATTCCTGATGAAACTTTCATACAAAAATATCATAATATCTACGATGAAATTTATATTCATGATGAAATTATGCATAATCATGATAAGTTTCTGGAATTAAAAAGAAAATATCAGATTAAATTAGGGACCGTTGTAAATTTTATTGATTGTGCAACCTATTGTGTAAATAAACAGAAACATTATGAATTAGTTCATAAAAAACAATATGATTCAAATCTTTTTTGTCCAACAAAACAATTCAAGTCAATTGAAGAACTTTTATTAAAGAGAAATAGTATACCTGGCTTTTACTATTCATATAAACAATATTTGGATGTCATAGACACATATAAATTACAAGGAAGAGTAAATTCGGTAGGACAGGAATATAATAAAATAATGAAATTGATAGAAAATATTAATAAAAAAAGCAAAATACTCCTCCCTGAGTACAAAATATTGTATTCTTCATTTAAATCAGACAATGTATTTGAATGGCAAAAAACAGTATTAAATTGCGGAGGAATTTGCCCTGAATGTGATTTCTGTAATAACTTATTATTAAAAAAGGATAATTAATGAACTATGATTATATTCAAACAGTGATAAAAAAAGATGATTTTAAAGATTTAAAATATACTTTTATTTTTGAAACAACATATTCTTGTGACAAAAAATGCCCTTATTGCTACAACCCAAAAGAAAGGTTAGAAGGAGAATCATATTTAAATAAAATTAAAGTGTTTAATGAAATTCTTAAAATAAAAGAAAAATTCCAAATAATTGTGCTTGGTGGGGAGCCGAGCCAATTTGAAGGAACAATTCATTTTTACAATCTTTTTGGTAAAAAATATGGAGATATTCCTGGTTATCGTTTTATAATTTTTTCACACGGAAATGCACCATCTTCTTTTTATAATCAATTTAATGGTTATTCAAATAACATAATTCTTTTTTCATGGCATGAAGAAGAAACAGACGAAGAATTGTTTTTTAAAAACATGAATATATTAAAAAACAATGGAGTAAAATTCGGTGTGTGTTTGAATGTTGGTTTAAATAAAAGAGATTGGGAAAAGAAATTAACTATTTTAAAGAAAGTAAAGTCAATGGGAGGCGTTACTCAGATTGAACCGATTTTTATAAATGAAAAAAAATATTTTTTCAAAGAAATGCGAGAATATTTTAAGGATTTTTTTTACGAATGTGTAAAATATGATAATGTTGAAATAACATCAAAGAATGGTTCTGAGAAAATATCTTTTGAATTTAATGATTATGAGCTTCTTCCTCAAGGGATAGAAGGACCAAAAAAATGTTATAATAAACAATTTTTAATCGATCCTTTTTTAAACTTAAGTCCAGAATGCAATTTTTTCCCAGATTTAAAAATTAACTTATCAAACGATCCAAAAAAAATTCACACATATATAAAAAATCAAGTTATCGAATGTAATTTTAATTGTTTAAGCAAAAGCAATGTTTTAAATAAAAAAGAAATTCAAGATAAAAGTTTTAGGAAAATAAAAGATGTTTTATCTAAAAAGGACACCTGATGAATAAAGTGGAATTAAATTTTGAAAAAGAGTTTTCTATAAAATTCCAGTGGCAGATGTCACGTATGTGTAATAAATCATGTTTTTATTGCACCACTCAAAAAGAAAAAGAATTTTCAAAAGAGATTTATCAATTAAATGAAAAAGAAAAAAAAGAGTTTGAATTTATTAAAGATAATTTAAAAGATTTTTTTTATAGAATGGATAAAATTGATTTGTTTAATGTAAATGAAGGTTTCTTAAATCTCTTTGGAGGGGAACCATTTCTTCATCCAGAGTTATCATCTTTAATCAAAGAATTTACATATTTTTTCAAAGAATTAGAAAATAATGATAAAAATTTTAAATTATTTGTGACAACGAATGGTTCAAGATTATATGATTTAAAGGAATTTGATTTTGTAAAAGATAAAATTTTTTTTAGTGTCTCATACCATTATTTTAACACAAAAATAGATGATTTTATAAAACAAGTAAAATATTTAGATGAAAACAATATAAGTTATGTTATATCTTCAGTAATTCCAAATAAAATATCAACCAATGATAAAACTTACGAAAAATATAAGAAAAATATAAAAAAAATACTAGACAATAATCTTAGAATTGAGTTCAAATATGAACTAAATCCTTTTGATTTAACAACAATTCCATCTGAAAAAGCAGATGAATTTATTAAATTAAATAAAAAAATAGATGATTTGTATATGTATTCCAATTACAGTAAATTAAAAATAAATAATAAAGAAGAAAAAATATTCAAAGATTTTTTCTTTAGAGGATTTCCTATATTTAAACAAAATCTATGTTATAATTTCCAACCAGGAATTTTTTTTATTGAAGGGGAACCATTTCTTGGGTTTTCATGTAATGAAGGTGAATCAATATCTATTCAAAAATTAATATCTTCAAATCAAACAATTTATGATTTTTTTGAGAAAAACCACAAAATTGTTTGTAAAAGAAAAACATGTACTGAAAGCAGACATGATTTAAACCCATTAAAAATGTTTACATCAAATAACCAAGAATTAAAAAGATTAAGCAAATTTTTAAAAAGAGAGAAGTGAAATGATAGTGACTGGGTTTAATGGCAATATAGACAATGAATATTTCTATGAATATTTATTGTTTGTGTTATTATTAAGTGCAAATTATAATAATATAAATACTCCTATAAAAATATTATTAAATTCAGAAAATATTTTTAAATATAATAAATTAATACAAAAATTTAATTTGAAGTTGGATATTGAATTGATTGAATATTCTTTTATCAGCAAATCCTATAATACAAAATATGAAATAATCAAATATTTTATCGATGAAAAAACATTTTTTTATTTGGATATTGATGTAATATTTTTGAAAAATATTGATTATTTTTTAAAAGAAATGTTTTTATCTGATGTTTTTTATACTGAAAAAATACCAGAATATATAAAAGAAATAGAAAAAAATTATTATAAAATTCCTTCTTATGATATTTTTGCACAATGGTTTTTTTTAAAAAACAAAAATACTTCAATGGAAGTAATTGATTTTTTCAAAAACATAACAAACCATGATCTTGAAAAAAAAGAAATTAAATCCCTTGATTTAAAATTTTCAAAAACAATTAATAAATTAGAAAAAATAGAAGACCAATCATTTGGTGCGTATTATCCAAAACATAAAATTAACAATAAAAAAATATTATTTCATTATGATGGAATGATTGATTCAGGTTCATTTATTAAATTAAAAAACCATAACCCAAGGATGTTTAATTATATTATATACAAATTAAAAAAAATCAAAGATTATGAAGGAATACAAAATGACGAAAAATATTTCAAAAAACACACAAGAACCAAGCAATGAATCTTTTTTTAATAAATTTAAAAAAAACAAATCAAATAAAATAGAGAATTTTGTTGATTTTATTGAAAATGACTTTGAAAAAAATATTAAATTTTTAAAATGTAATGAATTTAAAGAAACTTTTGTCTTAGAATTTAAACCGACAAATTATTGTAATTTATCATGCGAATATTGTTGCTTTCATTCAAAAGAAAAGAATTCTTTTGATATAAATCAAACGGAAAAGTTATTAAAAATAGTGAAATATTTAATGGATAAAATTAATTATAAAAAAATTTACTTATTTATCTATGGTGGAGAACCTACACTGTATCCTCATTTAAATAAATTTATCAAAACATCCATTGATTATTTTGAAAAAAATAATTTTGAATATAAAATATTAATTCAAAGTAATGGTTTTTCTAGTATCGAAAAAATAATTGATCCAAAAATTTACAAAAATTTAAGTTTTTCATTATCGTTTCATTACAAAGAATTATTAAAACACCGCAAAATAAAAAAATTTATAAAAAATGCTGAGTTATTGAATTCGATTGGATTGTTACAGGAAATAACATATATGATAACTAAAGATAATTTAAAAAATGATCTTGCGTTAATTAATTTATTTAAACAAAAAAAATTGCCTTTATATATTAGAAGTATTTTGCAAGAATCAAATTATTTTAGAAAAAAATATGATGGATTATTGACAATTGAAGATAAAAATTATGAAACGGATCAAGGAAATTTTTCTTTTGAAGATCTTACTGTAAATAATTCTTTTAATTTTCAAAATTACTATTGTGAAGCAGGAATTACATCATGCATTGTGTCTGAAAATGATTTATATAGATGTGATATGGATTTTTTATATGATATTAATAAAATAGGAACTATTCAAGAGGATTATTCTATATTAATTAAAAAATTTAATAAATTATATAATGACAAATGTAATTTAAAATGTTCTCATAAATTTTGCAGCATATATTTTAGTAATAAATTCCATGAAAATTATTCAAAGGAACTCATAAATGGGAAAGATATATAAGATTTTATTTGAACCAGATGAAACCAAATTGGAAAACCCCTTTAATTTTACAAAAAACCACAATACTTCTTTTCTAATAGTTACTAATAATTATAAAAAATATTTAAAATTTATATACAGTTATTATAACTATACTATTATTTCTTATGGTTTTTTCGATATAATAAAAAAAGATTTTAATAATGTTAAAATTGATAATTTTAAGTTTTATTACAAAGATAAAATTATTGAAAATTTCAAATACGATGATGTTTTTCTTTTTGAAGATTTAATAAAGGAATATGGTAAAATAAATTATAGATTAAAAGAAAAAGAAGTAAGTCTTTTTCAATCAAAAAACCCAATAGAATTAAATAAAATAATTAAAGGGAATCAAAACTTTGATTTTCGAGAAAATCTTATTTTATTTTATAATAAATTGATTTTCTTTGGGTTTAAAAATAAATTATTGAAAGAAATCCATTCTTATTTTATAAAAGACAAAATCATACAAAAAGATTTTGGATATATTGCTTTTAATGGAATGAAATTAGATACTTTTAAATTTGAAGATAGAATAGAATTTAAAAAAAGAACATCAATAATAGAATTGATTAATATTAATAAAGAATCCATCAATGATAAATTTATACAAGTTTTTATTGATAAAAAAATATATTTGTATTATAAATTATTATTTAATACTTTATGTTTATATATTGATGAATTTACTATAACTAAATACAGAAAGGTTTTACATGAAATATCTTCCTTGCATAAATCCATCAGATAATATAAAAAATCTAAAACTAATAATTCATCCAAAAATAAAAGACTCTTTTTATGAAGATGTTTTAAAATTAAAAACAGATTATCCAATATTTGATTTTTTAAAAACAGTTGAAAAAATAAATATTGATTATTCTACTGTAGATGATATTGATAAAATAAATTTAAATAGATTCGATAGATTCGATAACCAAGAAAGACATATTTGGAATTTTTATGATTATTCTCCAAAATTAAAAGAGAATGATTTAAAATTATTGGAGATTCTTGCAACCAAAAGAAATTTAAATAAACATTATTTGTATTCAAATGGTGATGTTTATTATAAAAACAACAATATTGCAGTTAGAAAAACTATGAAAAATCATGGAGAATCATTAGTTTATTATAATTATATTAAAAAGATATTGAAATACAAACTAATATCAAATAGATTTATAGAATATAATATCTCAGATAGAATAACCTTAGATGTATTAAAAAATGGGTTTTTTAAAGAATTGAGTGAAAAAATAATTTATTTTTGGGATAGATATAGTATTTGGACAAATAACATTAATTACGAAACAATAGGGTATTCTTCTAAAATCGACTTTTTTGATCCTGACATGTTTTATTGGAAAAAAACAACAAAAGAAATAAGCACTATAAAAGACACAAAAGAATTTATAAAAAACTATAAATATTATAAGTTAAGACCAAAAAATGTAATATATTATTTAAATGATTACAATAAAGAATATTTGCATGAAAATCTTATATATTTATATTTTTCTTACATTATTCTAGAAAACATGTCTATCGAATTTAAATAAATAAGGGAGATTATATGAGTAAATTTTTAAGAGAACTTTTGATAAAAAATTTATCAAATGAAAATGAAATTATTGAGTTTTTTCAAATTAAGGAGAAATCAAAAAATTTTAAAATATCCAAAGAAGAACTTAAAATATTATATTTAAATGAATTAAGAGGAGATTTTTCATCTTTCAATGATTTTTGCAGAACATATCTCGAAATATTATCATCTGATAAAAATTGGTTTTTAGATCAAATTATTGAAACAAAGGATGAAAATATAATTTTTAAAGAATTCAAAGGTTTAATGGAAGTTGATTCAGATAAATATCTTTATACACAAACATTTGTACATTTCTTAATCGAATTATATTATTACGACAAATTTAACGTTTATATAAATTTATTTCAAAAACAAAATTCATTATATTTTCATGAAAACAATATTTTGATTTTAAATTTTTTAAAACATCAAATGTTTAAAAATTCAAAAAATATTGATAATATTATTAATTCAAGAATATTGAATATTCTTCATGGTGGTTTTTGTAAAACAAGTTTATTTAATTCACATAATTTTTTATTTAATAAAGACAAAATTCATTTTTATAAAGATAATAAACTATTTATATTAAAAGAATATATTGTTTTATCATTATTATTAAAAATAAGAACAATCGAAAACTTTGAAATGATGTTTGAAGAACGATTACCAAGACTTCATAATGTTGAAACAATAAATAATCCTGAAGATTATTTAAAATTCTATAAAATATTAAATGAAGAAAATATTTTAAAGCTGATGGTCTTTCTTAATAGTAATGTAGATGAAGAATTCTTTTATAAATTCAAAAATATGACAGCCGATGATTCGTATTTTATATTTGAATATGAAAACTCTAATTTATTAGAGGAATATTTTAACCAAAATAATATTCGCTCTCTTAAACATTATAAAGAGAATAAAGATCTGTACAAAAAACTTGAAAAAAAATATGCAAAAACATCTTCGATTTATTTAAATAATTTTGTTTTTTGTAATCCTATGATTTCTTCAAAATACTTTATAGATCCTATATTTTATGGAAGAAATACCTTTGAAGAACTTGAGATTAACTTCTGTACAGATATCGTGGTATCTAAAAAAAATTAAAGGAATGATGTGAAAATAGAATTGCCTTATTTTGATGAAGACATAATCAAGAATTACCAGTCTTTTATTTTTACAAATACAAAACTGTTCAAAGATAAACACATAATCATATATGATCATTTGGAAGGAAGCATTTTTAATGGGGGAAGGGCACATAATCCAATATTGTTAAAAGATGTTCTTCCTTTTTTTAAAAAAACAGGATTTACTCCTGGATTCACTTTAACAAATCATCTTTCTTTTGATGAAATTGTTGAATTAAAAGGTGAATCTTTTTTAAATGGAAATCTCGAAAAACTAATGAATACTATTGAATTTCTTTTAAAAGAAATAAAAGAAATTAATCTAATAATAAGTAATGATGAATTAAAAAAAATAATTAATGATAATTTTAAATCAAATATTATTTTTAACAAAAGCATTACTTCTTTAAGCACAACTATAGATAAAAAAGTTTTTTCAAATTATGATTATATTATACCTAGAGTTGATTTGTATAAAGACTTGGATTTATTGGATGAATATAAAGCTTTTTATAATAATATGATATTTTTAGTATCATATGAATGTTCTGGGTGTCCTATTTATAATACACATTATAAGTTAATCTCTCAGCATAATATTCAAAGATTTGATTATGATGTAAAAGAATGTTTTTATAAAAAGAAAGAAAATTTCAAATATATTTCAGACATATATTCTCCAAATAATGATGATTATGAATATTGTACTTCTGAAATTTATAAAAACAATATTCAGAAATTTATATCAAGAAATTTTAAAAAAATTGGTGGAGTTAAAATTGGAAGAAATAGTAAAGATATAACATTAATAAAAAAAGAATTAAATGTTATAAAAAATATATTATCAAGAAAAAAGGATTTTTTATAATGATTTTTCAAGGAATAGAACATGAGGAACAACGATTATATGTTCACTGGGACATAACAACAAAATGCAATTTTAAATGCAATTATTGTTATGCTATTCAGGGATATGGTGATGCTTGGGGAAATGAAAATTCAAAAAAAACAATCGATGGTATATTGTCTAGTATAAAAGTATCTTCTCTCCCTATATTTCTAGGTCTTCTTGGAGGGGAGCCAACAATGTCAATTCATTATGATTATATTATAAATGAACTTAATTCTTGGTTTTTTGATAAAAATGATCGAAATAGATTGTATGTTACTACTAATTTATCTAAACCAATGTCTTACTGGGTAAATCATCCTAAAATAAAAAATACTTTTATATTGGCCAGTTTTCATCCTGAATATCATGATGAAAAATCAATAATTGTGTTTATAGATAAATTAAAATATTTAAATAAATATTTTAGAGTTAAAGTTAATATTATGTTGGATCCAAAATATCATCATATAACGTCATTATGGCCCAAATATCTTAGAACATTGGATGAAGATATTATAATTCACCCACATATTATTTATCCTGATGGATCTCCATTTAATTCTTTAGATTCAATCTATCAAGAAAATTATGAAATATACAAAGATATATTTCAATTCATGAACCCAGAATATATTTTTGAAGAGAATGGAAAAAAACAGCATTTGAAAGATATTGATGTTTTTTCAAAAAAAATGAATAGTTTT
>Ga0256828_1001418_pt1 | contig 14975 bp, 14 predicted proteins | sample CV88metaG_FD_185993 | JGI IMG/M metagenome (GOLD analysis project Ga0256828, IMG submission 185993) | Hydrothermal vent microbial communities from East Pacific Rise, Pacific Ocean - CV88 | ecosystem: Environmental > Aquatic > Marine > Hydrothermal vents | place: Pacific Ocean: East Pacific Rise...
ATTGCTTCGTACATCTGACGTTAAATCAAGTCTGTTTAATCTGTGCCACTGCTTGTTTTTATCCATACCTACCTGTTTTTTATCAACATTACAATATTGATTGTTTCTTGGTTGTGGCCAAAGCCCGTGAAGTACAAAATTGAATGCTCCAAAATCTTTTGCACTCATATTTTTACACTCTTTTTTATATTGATGAGTCTGACAAAAGGCATTTTGCCAACTGATTGCTAAAAGGTTCTGTTTTGAACTGCTTTTAGAGAGAGGCTTTGTAGCTGATTTTTTCTTGTCAAGTGATACTAAAATTGAAGAGAGAGTCGCTCTGCGTTTCTCTTCAACAGGTTTTTTCTCCTCTTTTTTATCTGAAAAACAGACCTCATCAACCCAGCGTTGAGCAACTCTTTCACCTTCAACAAGTATTAAAAGTTGCCCTTTGTTCTCTTGTAGTATTCGATACTCTTTTCCAATATCTAATTTAATACCATTGGTATTGGTACTGTGTTTCATATTATTAAAAGCTTCACAAGATTGTACTGCTTTTTCATATTTAGCTGGTTTCTTTGCCATCACTGTTAATGGTAGCATTAAGATTAATGTTGAGACGATTATTCTATTCATTTTTGTCCTTATGATGAAAATGCCATTTTATCATAAAAAAAGCTACTAAAAAATGTTATTTTACTTTCAGTGTATCTCTTTTTGCTTTGGTCTCTGCTCTTAGAGATGTTCTGGCTAATTTAAAGGTTTGTCTGCAAGATTTCATCGCTTTTGTATCTGTAGCTGACTGAAGACATGATTTAAAATCATTAAGTAATTCAATTTTTTTTGTTAAATGATTTACTGCAATCTCTTTTTTTTCTGCAAATTTTTTGCTATTTGCTGAGAGAAGTGATGCCCCTAAAAACAGTGTAAGAACAATTATTTTAATAGATTTCATAAGATATTCCTTTTTAATTCGGTATGCTATTCTAATTAATTTTTGTGGAAAAATAGAGATAAAATGAAAAAACTAAAATATGCACTTGATGTGCAATATAACGATAATAAAAATGCTGTTGTAGCCTGTATAGGATTTGAAAACTGGAATGATAAAAAACCCCTTTATGCTAAAACCCATTTTATAGAAACCATAGAACCCTATCAAGCAGGTTCATTCTATAAACGTGAGTTACCTTGCCTCTTAGAAGCAATCAAAGGACTTAATAATATAGAGTATATAGTCGTTGATGGATATGTATGGTTAGAAGAGGAGAGCCATTCTGGATTGGGAATGTACCTCTACAATGCGTTAGATAGAAAAATTCCCATTATAGGTGTAGCAAAAAATAGATTTAACAACACGCCTAAAAAGTGTGAACTTTTAAGAGGTGAGAGCAAAAAACCTCTATATATTAGCTCTGTTGGTGTAGAACTTGAAGAGGCAAAAGGATATATTTCAAAGATGGATGGGAAATACAGGTTTCCTACACTTTTAAAAAATGTTGATAATCTAGCCAGAGGAGCAGAGATATGATATTTAAAGAGATTGGTTTTATTGAAGAGTTATCGTTAGAGGAGCGTTTAAAGCAATTTGGAAAAGAGAGAAAAATTCCCTGCTCTAAAAAGATATTTCGTTCTAATATGATGCTTAATCCATTACGATTAAAACATCTAAACAGAATTGATAATTTAGATGCAGATATGATAACTTTGAATCTAGAAGATGCCATAGCTCCTGCTCGAAAAAGAGAGGCTTTGGTTAATATTGCTCTTTTTTTGTCCCATCTTAAAGAGTCAAATAGTTTTATTATTGTCAGAACAAATCCACTTGATGAGGGTGGGCGTGAAGAGATAAAGTTTTTAAACGATTTTGCTTTTGATGCTGTTCGTGTTGCCAAAGTCAAGAGTTTTGATGAGATTGTAGAGATTGATAAAATTCTTAGTCCCAATAAAGAGATACATATATCACTTGAAACCAAAGAGGCATTTAATAGCCTAAATAGCTTTGGAGGAGTTGAGCGATTTACAACTGCAAATATTGGTATATTAGACCTATTGACCTCATTGGGACTTCCTCAATCTTTAGTAGAAGAAGATAACCCTACGATTCACTATATTTTGAGTAAATTTTTAATTGATTCAAAAATGGCTGGTGTGAACCCCATCTCATTTATGTTCCAAGAGTATAAAGATACCAAACGTTTTGAAGCGTGGTGTAGAGTTGAAAAGAAGATGGGCTTTACTACAAAAGCGTGTATGGGTCCACTTCAAGTTGAGATTGCCAATAAAATTTTCTCTGTAGATAATGAAGCTTATATTCGAGCCAAACATATAAAAACAGTTTTTGAGAACTCTGCAAAAAACAATGAAAATGGGTTTATGGATGTGAAGTATGGTTTCATTGACGAGCCTATATACAGAGATGCCCTGTTGGTTTTAGAAAACTTTTAGGTTAGAAATATCATTTAACTACCTACTAATTAAAATTTAGATAAAATTATCGCAATTTTAATACTAGGTTATACAAATAATGTTAAAGATGATATTTGGTTCTAAAAATGACAGAATTGTAAAAGGTTATTTAAAAAGAGCAACAAAAATTAATAAACTAGAAGACTACTACGAGAAACTCTCTGATGAAGAGCTAAAAACAGCCTTTAACGAGCTAAAAGCATCTGTTCAAAATCAAGAAAAAACTTTAGATGATGTGTTAAGTGACTCATTTGCCATTACAAGAGAAGCCTCTAAACGTATACTAAATATGCGTCATTTTGATGTACAGCTTGTAGGTGGTATGGTTCTTCATGAAAACTCTATTGCAGAGATGAAAACAGGAGAGGGAAAAACTCTTGTTGCCACTTTGGCTGTTGTACTTAATGCCATGATGGGTCGAGGAGTGCATGTTGTTACAGTAAATGATTATCTTGCAAAAAGAGACTCCGATGATATGGGTGTACTCTATAACTTTTTAGGATACAGCGTAGGTTGTCTTACCGATGAAATTTATGACGAAGCCACCAAAAAAGCTCAATATGATTGTGACATTACCTATGGAACAAACAATGAGTATGGATTTGACTATCTTCGTGACAATATGAAAACACGTGCCGAAGAGAAAGTTCAAAGAGACCACTTCTATGCAATCGTTGATGAAGTTGACTCAATTTTAATTGATGAAGCAAGAACACCACTGATTATCTCTGGTCCAGTTCAACGAGACCATACCCACTATGTAAAAGCAAATGAGATTGCACTACAGATGGAAAAAGGTGAAAAACCAGAAGTTAAACCTGGTGAAGATGAGCCTGTTCTTGACTTTGATTTCTATGTAGATGAAAAAAATAGACAAGTAATTATGACAGAAAGAGGTCTAGAGAAAGCACAAGAGCTGTTTGAAGTTGAAAACCTCTACTCTTTAGAGAATGCTTCTCTTTCACACCATCTTGACCAAGCGATGAAGGCTCAATATATTTTTGTAAAAGATATTGATTATGTATCACAAAATGGCGAAATTGTTATTGTTGATGAGTTTACAGGTCGTCTTAGTGAAGGTCGTCGTTTCTCAGAGGGACTACACCAAGCGATTGAAGCAAAAGAGGGTGTAGAGGTTAAAGAGGAGTCACAAACTCTAGCAGAAATCACCTACCAAAACTACTTTAGACTTTATGAAAAACTGGCAGGTATGACAGGAACAGCACAAACAGAAGCGACAGAGTTTGCAGAGATTTATAATCTAGAGGTTATCTCTATTCCTACCAACTTACCAATTGGAAGAAAAGATTTAAATGACCTTATCTACAATACAGAGCGTGAAAAACTAGATGCTGTAGCAAGAAAAGTACAAGAGCTTCATGAAAAAGGACAACCTGTACTTATCGGTACAGCCTCTATTGAAAAATCTGAACTGGTGCATACCCGTCTTAAAAAAGCAAAAATTCCACACAACACACTAAATGCCAAAAACCACGCGAATGAAGCTCAAATCATTATGGAGGCGGGTAAAAAAGGTGCTGTTACTGTTGCAACCAATATGGCAGGTCGTGGGGTTGACATTAAGATTAGCGATGAGATTAAAGCGTTGGGTGGTCTCTATATTTTAGGTACAGAGCGTCATGAGAGTAGACGGATTGATAATCAGCTTCGTGGTCGTTCTGGTCGTCAAGGAGATGCTGGGGTTTCTCAATTTTATCTAAGCCTTGATGACAATCTTCTTCGTATTTTTGGTGGTGAAAAAATTCGTACCATTATGAACAAACTGGGCGTAGAAGAAGGAGAGTACATTGATTCTAAAATTGTAACCCGTTCAGTTGAAAAGGCTCAGAAAAAAGTAGAAAACATGCACTATGAGTCACGAAAACATATCTTAGAGTATGATGATATTGCAAGTGAACAACGTAAAGTAATCTATAACTTTAGAAATCAACTTTTAGATGAAAATTTTGATATAGATGCTAAAATCAATGAGAATAGATTGGCATATGTTGACCATCTATTAAGTGAAGCTGATATTTTTGATGGTGCTTCAGAAGATGACTTTAATTTAGAAAAACTTGTTGGTATGATTCAAGAGCAAGTGAATATTAAAATTGATAAAGAAACGTTAAAAGGAAAGGATTATGATGCTCTCAAAGAGATTATTCTTTCTACTTTAACCAATACCTATGAAGAGAAGATGAAACCACTTACACCCGAACAGCGTAGTGAAGTGCAAAGAGTTCTATACCTACAAGTACTTGACCCACAATGGAGAGATCACCTCTATGAGATGGATGTATTAAAAACAGGTATTGGGCTACGAGGCTACAATCAAAAAGATCCATTAACTGAGTACAAAAAAGACAGCTATAACCTCTTTATGCAACTGGTTGACCGTATTAAATTTGAGGCAATTAAAGTGCTTACATTGGTACAGTTTAACTTTGAAGACCCAGAGCAAGAACAAGCTAAAATGGATGCCATGAGAGATGAACTTGAGCGAGAATTGGCAAATGCCGTAACCAATGATGATGTAGTTGAAGCAGAGTTTGAAGAGGGTCCAACTTCTCCTCAAGTTGTAGAAAAAAAACCAAAAAGAAATGATCCTTGTCCTTGTGGATCAGGCAAAAAATATAAACAGTGTTGTGGAATAAGTGGACCTAAAAAAGGGCTACTTGCATAATGGCAACGGCTAAAAACAAAACTTTTATAAATAAGATAATTAAACACTATCTTAAATATGATAAAGATAATCCTTTTATCTTTATCTCCTCTCTTCTTGCCTTTTTTGGGATTGCAACAGGTGTTATGGTTTTAATGTTGGCAATGGGTATGATGCACGGAACACAAAAAGAGTGGCAAAAAAGCCTATTTGTAATGAACTACCCTCTAACAGTAATTCCTCTTGGTTATGAGACAACCAATGATGAGTTGGTGCATAAGCTCTCAACAAAATTCCCAAATTTAAAATTTAGTCCCTTCTATCAAACAGGCGTATTCTCTAAAAGTGATACAGGAATCGAAGGTTTTATGCTCTATGGTGTTGATTTTAAACAAGAGGTTCAAATGAATCCTGTTCTAAAGAAGGCTGAAGAGAATGCACTTAATAATAAAAGTAAATTTAAACTTTTTGCAGGTCAAGCTTTTTTAGATAAAACATTTATGGAAAAGGGTCAAAAACTTACCCTAAACTTCTCTCGTGAACAGAGTGTTGGTTTTGGAAGTATGCCTATACAGAAACGTTTTATTATTGATGCCAGTTTTGATTCAGGATTAAATAAATATGATGAAAAAATTCTTTATACCACACATCAAGCCTTTCAGAAAGTTTTAAAACGAAGAGAGGGTGTCTATGATGGTATCCATATCTACTCGAATGATGCTGTTAATGACATAAAAAAAATCAATGCCTTTCTAAAAAAGATTGGGCATGATGAAACCTTACGGGTTCAAGGATGGTGGGAACAGAATGCTTCACTCTTTGCAGCCATGGAGATGGAGAAAAAAGCACTATTCTTAGTACTTCTTCTAATTATTTTAATTGCTTCACTTAATATCATCTCTTCATTACTAATGACAGTAATGAGCCGAAGAGCCGAAGTTGCACTAATGAAAACACTTGGAGCAACCTCTCGTGAGATAAAAAGTATCTTTTTTAGGCTGGGTATAATTATTGGTCTTTCAGGAATTATTGTTGGAACCATCTTAGGATTTATTGGAATGTGGGTATTAACAACATTTCCGATTGTCTCTTTACCAAAAGATGTTTATGGATTTAGCAAATTACCAATTGATTTAACAACAACAGACTTTTTTTCTATCATTATAGGTGCATTTATCATTGTTTTGGCTTCTGCACTCTATCCTGCTAAAAAAGCATCTTCAACAGATCCTTTAAAAGTCTTACGCAACGAATAATAGCCTACTCTTTTATGGGTAGCTATTATTAATCTATCTTTAATAAAAAATATCAAAAAAAAATATAATTAAATATTAACTATTTTCAGTATATAATGAGAAGATAGAGATTTCTAATTATAAATTTTTTTAAGGAGAAAATATGAAATTAATATATTCGTCACTACTTGGGTCACTACTGTCACTCTCTTACATACAAGCTGAGGTATCGCTTATCCCACCTGATGCAAAAGCAGGAGAGTGTTATGCAAAAGTTGTTATTCCTGCAAAATATAAAACTATTCAAGAGAAAATATTGGTACAAGAGGCATCACATAAAATATCAATTACACCTGCTAAATATGAATGGGTTAATAAAAAAATAGAGGTCTCACCAAAAAGTACAAAACTAATAGTTATTCCTGCCAGTTATAAAAAGGTTATAGAGAATGTAGAAGTAAAAGCTCCCCAACGTACTTGGCGAACTGCCCTTAAAAGAACTGCTCCACCAGTAAGTAAAGAGCTTTTAGTCGCTGCTAAAATCAAAGGAATTGATGTAGTTAATACCGTACCTGGAACATGTTATAGAGAATATTATACACCAGAACAGTACAAAACAGTTACCAAAGAGATTGTTGTCGAAGAGGCACGAGAAAAAAAAGAGATTATACCTGCCAAGTATGAAACTAAAGAAGAGACGATAGAGATTAAACCTGCTTCAAAGAAAACAGTAACAATTCCAGCAACATACTCCTTTAAAGAAGAAAAAATATTGGTTGAAAAAGCAAAAACAATTTGGAAAAAAGGTGTAAATCCTGCACAGAAGCTAAACGGTGCTACAGGAGAAATTATGTGTTTGGTTAAGATTCCTGCCAAATATAAAATTGTTAAAAAAAGAGTTGTTAAGACTCCTGCAACAACTAAAGTTATAGAGACTCCTGCTGAAACAAAAACAATTAAAATAAAAAAACTTATCTCCGAAGCATCAAGTAGAACCATTACTATTCCAGAAGTTAAACGACAAATAGAACAAAAAATACTTGAATTACCTTCTGAGTTTACATGGATACAAGTAGGGAAAAAAGTTAATAAAGCTTGGCACTATACAGGACACCAAGTCTGTTTAACAGAGACACCTGCACAACATAGAAAAATCACAAGAGTAGTAAAAGAGAGATCTCCATTAATTAAAGAAGTTATAATTGAACCAAAATATAAAACAGTAAAAGTTAAAAAACTGGTAGAAGAGGCTAAAGAGGTCAAAATACCTATTGATGCTATCTATAAAATGGTAGAGAAACAAGAGAGAGTTTCTGATAGTCATCAGAGCTGGAAACGTATTCTTTGTCAAACAAATATGAATAAAGATGTTATTTTAAAAATACAAAAAGCACTTGAAGCTAAAAAGTATAATCCTGGAAAAGCAGATGGAGTATTGGGTAGAGCAACCCATGTTGCAATTGATAAATTCCAAAGAGACAACTCTTTAGCAACAGGTGGAATTACATATGAAACACTAAAAGCATTAAAAATAGAGTTATAATCTTCTTTAAAACTCTTTAATAAATAGTGGTGCGTTTAAAACGCACCCTATCCTACACCATAAGCCATCCCATAATCAAATAAAGTATAGAAGCGATACCAGCAACAATCAACGCATAAGGCATCTGTGTCTGAACATGCTCTATATGGTCACAACCACTTGCCATTGATGAGATAATTGTTGTATCAGATATAGGAGAGACATGGTCTCCAAAGATTCCACCAGAGATAACAGCACCTATAATCAAAGGGATATAAATATCAAATGTTGCACCTAGTGCTAAAGCAATGGGCATCATAATTGAGAATGTTCCCCAACTTGTTCCAGTAGAAAAAGAGGTCAAAGCAGAGACAACAAAAATAAGAAAAGGAAGTAACATAGGAGGGATATTTCCATTCATAATCGTTGATAAATAGTTTGCTGTTCCCAAAAGTTTGATAACATCTCCAATTAAAAATGCCAAAAGTAAAATAAGAACAATAGGAATCATATCTGAAATACCTGCATAGAGTGAGTTGAAATACTCTTTATGCTTCAAATGTCCTCCAACCACATAATAAAAATAGATAAAAATTAAAGTAGTAACAACAGCATAAAATACCGATGTAGAACCAGAACCTGCCAACATATCTCCCTTACCTGTATAGTAGAGTGAAAGAGGTACCATTAAGACCAAAACGACTATAGGTAAGACCATTAAGAAGGGGGAACTATCTTCTACTTTACTTGGCTCTATTTTGAGCTTAAACTTATGAGGTTTTACACGTTTCATTGCACCAATATTAAAATCAAATAGAATAACAAAAAGAACAAATAGAACCATTAACCAAGAGTAGAAATTAAAAATAATCGACTCTAGAAGCAGAACAATACCCTCTCCTTCAATGACATGAGAATCAATCGCTGTTACAATTAAACCTAACAGTAATGCACCCCAAGCATTAAATGGAATCAACGCACAGATAGGAGCAGAAGTAGAATCACAAACAAAAGCCAATTTGGCTCGACTCACCCCATTTTTATCACAAAGAGGTCGTGCGACAGTACCTGCAACCAGTGCTGTAATAGAAGATTCTATAAAAATAACCACTCCTAAAACATATGCTAAAAGCAATGCTCCTTTAGGAGAATCCACACTTTTCTGTTTTTTATGTAGATAGTTAATAAACCCCTCTACCCCACCTGCATCGGTAATAAGCTTAATAATTGCACCCACCAAAAGAGCAAAGAGTATTGTTTTTGTTATCCATCCTTCTGCAAAAAGCCCTACAAAAGCATCCAGCAGTGCAATTATTGCATCAAATGGATTAAAACTATGCAGAATTAATTCTGCTAAAAATATACCTGATATTAAAGAGACCACAACATCTTTTGTTATAATTGCCATGATGATGATAAAGAGTGGAATAAGAACCGAAAGAAAACCTAAATTTTCCATATTTTTTCCTCATATTAAATTAAAAAGGATTATAACACAAATGAAAACATTAACAATAATTACATTAAGTACAATCATCTTTACAGCGTGTCAAGCGACAGGTCTCTCTATTGCCTCTGACCCAACAACCATTATCAAAGAGGTTGAACAGAACAATAAAATTACAACCATAACCATTCCAAGAACAACAACTCAATTAATCAAAGTCACAACCAAAGGTTGGAACACAAAATATGGAAAGCTTCAACGTTATGAAAAAAATAAAAAAGGAGATTGGATTAAAGTTGGAAAGAGTATAGATATAATTTTAGGTAGAAATGGTTTAGGTTGGGGTTTAGGTCTACATACCATTCCAAAAGATGCAAAATATATTAAAAAAGAGGGTGATGGAAGGTCTCCTGCAGGTCTGTTTTATTTGGGTAATGGGTTTGGATATAAAAATTTTAAAATAAATTTTCCCTATGAAAAATATAGCAGAACTGACCACTGTGTTGACGACAGTAAATCCAAATTCTATAATACAATTATAGACAGTAAAAAAGTTAAAAAAGATTATAAAAGCTTTGAACATATGAAACTCAGAAATAATCTTTATAAATATGGTATTACGGTAAAACATAATCCTGAAAATATACCTCAATCTGGTTCATGTATCTTTGTACATATCAAAAATAAAAAAGGTACAGGTACAGCAGGATGTACCTCTATGTCAGAACAATCAATTGTAAGAGTTTTAAAATGGCTTGATAAAGATAAAAACCCTCTTTTATTACAATTACCACAAAGCGAACTCTTTAAAAAATAGTTATTTTGCTACAACTCTTGTTGTAGCAACTGCTCCAAACTTAAGACAATTCAGCAACAGATTTATTTAAAATTCGAGGAAGTATCATCTTTGCCAATGCAACATTTCCATCGCTTTTAAAAATAGCAAAAGCATGAAGATGTATAGATGAGTTCTCTCCTGAACATGCCATCAAAATTTTGGCATTCTCTGTAGTAATCTCCATAATCTCTGTCTTTCCCAATGATAGTTTTTTAGATAATGAGTGTGAACTTCTAAAAACATCATTAAAAATAACCGATGTCTCTTCTAAATTTATATTCTCGTTTGCTTTGTCAATAAGAAGAAGTTCTCCTGTATATTGACTAATCCCAACACCAAGGTAACCATTAATCTGTTTAATATCGTCAAATATGGATTCATTTATCATTTTAAAACCTTTTTTAATTATTAATTATAATTTAAAGATATTTAACTATTTTTAAATCATAAAAAATTATAACATAAAAAAACTTTATTATTTATATAAGATTAATTAATATTATTTTAATGAAATTTAGTTTATTATTGTATAGTTTACTAAAAAAGGTTATTCTATGTTAGAAAAAGAAAAAAAACTAACTTCGGTTGACATTATTGTTTCTCAATCAGATTTAGAAGGTTTTATTATCTATGCCAATCCTATTTTCTATAAAATAGCAGGATACCAATATGGTAAATTGATAGGTGAAAATCACAACACCATCCGACATAAAGATATGCCAAAAGCTATTTTTAAAATATTATGGGAAGAGTTAAAAAATAAAAAAGAGGTCTACTGCTTTATTAAAAATCGAGCCAAAGAGAATAAATACTATTGGGTTTTTGCTTATATCCGACCCTCTATTAATAAAGAGAATGGAACGATACGAAACTATATCTCAACACGTAAAGCCATCTCAAATAAAGCAAAAGATATTATTGAACCTCTTTACAAACAGATGTTAAATATAGAAAAAGAGCAAGGGGTTAAAAGTGCTGAAAATCTATTCAAAAATTTTATAGAAGAGAACCGTTTTCACAATCAATCCAATAATGAGGTAATACATAATATTCAGTATTAAAAAAGGTAAAAGATGAAACTAAAAAAAATGATTAAAAATATTCAGGATATTAATGGCTACGCAGGTTCTGCTATATTAAATAAGGATGGAGAAATAATACATATTGATGAAAATGAGTCAATTGACTTGGCTTTCTCATGTAGTCTCTTTAATGATACATTTAGAGCATTAAATTCTGCCTCTTTAGATATAGGTTTTTCTAATCTTATCAGATTAGAAACACAAACAGAAGATGGAATGGTCTTTCTTATTTATAGTAATAAAATCTACACAATTTTTACAATTTTTAATCCAGAGGGGAACATCTCTTTAGCAAAAATGATGTTAATACAGTCACTAAAAAAGGATGAATAGATGTTAAATATATTAAAAAAAATTTTTCATAATCCAGACAAAGAGACCATTAATATTTTTGAGAAAAAGACAAAAATTGATTATAGTCCAACAATCTTTTCATCTCTAAAAGTTATATCTTTAACAGATAGTAAATTAAAAAATCTGAATCCTCTATTGGTTTTTATAAACCTAGAGATATTAAATCTTTCAAATAATAAAATTAAAGATATGGATTTTTTAAAGAAATTAACAAAACTTAGAATCATAGATTTAAGATTTAATAAAATAGAGAAGATTCCTTCTTGGGTATTTCAATTGGGTAAAAATATCTATTGGAAAAGAGAAGATGAGGAGCAAGAAGGAATTTTTTTAGAAGGAAATCCTTTAGAAGATAGAATAATATTAAAAATAAAGAATCACTCTAATAAAAAGAAACTACCTCTTCCAATTGTACAAAAACAAGAGAAAAAAGCTTTTAAACCAACAGAAGTTGAAAAACTGATTCCTCTAAAAAGACAACACCTTGCCATATTCTCCCCTCAATCTAATCCATCTACTTTTATTGATAATTTTCTTGATACAACAAGAGATAATTTTAAACTAAATATATCTACACTCAACTATAGTAATAATTACAAAATAGTTAATTCAAACCAACAGATTTTTAAAGATTTACAATATATTATTTTACTTCTAAAAGAGGCTGAGTGTTGTTTAAATCCTCCTATTTTAGAAACATTATCCAAACTATATATAAAAAGCAAAATATTCTTAATTATCGAAAATAGCGACAAAAAAAATATGCAAGAGAAGATAACTTTTTTTAAAACATATAGCAAATCAATAAATATTATAGAGGTATACCACGCATCAAATAAAAAGAGTCATGATTTCATCATAGAAGAGATTTACCAATATCTTCAAAATACACAAGAGGCAAATACACTATGGCGAAAAAACTGGATAACCCTAAGAGATAAAATAGAAGAGAGCAAAACATCAAATATAAAATATAAAGATTTTTTTAATTTAGCTCAAAAATACTCTATTTCAGAAAATGTAATAGATGATATTTTTCTCTATCTAAAAAAAGTTGGTTCAATTAAAGAGTATGAGACAAAAGAGATTTTAGTGCATGGTTAACATTCTTGGCAAAGAGCTAAATCCAATTAAAAGTAAAAAGAGAGCCATAGCCAAAGGGTAGTAGAATAACTCTTCTCTATCATAAATGATTATCTCTTTTTTTGTTTGAAGCTTATGGCTCTTTTTTATAATCGCTACCAGCTCTTCTATACTCCTCTTACCTGTTTTTGCAATGGTATACGCTCCAGCTGTTGTTGTTGCCACTACCCCTAAAGCATCCTCTCTTTTTGTTATAACTATCTCTCCATCTTTTGTAAGGGCTTTTCCATTGGCATTAATAATAGGAGAACCCACTTTAGTCCCAACCAATACCAGATAGAGAGTTATCTTCTCTTTTTTTAATATCTTTGAAAACTTTTCAATATCTTCTCTATCTTCACCATCACTAAAGAGAATCAAAATCTTAGGCTCTTTTTTACTTAGTATCTGTGAGGCAAACTCTGCCAAAGCTATTAGATTGGTAGATTTCATATTGCTATAGCCACTGTTAACCCCATTTATTAATAATTTTAAAATGGTTTTATCTTCTGTAAATGGGGCAATTAAAAAGGCAGATTGAGAAAAAGCAACCAGTGATAGCTCATCATAAGGCATACTATCCAAAAGGTAGCCAATACTCTTTTTTGCAAACTCCAAACGATTAGGGTAAATATCTTTGGCTCTCATCGAAGCTGAAATATCCACTGCAACCACAGCAGATAACCCTTTTGGGCTAATCTTCTGCTCTCCATTCTCTATCACAGGTCTAGCTAAGGCAATAAGCATAAAAAAGAGAGCCAAAAGCAAAATAGAGTTTCTAGCAACCATTGGCATAGAGGTATCGCTTATAGTCAAACGTTCTAATGTCTTTTTATCAAAAATATGTAAAAAGCCATCTTTATGTCTGATAATAAAAAAGCTAAATGCAACCATAGGCACTATTAAAATCCAAAAGAGTTGAGCATGAACAAAAGTTATCAACTTCTACCTCCAGAGCTATGAATAGTTTGATAATAGACAAAAAATAGCAAAAAGAGTATAGAAAAGAGCAGAGGATAGACAAAAAGATATTTTTTTTCTATTAGCTTTTTTATTTCTATCTTGGTTCTCTCCATCTTATCTATTTTATTATAGATTTTTTGCAATGCTTTTGAATCTTTTGCCTCAAAATATTCTCCCTCTCCTGCTTTTGCTAATGATTTTAGTGCCTCTGCATTATAATCATCTCCCGAACCAATACCAATTGTATAGAGCTTCACATCTCTTTTAGAAATAATTGCCTTAATATCACTTGCCGATACTTGGCTCATATTATCTACACCATCAGTCAACAAAATAGCTATCTTTGATTTTACACCAGAGCGTTCTAGCATAGAATAGGCTTGAACCAATGCGTCATTAATAGCTGTCTTCTGCCCAGCCACCCCCAACTTTTGCAATTTAATAATAGTAGAAAGAAACTCTTTTTCAAAAGTAAGTGGAGCTGATACAAAAGCAACATCTGCAAAAGTAACCAACCCAACTCTATCACTCTTTCGACCATCTACAAATCTACTAGCCAACTCCTTAACCACCATAAATCTACTCTTTGACAGATTAGTCTCATCAAACTCCCCTTGAATCATCGAAGATGAGGTATCAAGAATCAAAACAATATCTCTTCCATTTTTACTAGAGTTCTCATAACTCTTTGTCATAATAGGAGAAGCCAAAGCAACCACCCCCAAAACAACCCCAACCCATTTCAACACCAAAGGCAAATAAGAGATTTTAGGAGAACCCAACATAAAAGTCTTAAGATGAGGAAAATAGATACTTCGCCTCTTTACCTTACAAAAAAAAGCACAAACAGCAAAAATAGCTACTACTCCAAACGCCCAAGGGTATTGAAAACTAAAGTGATTCATCGATTACATGCACCAAAAAATCACACTGTCTGCGTGTTTCGTCATCTACTTTTGGAACATCTTTTCTATACTTGTATGGTTCAAGCATAATAATAGTCTGTTCATATATCTCTTTTACTCTGTCGTTATCTATAAAGTGATAAGCTAAAAAGGTTATCTCATAGGCAGATTTTTTAGAATCAACCCAATCTATTGACTCTAAACGTTTAAAATAGATTTTTTTTATATCCACTTGCCTGTTTAGCCAAAATGTTTTTATTAGAAAAAATATAACGCCCATAACAACTAAAACAGCAACTGTAATTAAACCAAGATAGATATAGTAGCTATGGTCTGGAATCTCTAATAGTGGTTTAATATCTCTTAATCCATCATTCACTATCTTCCTCCCATA
>Ga0256828_1001419_pt1 | contig 14972 bp, 13 predicted proteins | sample CV88metaG_FD_185993 | JGI IMG/M metagenome (GOLD analysis project Ga0256828, IMG submission 185993) | Hydrothermal vent microbial communities from East Pacific Rise, Pacific Ocean - CV88 | ecosystem: Environmental > Aquatic > Marine > Hydrothermal vents | place: Pacific Ocean: East Pacific Rise...
ACACCATTGTGGTCTCGGCTCCTTGTGTGGCAAACATGAGCATTGATGAGGTACGCTCTTTGATTCAAGGCTTGATTGATGATGCTGGATTGCCCAGTGATCTCTATAATCGAGAGGAGTGTATTATTCACATCAACCCCACAGGCAAATATGTCTCTCACTCCTCACTGCATGACTCTGGTCTAACAGGGCGTAAACTTATCGTGGACAGTTTTGGAGGCTATGCCCCCATCGGTGGAGGAGCTCAAAGCTCCAAAGACTACACCAAAGTCGATCGCTCAGGACTCTATGCTGCACGTTATATCGCCAAACACATTGTAGCTGCTAAATTGGCAAAAAAATGTGTCGTACAGATCTCCTATGCCATCGGGGTAGCCCGACCCACCTCCGTGGCAGTCGATACCTATGGTACGGTGATTGAGGGGTTGGATGATGATAAGCTCTCTACTTTTGTGATGGAGCATTTCCCCCTCACCCCCAATTGGATTACCAAGCAGTTTGCACTGGATAAGCCCTCCCAAGCCACTTTCCTCTATGCCGATGTGGCAGCCCGTGGACAGGTGGGACAGAGCGATTATCCTTGGGAGCAGCTGGATCAGCTTGAGCTGTTTACACAATTAGCCTAGATGATCAAACTCTTTTGGCTCTTTATCCCCTTTTTACTGTGGGCAGAGAAACCAAGCTTATTGCTTCTAAAGGTCTATAAAGATCAGAACATTACAGGCTGGGTCATGAGTGAAAAACTTGATGGCATTCGTGCCTACTGGGATGGTAAAAGATTGATCAGTCGTGGGGGGAAGGTTATTCAGGCTCCTGTGTGGTTTACCCAAGGGTATCCCCCTTTTCCTATTGATGGTGAACTCTGGAGCAAAAGAGGAGACTTTGAAAATATTCTTTCCATTGTGCAAGATCAGACTCCTTCTTTACGATGGAAAAATATAACCCATTATATTTTTGATGTACCTCATGCCAAAGGAGATCTTTTGGCACGATTGACAACACTAAAACCCTATGAGGGTAGTCATATTAAGATTATCCCTCAAATTAAGATTCAAGATAAACACCACTTAAAGCAGTTTTTAACAGCAATAGAAAAAAACGGTGGAGAAGGTGTTGTGATTCGTGATCCAAATGCTCCTTATATTGCCAAAAGAACCAATAAAGCTCTCAAAGTTAAAACTTTTTTGGATAAAGAGTGTAGAATTGTAAACTATAATCAGGGTCAAGGAAAATACAGTGGCATGTTGGGATCAGTAACCTGCCAAATGGAGAATAATATCACCTTTAAAATAGGGAGTGGATTTAGTTTAGAAGAGCGAAGAGATCCACCATCTTTGGGTAGTATTATTACCTTTAAGTATCAATCGATGACCAAATATGGGAAACCACGGTTTCCTGTTTTTTTGAGGGTGAGAAAAAAGGAGTTTTTTGATAAGTAAATTAAGAACATTATTGACAAGACGAGATAAACAGTTTTTGTTGGGCTTGTTATGCTTTTCCATACTTATATCAATAATTGAGACAGTGGGTATCTCTGCGATTATGCCTTTTATTGCAGTAGCTTCAAATTTTGAAGTCATTCATAATAATGAGTACTACTCTACTATTTATAATTTTTTTAATTTTAATAAAGATGTTAATTTTGTTGTTATTTTTGGTATATTTTTAATATTTTTCTATATTTTTAGAAGTCTTATAAATTTACTCTATTTTTATTTATTAAATAGGTTTACACAAGGGCGATATTATCTTTTAGCCTATAGACTTTTTGAAAATTATATGGGTATGTCTTATAAATTATTTATTTCTAAAAACTCTTCCCATTTAACGAAATCTATTATTACAGAGGCTATGAATTTAACATCTCTTATTTCAGCTATTCTTTTTATGATGAGTGAAGTTTTTATAGTGATACTTATTTATGGTATGATGTTATATGTTAATTATAAAATTACATTGCTATTGACAATTATTTTAGTATTCAATGCATTGTTAATGATAACAACTATTTCTAAAAAAATTAAAAGAGCAGGAGAGATAAGGGCTGAAGTTCAAGAAAATTTTTATGAAATAATTAATAGAAGTTTTGGAAATTTTAAGCTAATAAAGCTTCAATCAAATGATCAAGATTTATTAAAGGAATTTAGAGAGTCCAGCTTTGGATATGCACAAGCTAATATTACTAATACTACACTTAGTCAAGTTCCACGACTTTTTTTGGAGGCAGTGGCATTTGGAATTATTGTTTTTATTATTACATATTTAGTTTGGAAGTATGGAAATAACATTTCAGGTGTTCTTGCTCTTATCTCTATGTTTGTTTTAGCTCTTTATCGACTTATGCCTTCTGTTAATAGAATTATGACAAGTTATAATCAAATACTTTTTTATTATAAATCTTTAGAGATAGTACATAATGATTTAATGTATGATATTGAAGAGTTGGGTCAGGAAAAGATTGATTTAGAAAAAGAGATAGTTGTCAAAAATATTATTTTTGAGTATGAAGAGAATAGACCTATTCTTAAAAATATTAACCTTGTGATAGAGAAAGGTTCAAAAATAGCTTTTGTAGGCGAGAGTGGTAGTGGTAAAAGTACATTGGTTGATATTATAATAGGACTTTATAAACCCCAAAAAGGTACTATTCTTATTGATACTATAGAGATAAATGATAAGAATATTAAATCTTGGCGTTCTAAAGTGGGTTATATTCCTCAATCAGTTTATTTATTTGATGGAACTGTTGGAGCGAATATCGCTTTTGGATTAGATTATAATAAAGATAGAATAGATGAAGTTTTGAAAAAAGCTAAAATTTATGATTTCTTAAAAAATAAGAATGGACAAGATACTTTTGTTGGAGAAGGTGGAGTTCTACTTAGTGGGGGGCAAAAACAACGTATTGCAATTGCTAGGGCTTTATATTCTAATCCTGAAATACTTGTACTTGATGAGGCTACTTCTGCTCTTGATGATGAGACAGAGAGACAGATAATGGATGAGATTTATGATATTAGTGAGGGAAAGACTTTGATTATTATTGCTCATAGATTGAGTACTATTGATAGATGTGAAAAAATTTATAAACTAGAAAATGGAGAAATAGTAAGTGTTTAACAATAAAAATATACTAATAACAGGTGGAACAGGAAGTTTTGGAAAGAAATATACTCAAATTATTTTAGAGAAATATAGTCCAAATAAGATTATTATTTATAGTAGAGATGAGTTGAAACAGTATGAAATGGCTCAAGCGTTTACTCACAAGTGTATGCGTTATTTTATTGGAGATATTCGAGATGAAGCAAGATTAACAGAGGCGATGGATGGAGTTGATTTTGTAATTCATGCTGCAGCTCTTAAGCATGTGCCTGTGGCCGAATATAACCCTATGGAGTGTATTAAGACCAATATTAATGGTGCAGAGAATGTTATTAAGGCATCATTGGCTAATAATGTAGATAAAGTTATTGCTCTATCCACTGATAAGGCGGCTAACCCTGTTAATCTATATGGAGCAACAAAATTGGCTTCAGATAAGCTTTTTGTTGCCGCTAATAATATGGTTGGTAAACGAAGAACCCGTTTTTCTGTAGTTCGATATGGAAATGTGACAGGTAGTAGAGGTTCAGTCATCCCTTTTTTTAAAAAAATTATATCTGAGGGTGCAACTGAACTTCCAATTACTGATGAGAAAATGACACGGTTTTTAATTACGCTTGAAGATGGTGTTAATTTTGTACTTAAGAATTTTAAGAGAATGTATGGAGGGGAGATATTTATCCCTAAAATTCCATCTATGTATATGACAGAGTTAGCAAAAGCTTTAGCTCCTGATTTACCTCATAAAATTATCGGTATTAGACCAGGAGAGAAACTTCATGAAATAATGTGTCCTGCTGACGATTCCCATTTAACCTTGGAGTTTAATGACCACTTTGTAATTAAACCTACTATTCAATTTGCAAATATGTCAGATTTCAAGATAAATAGATTAGGAGAGAAAGGTGTTCCTGTAGAGCAAGGATTTGAGTATAATTCTGGAAATAATAGTGAGTGGTTAACGCATAAAGAGCTTTTAGAGATGATAAAGGAGTTATAAGTGAACTTTATCCCTTATGGTAAACAGAGTATTGATACGAGTGATATAGAAGTTGTTGTTGAGACTCTTAACTCCGATTATTTAACTACAGGTCCAAAAGTTAGAGACTTTGAAGAGGCTATAGCCTCTTATTGTGGAGCTAAATATTGTGTGGCTGTGGCTAATGGAACAGGAGCTTTACATTTGGTATCTTTAGCCTTATTAGATAGTGGAGATAAGGTTCTTACCACTCCAAACTCATTTTTGGCTACTTCTAACTCTATTCTTTATGTTGGGGCAGAGCCTATATTTGTAGATATTGCAGATAATGGAAATATTGACCTTGATTTGTGTGAAGAGGAGCTAAAAAAAGACTTAACTATTAAAGCCATCTATGCTGTAGCTTTTAGTGGTAATATGGTAAATCAAGAAAAGTTAAAATATCTAAGAGATAATTATAATATTACTATACTAGAGGATAATGCTCATGCTATAGGGGCAGAATTTAATGGAATAAAAGCAGGAAGTTGTGTTAATTCAGACTGCTCTATATTCTCTTTTCATCCTGTAAAGCACTTGACTACAGGAGAGGGTGGAGCAATTACTACCAACTCCAAAGAGATTTATGAGAAGCTTTTGACTTTACGAGGTCATGGAATGGTCAAGACACCCGATATGAAGCCTTGGGAATATGAGATGAGGGAGCTTGGATTTAACTATAGAATAACAGATATTCAGTGTGCTTTGGGGCTTTCTCAACTAAAAAAATTGGATAGTTTTATTGATAGAAGAGTTGAAATAGCAAGAATTTATGATAAGGCTTTTGATAATACTCTAATTGAACCACTATATATCTATCATGGAAAATCATCTTATCATCTCTATGTAGTCCAAGTTGATTTTAGTAAGTTAAATATCTCTAAAGAGGAGTTATTTCTTAAGATGAGAGAGAGAAATATAGGTCTACAACTTCACTATATTCCTATTAATAGACAACCTTACTATAAAAATTTGGGATATGGGAATGAGGAGACCCCTATAATGGATAGGTATTATGAAGAGTGTTTTTCTCTACCTATGTTTCCAAAGCTTAGTGATGAGGAGCAGAAATATGTTATAGAGTCCCTATTTGAGGTACTTGAATGAGATTTATAGAGTATAGAGGAGATAGAATTTCAAAACTCTCTTTGGGGACGGTACAGTTTGGATTGGATTATGGTATTGCAAATAGAAGTGGACAACCAAATCAAAAAAATGTGAATAAAATAATAGAGTATGTTTATAAAAATGAGATAAACTGTTTTGATACAGCACAAGCTTATGGTAACAGTGAAGAGGTATTAGGTAGAGCTATTGGAGATAAATCTGAACTCTTTATTATCTCAAAACTTAAATCAGATATTTTTAAAAAAGATGCTAATAAAAGTGTTGAACTATCTCTAAAAAATCTAAATCTCACCTCTCTATATGCTCTACTTTTACATGATAGTGAGTTACTTTTTAACTGGTCAGAGGAGTATGCAGTAGCTGTTGAGGAGTTAAAAAAGAGCCAAAAGATAAAATATTTTGGTGTCTCTATATATGATAATAGAGATTTTGAATTGGCTTTAGAGAACAGACATATAGAGTTTATTCAGATACCATTTAATATCTTTGACCAAAGAGCTATTACAGAAAGATGGCTACAGAGAGCAAAAAAATATAATAAATTGATTTTTATCCGAAGTATTTTTCTGCAAGGTCTTTTTTTTATGGAGGAGAGTAAACTACCTAAAAATTTGGAAAAGGCAAAAAAACCACTAAAAGTATTTATAGAGTATGCCAAAAATCAAAACATGAGCAGAGGAGAACTTGCATTGAGTTTTGTGGACTCAGTAGCTACTGAATCACTTTTACTTTTTGGTTGTGATAATTTAGAACAAGCCCAAGAGAATATCAATAGCTATAATCAATTAAAGAAACTTGATACTGAAATCATCAATGAGATTACTAAAAGTTTTAAAAATATTGATGAGCAGATTTATAATCCTACAAAGTGGTAGATATGAGTAGAAAAGTAGTAGCTCTCCTACAAGCCAGAACGGACTCTAGTAGGTTGCCAAGAAAGGTTTTAAAAACTATTTTAAATAAGCCAATGATTATTCATCAGCTACAACGAACTAATAAATCCGAATATATAGATAAATTAATTTTAGTCACTAGTAATCAAAATAGTGATGGTCAATTAGCAACGATAGTAGAAGAGTATGGTTTTAATATCTATAGAGGGGATAAAGATAATGTCTTAAAACGATTTTATAGTGCTGTAGAGGAGTTGAAATTATTCGAAGAGGATATTATTGTTAGACTCACAGGAGATTGTCCTCTTCATGATGCTACTATTATTGATGAATCTATAGAGGCTTTTATAAACTCTGATTGCGACTATCTAGCAAATTGTATCGAACCTATCTATCCTGATGGATTAGATGTAGAGGTTTTTAATTTTAAGAGTCTAAAGATAGCCTACTTTAATGCTCAATTGACCTCTGAATTGGAGCATGTTACACCATATATTAGGAATAGTGGTCTGTTTAAAGTTGAAAATTTGAAAAAGAGACCTATTTATAACCATTGGAGATTAACAGTGGATGAGGAGAGTGATTTTCAACTAATTACTAAAATATATGAACATTTTAATAGTACTTTTTTCTCTTTTTCTGAAATTGTTAATTTTTTGGAAAGAAATCAAGAACTACTCGCAATCAATAATAGCATCCAAAGAAATGAAGGGTATCTAAAATCTCTAAAGGAAGACAATAATGATAACTAATTTTACAAAATCTAATAAGCTAAGAAAAAAAGCATCCAAATTAATTCCAGGTGGAGCTCACACCTATAGTAAAGGGGATGACCAATTTCCACAACTCTCTCCTCATTCTATTGTGAGAGGAAAAGGAGCAAGAATTTGGGATGTAGATGGGAATGAGTTTGTAGATTGGGGTATGGGATTAACCTCTGTACTCTTGGGACACGCTTATGAACCAATTATTAAGGCAATAACGGATGAGCTTGGTAATGGTGTTAATTTTATTCGCCCCTCTTTTATAGAGGCTGAATTTGCAGAACAGGTGATAGAGCAAATCCCCTCTGCCGAGATGGTAAAATTCTCTAAAAATGGCTCAAATGCTACTACTTCTGCCGTAAAATTATCCAGAGCCTATACAGGAAAAGAGATAATTTTAAGATGTTTTGACCAACCATTTTTTAGCATCGATGATTGGTTTATTGGAGATACAGATATTAGTTCAGGTGTAACACAAGAGACAAAATCTAAAACCAAACATTTCAGATATAATAATATAGAAGATTTAAAAGATACTATTACAAAACATAAAGATAGTGGGATTGCTTGTATTATTATGGAGGTTGCTGCAACAGAAGAACCAAAAGAGGGCTATCTACAAGCTGTACGAGATATTTGTACCAAAGAGGATATAGTTCTAATTTTTGATGAAGTGGTTAGTGGTTTTAGATTTCATCCCAAAGGGGCACAATATCTCTATGGTGTTACTCCTGATTTGTCTACTTTTGGAAAAACAATGGCAAATGGTTACTCTATCTCTGCTCTAGTGGGAAAGAGAGAGATTATGGAACTAGGTGGGTTAGAGCATAATAAAGAGCGAGTATTTTTACTCTCTACCACCTATGGAGGAGAGACACACCATCTCAGAGCCGCACAAAAGACCATTGAGATTCTAAATCATAACGACTATGAAGTAACAAAATATGTATGGTTTGTAGGAAAAAAGATAAAAGATAATTATAACAGAATAGTAAAATCTTTAGGCTTAGAAAGCTATACCTCTATGGAGGGTATTGATTGTCGTCCATATTTCTTTTTTAAAGACAACTATATGAGAACGCTTTTTGCACAAGAGATGATAAAATATGGTGTACTTATTCAAGGAATTATCCCTTCATTCTCTCACAGAGAGAGTGAAATATTTCAAACTATAGAGGCTTTTGAGAAGTCACTAAAGGTTCTTGCTTATGCTATTGAGTCTAATAAAGTTCAAAAGTTACTAGTAGGAGAACCTGTAAAGCCTGTGTTTAGGAAATATAATTAGATGACCATACTATTTAGAGCCGACTCATCCTCAACTATTGGTACAGGTCACATTATGCGTGATTTGGTTTTAGCAAAACAGTACAAAGATGCAAATATTATTTTTGCTACACAAGATTTACAAGGTAATTTGAACTCTAAAATATTAGAATCAGGGTACAGTGTAGAGATTTTAGATAATAACTCTTTTGATGAATTTCAAATAGTAATGGATAGATATAGTCCAGATTTAGTGGTAGTTGATAGTTATAATATAGATTATGAGTTTGAAAAAAATCTAAAAACTCAAACTCAAACTCAAAATCCAAAACTGAAACTTTTGAGCTTTGATGATACTTATAAGAAACATTACTGTGATATAGTTTTAAATCATAATATAAGTGCTGATAAGAGAAAATATAAAGGATTAGTTCCTGAATATTGTGAGCTTAGATGTGGGGCAGAGTATACTCTTTTAAGAGATGAGTTTATTCAGCAAAAAAAGAGTAAAAGTGTATTTTTGGCAATGGGTGGAGCTGACCATAGTAATCTGAATATAGATATACTGAAAGTTTTAGAAGATTTTAAAAATATAGATGTAAATCTTGTAACAACTACAGCCAATCATAATTTAGAAGAGCTAAAAGAGTATACTAAAGACAAAGATTGGATAGAGTTACATATTAATTCAGATAAAATAGCAAAGCTTATGAAAGTGAGTGATTTTGCCATCGTTACCCCTAGTGTGACTTTGAACGAGGTCTTTTTTATGGAGCTTCCTTTTATTGCTATTAAGACGGCTGATAATCAAGAGGATATGGTTCAATATCTTATTAAGAATAGATACACTATTTTAGAAAGTTTTAATGCTAAAGAGTTAAAAAAGAGTATTTTAAATCTTTTGAAGCCTAAGCTTATTAATTTTATAGATTTGTCTTTAGAGGATAAAGAGATGATTTTAGAGTGGAGAAATCACCCCTCTATTAGAAAATGGATGTTTTCAAAAGACAAGATAGCTCTTCAAGAGCATTTAGCCTATATAGAGTTGTTGAAAACTAAAAATGATAGAGCATATTTCTTGGTAAAAGATCAAGATAAACCAATTGGTATTATTAATTTTACAGATATAGATTTGGATAAATCACAAGCCTCTATTGGTATATATGCTAAACCAAACTTAAGAGGTGTTGGAAAAATATTGATGCAAGAGATTCTTGATTATGGTTTTAATAAATTAAAAGTAGAGACTATAATATCAGAAGTTTTTGATAATAATTACTCTGCAATAAAACTCTATAAAGGGTATGGATTTAAAGAGGTAGATAGAAGAGATAATATTATTGTAATGGAGCTAAAAGATGAAAATAGGTAGTTTTGATTTAGAGAAAGATGGAACATTTATAATAGCAGAACTATCGGCTAATCATGGTGCTAAGATAGAGATAGCTAAAGAGACTATAAGAGTAGCCAAAGAGATAGGGGCTAATGCTATTAAACTACAGACCTATACAGCTGATACTCTTACTTTAGATTCTGATAGAGCGGATTTTATTATAAAAGGTGGCACACTTTGGGATGATAGAAAGCTTTATGATTTATACAAAGAGGCTTATCTTCCTTGGGAGTGGCACAAAGAGCTTTTTGATTATGCTAGAGAGATAGGTATAGATATATTCTCCTCTCCATTTGATAAGAGTGCAGTTGATTTTTTGGAGCAGTTTAATCCTTCTGCTTATAAAATTGCTTCATTTGAAATAACCGATTATGAGCTTATTAGATATACTGCATCAAAAGGAAAACCTATAATTATTAGTACAGGTATTGCTACAATTGATGAGATTCAAGATGCTGTTGATATTTGTAGGAGTGAGGGTAATAATAATATTATTTTACTTAAATGTACCTCTGCTTATCCTGCTCCATTAGAGGATGCAAATTTAAAAATGATTCCAAATTTAGCAGAGACTTTTGGAGTAGTAAGTGGTTTTTCTGACCATACCATAGGCTCTACTGCTCCTGTTACTGCTGTGGCTTTGGGTGCTAAGGTTATAGAGAAACATTTTATAATAGATAAATCTATTGGTGGAGCTGATGCTAAGTTTTCTATGGATAGAGATGAATTTACTAATATGGTAAAGGCTGTTAGAGATACAGAGAAACTTCTTGGTAGAGTTAATTATGGTATGAGCGAGAATAAGAGAAAATCTAGACAGTTTTCACGTAGTCTTTATGTAGCTAAAGATATTAAAAAAGGGGAATTGTTTACAGAGGTAAATATTCGTAGTATTAGACCAGGGTATGGAATGCATCCTAAGTATTTGAAAGATATTTTGGGTAGAATGGCTGATAGAGATTATGAGTTTGGAGAGAGATTTAATTAATGGAGTTTATTTATAAAAATAATAATAAAAAATTATTTCTTTTGAAATGGAATGAATATATAAAAAATAATTTAGTAAGTTATAAATATTTATTATTAAACTTAGAATATTTTTTGTTATATTCAAATCATCTACTATCTGATGAAAGTTTTATTGTAGTTGAAAATAATGAGTGTGTGGGGATAGCTTTTGTACCTATTGAAAAGAATAATGATATTATTACTATTTCTCTAGCAAATGGATATGTTTTTGTGCCGTTGGCCAAAAATAAGAGGATAGAGAAAAAAATTTTTGAAGAACTTAATGCGATTTCTAATAAATATAAAATTCAAAAGATATTATTTGCTTTAGACCCATTAATAATAGAATATCAAGAAAAATTTAATATCTTATTGGAGTATGGATTTGTTGATACTTCTACGAGTGATTGTCTTATTAGATTAGATTATTCAAAAGAGAAACTTTGGGCCAATCTAAGAAAAAGCTATAAGTCTCTTATTAATAATATCTTTAAAAGTGATAAGTTTGAAATTCTTATTTATAATTATAATAATGCTGATTATGCTATTCATGAGAACTATAGGGTATTACATGAACAGTGTTCAGGTGGAGTAACACGAGTAAAAGGGACTTTTGATAAACAGTTTGAAATGCTTGAAAATAATTATGCAACCCTTATTGGTCTAAAATACAATGATAAATTTATAGGATTTAATTATTTTTTTCATTATGATAGAACGGTTATCTATGCCAGTGGTGCAGATGACCCACAGTATGAGAAGAGTAAAATTCCAATTTATCATGCTATATTATGGAGTGCTATAGTATATTTTAAAGAGAAAAAATTTGAGTTTATAGAGTTTTCACAACCATGTGGATATAATAAGCTTAATGGTTTTAACGATTATCTTGATGAAAAACAGATAAATATAAGCCATTTTAAAAGAGGTATGGGAACAAGAATGATAACAGCTTTTAGAGGGGTAAAATACTTAGATAGAGAGTTTTTTCTAAAAGATATTAATAAATTTAGAAGTATTTTATGAAAAAAATTGGTTTAATCGGATGGAGACCTTTTGTTGAGAATACAACATATTCAAAGGAATGGGGCGAGATACAAATACTCTCCCAAATTGAAGAGTTGGAATCATTAGCTGACTTGCATTATATTTCAACTTGTGAATTAATAGGATGTATCCAAACCTTTGAGGAATTTCAATTTCGTCTTTGTGACGTTATGAATAGAAAACATATTATTAGTCTAAACTTTAATAATTTTAGATATTTTTTAGAAAATATTTTATCTCAATTTGATATACTGGTTACATCCCACCATAATTATCCATTTATGATGCTTATTAATAAATATGCTAAAAAATATAATGTTAAAGTGATTTTTATACAACATGGTATGCAAAATGATATTTCAAAAGAGGTGGGCAGAAGTAGAGTAAAAGGTTTTTTGAATAAATATACTTTGGCAAATTATAAGGCACTATTCAAACAGTTATTTTTTTCTTTGAGAATGGATTCTAAAGTTACATATTTGACGATAAAAAATATTATATTTAAAGGGAGTGCTTTAATTTATCCAAGATATTTTAGAGATGAGTATAAATTTGATAAATTACTTGTTTATTCTGAAAAAGAGAAAAATATATATGCTACTTTATATAATAAGAGTCAAATTCATATAATATTAGATGCAGATATTAAATTATACTTAAATTACAAAGATGAAAAATATAAATCTGTAAAGAAATATGTTTTATATATTGATGATGAAGTTATAAAAGATTATAAATTATATGATGATTTTAATAATTTTGTTGTAAGTAATTTTCTTGAAAAAGGTTATGATTTTTTCTATTTACCAAGAGGACGAAATGATCAATTACCAATTTATGGTAAATTACATAAAGATATTATTTATTTAGAACCTCGAAGTATAAATAAATATATTGATAACGCAGATGAAATTATTTCAACTTGGTCAACCTTACTAAATTTACCTATATATTTGAAAAAAAAGATGATTTTACTTGTAACTAATGATATATTAAAGCAGATGAAACAGATAAATAAATATGATGAATTTACTAAAAATAAAAATATTAATTTTTTTAATTTAAAGGAAATGAAATGAAAGTAATATTACTAGCAGGTGGGTATGGTACAAGACTAAGTGAAGAGACAGATATTAGACCAAAACCAATGGTTGAAATAGGTGGAAAACCAATACTTTGGCATATTATGAAAATATATTCAGAGTATGGTTTTAATGAGTTTGTTATATTATTGGGCTATAAGGGTTATTATATTAAAGAATATTTTGCAAACTATTATTTACATCAAAGTGATGTAACATTTGATATGCAAAATGGGAAGATGGAGGTACACAATAATAGTAGTGAGCCTTGGAAGGTAACATTAATTGATACAGGTTTAAATACAATGACTGGGGGAAGAATAAAACGAGCTAAAGATTATATTGGTAATGAAACATTTTTATTAACCTATGGTGATGGGGTTAGTGATGTTAATATTAAGGAATTAGTTAATTTCCATAAAAAAAATGGGACTAAAGCAAGCATGACTGCTATTCAACCAGCAGGAAGGTTTGGAGCATTGGATATAGAAACAAATTTAGTTAATAAGTTTGTTGAGAAACCAGCGGGAGATGGTAGTTGGATAAATGCAGGGTTTATGGTATGTGAACCAGAAGTGCTTGATTTCATTGAATCTGATAGTACAATATTTGAACAATACCCATTACAAACTTTGGCAGAACAGGGAGAATTAAGTGCCTATAAGCATAAGGGTTTTTGGCAATGTATGGATACGTTACGAGATAAAATATATTTGAATAAATTATGGGAGAATAATCAAGCTAAATGGAAAGTTTGGAATGATTAATCTTTTTAATCAGATTTATAAAGGAAAAGTTGTTCTTGTAACAGGACATACTGGATTCAAAGGTTCTTGGTTGGTTTATTGGTTAAATAAAATGGGTGTGAATGTTATAGGTTATTCACTTGAAGCACCAACTTCTCCAAATCATATAGGATTATTGAATATACATAATATAACTTCAATAATTGGAGATATACGGGATGTTAAGAAATTAAATGGAGTTTTTCAAGAGTATAAACCTGATATTATTTTTCATTTGGCAGCGCAACCTTTAGTTCGTCTCTCTTATAATAATCCAATTGAAACTTATGATATAAATGTGATGGGAACATTAAAGGTATTTGAAGCAGCTAGAAATGCTTCTGTTTCGGCAATTGTGAATATTACCAGTGATAAAGTTTATGAAAATAAAGAGTGGTTTTGGGGGTATCGAGAAAATGATCCTATGGGGGGATATGATCCCTATAGTTCATCAAAAGGGTGTGCTGAACTTTTGGTTTCAAGTTATCGTAATTCATTTTTTAATAAAAATGATTATGTGAAAAAACACAATACATTGTTAGCAAGTTGTCGAGCTGGAAATGTCATTGGTGGTGGAGATTGGGCAAAAGATAGATTATTTACTGATATTATGCTTTCTATTGCGAATCAAAAAAAAGTAATTATTAGAAGTCCTCAAGCTACACGTCCTTGGCAACATGTTTTAGAACCTTTAAGTGGTTATTTACAAATAGGTCAGAAACTTTTAGAAAAAGAGTTAATTTTTTCAGATGGGTTTAATTTTGGTCCTACAGATGAAGGAGCAATCTCTGTTGAAGAGGTAGTAAAAAGAGTTAAAGGTTATTGGAATGAGCTAGAATATGAAATTCAGCAAGATGGAAATCAGCTTCATGAAGCAACTCTTTTAAAATTGGATTGTTCTAAAGTACATCAATTATTAAATTGGCATAGTGTTTGGGATAGTGAGACTACCTTTGAACGAACGGTTAAATGGTATAGGGATTTTTATAAATATAAAAAAATAAATACAGAAGAAGATTTGAAAAGGTATATTAATGATGCTAGAGAAAAGGAGATTTCGTGGGCAGTAAATTAACAATAACGCAAAGTGATATTTTAGGACTTTTTGTAATTACTCCCAATACTTATAGTGATGAAAGAGGTAGTTTTTCTCGTATTTTTTGTATGGAGGAGCTACAAGAGATTATGAATAGGAAATCAATACAGCAAATAAATCATTCTGTAACTTATAAAAAAGGAACAGTGAGGGGGATGCATTTTCAGTATCCACCTGATTGTGAAGTGAAAATGGTAAAATGTATTAGAGGAAAAGTTTTAGATATTGTTGTTGATATTAGAAAAAATTCAAAAACTTTTTTGGAAACATTTTCTATAGAATTATCAGATAAGAATCAAAAGATGATTTATATTCCAGAGGGATTTGCTCATGGTTTTCAAACTTTAGAAGATAATACAGAGTTGCTTTATTTACACACAAAATTATATT
>Ga0256828_1001421_pt1 | contig 14965 bp, 13 predicted proteins | sample CV88metaG_FD_185993 | JGI IMG/M metagenome (GOLD analysis project Ga0256828, IMG submission 185993) | Hydrothermal vent microbial communities from East Pacific Rise, Pacific Ocean - CV88 | ecosystem: Environmental > Aquatic > Marine > Hydrothermal vents | place: Pacific Ocean: East Pacific Rise...
GTTTACAAAAGAGATAGCATATGCTAAAGAGCATAAAATTTCAGTGTTTGTATATGCTATTGCTACAAAAAAAGGTGGAGTTATAAAAACTAAAGATGGTATTGTAAAAGATAAAAATGGCAACATAGTGGTTACTAGATTAAATAGTAAAATTAAAGAGTTGGCATTTGATACAAATGGTGCATATTTAGAATATTCAAATTCAAAAAATGATATTAAAGAATTTATAAAAATTATAAAAAATAAATTTAAAGAAAAAAAGAAAAAAGCAATTGTAATTAATACAAATCAAGAGTTATTTTATTATCCTATAGCTCTTGCTTTAGTTCTTATATTTGTTGCTTTAAGTGGGTTTAAAAGGAAAATGAAATGAAAAAATATATATTGATTTTTATAACTTTATTTACTATTTCAGATGCAAATATAATTAATGACTATGATACATATAAAGCACAAGATTTTTATGTAAAAAAAGATTTAGATAATAGTATAAAGTATTATAAAAAAATAACAAATAAATCAGATGATATAAAATATAATTTAGCAAATGCACTATATAAACAAAAAAAATATAGTGAAGCTATTTCGTATTATAATAAAATCACATCAAAAAATATGCAATATAAAAAACACCATAATCTTGGTAATGCTTATGCAAAAATGGGAAAAATAAATAAAGCTATTAAAAATTATGAAGATGCATTAAAAATACAAAAAGATAAAGATACAAAGTTTAATCTTGATTTATTAAAAAAGAAAAAGAAAGAACAAGAACAAAAAAACAAAGACAAGAATAAGAAAAATAATAAAGACAATAAGAATAAAAAAGAAAAAAACAAAGATAATAAAGGTCAAAACAATAAACAAAACCAAAAGAACAATAAAAAAGATGACTTTGATAAAGAAGATCAAAAAGATAAGCAATCAAAAAGTAATAAAAAACAAGATGAGATAAAAGAAAAAAAAGACAATGTATCAAATAATCAAGATAAAGCTAAAAAAGCAAAACAAGAAAAAATAAAACAACAAGATAAAAATATAACAAAAGAAGAAAATATAAACAATACTGACCTATCTGCTTTAGAAGAGAAAAAATGGTCAAAAATGTTAAACAATAAAGAGTTAAATACTCTTATGATACCCCTAAAAAATAAAGGAGCAAATGATGAACAAAATATCAAACCTTGGTAGAATATTATTTTTTATCTTTATGCCTATAATGATGTTTGCACAAGTAAGTGCAAGTTTAGATAAAATAGCTGTAATAAAAGGTGATAGTGCAACTTATACTATAACTGCAACTGGAGATGATATAGAGTTTCCAAAGTTAGCAAGTATTGAAGGTCATCCAGTAGTTGGTACTTCTACTTCAACATCTATTAGTATAATAAATGGAAATATGCAAAAAGTTAAAAAAGTAAGTTATACATTTACTCCTGAATATACTTTTACTATTCCAAACTATTCTATAATAGTAGATGGAAAAGAAGAACAAACTGAACCTATTAAAATAAAAGTTATAAAACCAACAGCTTCTACAAGTAATGATGATTTACAATTATTTTTAAAAATAGATAAAACAGAAGCTTATGTAGGTGAAGCACTTAAAGCTACTATAGTATTTAAATATAAAGTTGGTATTGATATTATCGATATTGCACTTGAAGATTTTAAAATAAAACATTTTTTCTTAAAAACATTAGATCAAACTAAACCTTATGAAGAAAATGGATTTATAGTATTAAAACAGTCTTATTTACTATTTCCTCAATTAGCTGGAGATTATACTATTGATAAACAGCTAATAAATGTTGCAATAAGAGAATATAGAACAAATATGAAAAGATGGACAAAAGTATATTCTAAAGAGTTAAATCTAAAAATAAAACCTCTTCCTTCTAATCTTAGTATTCAAGGAGATTATACTATAAGTGCTAGTGTTGATAAACTACAAACAAAAGCAAATGATCCTATTAATCTAACACTTACTATAAAAGGTAGTGGAAATATAGATGATATAGAAGAGTTTAAACTAGATATGCAAAATGAAGTTGTATATAGTACAAAACCAACAATAAATACATTTATAAAAGATGGTAAATATTCAGGTACTTTTACTCAAAAAATATCAATAATTGCTGATAAAGATTTTACAATACCTAGTATAGAATTTAAATATTTTGATATAAAAAATAAAAAAGTAAAAACTATAAAAACAAAATCATTTGATATAAAAGTAAAAGGTAGTTCAAAAGCTATAGCACCTAGTATTCAAACAAATCAAAATATAAATACTAATACAGTACAAGTAGCACCAAAAATAGTATATAAGTATAAAGAGTCAAATCCTTATTTAAAATATATATTTGCTTCTATTGGCTTTGTACTTGGAGTTATTGCTACATATTTATTACTAAATAAAAAAACTAAAAAACAAGATACAAGAGAATTGTCTATTAGAATAAAAAAAGCAAAAAATGATAAAGATTTATATAATATTCTTTTACCATATAGCCACAATATTAAAATAGTAGATATCATAAAAAAACTTGAAGAAAATATCTATAATAAAGGCTCAAATAAAATAAACAAAGATGACCTTTATGATATAGTTGAAGATTACGATTTAAAATAATCAAAAAGCGATAAAGTTTTCACTTTATCGCTTTAATTTGCTATAATATGTTTATGAAACATTACTTACTAAAAGCACTTTGCACACACCTTAACACTTACCAAAATATACGACATATAAAAAGGGTCGATAACAATATAATCAAAATAGAATTTAGTAAAGAAGATGCTATATTTTTTGATATGACAAAAGGTAATGCTACAGCTTTTATAAAACCAAATTCACAAAATAGTAAAAAAGATTTTAAAGCACCTTTTGATATAACTTTACAAAAAAAATTTACAAACTGCAATATAAATAGAGTTTATTTAAAAAACAACGATAAAATTTTAAATATAGAAGTTTATGCAAAATCAAAATACAAAAAAGAACTCCTAACACTTAGTCTAGAATTTACAGGTAAAAATACAAACATCATAATTTTAGATGAAAACAATATAATACTAGAAGCACTACGACATATTGATGAATATACATCAACAAGAGTTATAAAAGTGGGTATAAAACTTGAAGATCTACCAAAGCCTAATTTTGAATTTGAACAAAAAGAGTGTAAAGATATAGTTCAATATCTAAAAGATACTTACAATAAAAAAGAGCAAAAAGAGTTAGAAAACCTAAAAAAACAAAAAATAACTCAACTAAATAAACAAAAAAAGAAGATACAAAAGATTTTAGATAATCTTGATGATGTAGAGGTATTAAAAGAAAAATCTGATGCTCTGTATAAAAAAGCAAATTTAATTTTAAGTAATATTCATAATATTAAATCTTATGAAAAAACTGTAAATTTAATAGATTTTGATGGGAATGAAGTACAAATAGAACTAAATACAAAATACCCAACTCCTAGTGTTTATGCAAATCAACTATTTAAAGAAGCTAAAAAATTAAAACAAAAAGTATCTTTTCAATACCTAGAAGAGAAAAACTTAAAACAAAAAGTAGAGTTTTATGATCGTATGATAAAAACTATCCAAGAACAAACATCTATAGATGATATAGAGTTTTATATCCCTAAAAAAGATAAGAAGCAAACAAAAACAAAAAAAGCTCAACCATATCAGAGCTTTTTTATAGATGGATTTAAAATAATGCTAGGTAGAGATGAAAGAGAAAATATATACTTACTACACAATAGTAAAGCAAGTGATTTTTGGTTTCACTTACAAGGTGAAGTATCATCTCATGTAATAGTTGTAAATACAAAAAAAACTATTCCAGATCATATTATTGAAGAAGCAGCTAAAATTTGTGCTAGATTTTCAAAAGATAGTGGTGGGGTTTATTATGTAGATTACACACAAAGACGAAATGTTAAAATTCAATCAAAAGCAAATGTTTTGTATAATCCATATAATACAATAACAATTAAAATTTAAGAGAAAATATGAAAAAAATAATTTTATCTACACTAGCTTTAAGTACTTTTGCATTTGCAAAAATTGATTTTGATTTAGGAAATGGGAATTTTTCTACAAACTTAAAAATAAGTACAAAACAACAATCACTTACTACAAATATAAATATAAAAGATCCTGCATTTACAATGGATGAAGATTTTGATTATAATCAAAATTTTACACAATTTACTCTTGATGGAAATTTATACTTATTAAAATATACATACACATATGCAAAAACAACTTCATCAGATGATATGAAAATCATAAATTTTAGACTTCCTGCAAATAAACATTCTTCATTTGATATAATCTCTTTTAAAATAAGTGAAAATAACAATATTTATTCAAAAACAAAAGAGATGAGATTTTCATATTATACAATAATTCAACAATATGAAAAAGAATATACAATTAATACAGCTAGTAAAAAAGTATATTTTAAAACAACAGGCTTTGAATTATCAACAAAAGAAGCTTTTTATAGACTAGTAGAACAAAAAGCTTATGAAAATAAAAATTTCAACTACTTAATAGCCTTTGCATATAGAAAAAATAACTTTATTTCATATGGTACAGCTTATTATTCATTTAATCTAGGTGTTTTAGATGATCTTAAATATTCTGATGAAAATACAAATGTAAAACAAACTAGAGGATTAGATATTTCTGGAATGAGAATGGGATATAGAGCAACTATGCAATATAATTTTAATAAATTTAAATTTTTATTGGAAGCTGACTACAATAAATTTAATATAGATAAATCTAGTAAAATAACAACTACTGATTTAGAGTTTGATGAAACTGAAATAAATCTATATGCATCTATAAAATATAGTTTCTAGGAACTTTTAGCATAATATACAAAATTCAATCAAAAGCAAATATTTTGTATAATCCATACAATTAAAATATAAAAAGGTTACAAATGTTTAACATACTTATTGAAAGTAGTACAAGAATCAAAACAGCACTAGCACTAATGTCTGTATTTTTAATAATGGGATATATCGATAATTTATATCTTACATGGTTTATTTTAGGAATTGTAATGTATTTTGCAGTTAAAGAAGCTATGAATTTATTTGGAATTGAAGATGAAAGAATAGAGTTGATTTCATTAGCTGTTTGGTATTTGGCCTTATTATATCCACAACCACAAGATCTTATTTTTATAGTAGCAATAATTTTTGCTTCTTATTTAGCATACACTAAAGAACTAGATAAAAAGCTATTTTTACCATTATTTTATCCACTAGCTCCTATGTTATTTTTATTTGCTTTATATACAAACTATGGAATTGAATACCTTTTATGGTTAGTATTTATAGTTGCTGGTGCTGATATTGGAGCATATTTTGTAGGTAAAAGCATAGGAAAAACTTCATTTTGTGCTACAAGCCCAAACAAAACTTTAGAAGGTGTAAGTGGTGGTATGTTAGTTGCAGCTATTGCAGGAACTCTTATAGCTCCAAGTAGTATTGCTGTAACTTATGCATTTCTAATCTCATTTGTAGTTGCTGCTTCTTCTGTATTTGGTGATTTATTTGAATCATATCTAAAAAGAGAAGCCAATATAAAAGATAGTGGAGATATACTTCCTGGACATGGTGGTATGCTAGATAGAAGTGATGGATTTTTATTTGCTGGTATTATTATGTATATAGCTTTAAACTTTCTAAGCTTGGTATAAATATATTATGATTGTTTTAGGAAGCACTGGTTCAATAGGGGTAAACACACTTATAATTGCAAAAAGATTTAATTTAAATATTGAAATACTTGTAGCTGGATCTAATATAACTCTTCTAAATGAACAACTAAAAGAGTTTGATGTAAAACAAGTAATAATAGCATCAAAAGATGATATTCATAAAGTAAATCATAGCAATGTAACTTATGGACAAGAAGCTATACTAGAAGCAATAAGAAATTCAAATAGTAATTTAGTAGTAAATGCCCTTGTTGGATACTTTGGATTACTTCCTACAATAGAAGCTATTAAATGCAAAAAGAAAGTAGCTCTAGCAAATAAAGAAAGTCTAGTAGTAGCTGGAGCATTTATAGATACTTCATACATAACTCCAATAGATAGTGAACACTTTGGATTATGGTATCTAATGGATAATACTAAAAAAATAGATAGCCTAACAGTAACAGCAAGTGGTGGTAGCTTTAGAGATACTCCACTTAATGAACTTCAAAATGTAACAATCAAACAAGCACTAAATCATCCAAACTGGTCTATGGGAAATAAAATAACAATAGATAGTGCAACTATGACAAATAAACTTTTTGAACTAGTAGAAGCTAGATGGTTATTTAATACTACAAAATGTGATGCAATTATAGAATCAAAATCAATAATTCATGCAATGGTAAACTTCACTGATGGTAGTACAACAGCACACTTAGCAAATGCTTCTATGCAACTTCCTATATCATATGCAATTATGCCTACAGTTGAAGAACAAATACTAAAACCAGTAAACTTACTAGAGCTACAAAACTTAGAATTTAAAGAGATTTGTAAAGAACGATATCCAATATGGCAAATCAAAGATGAACTTTTAAATAATGATAACTTAGGTGTAGTTTTAAATGCTGTAAATGAAGTAGCTGTAAAGAAGTTTTTAGATGGAGATATTGGCTTTTTAGATATATCAAAAATGAGCTTAGATGCTATAAATAAATATCACAATACCAAAATAAACACACTTGATGATATTTATGCTATTAATGATGAAGTTACAAAATTTTATTTATAATTTTCACTAAGGTAAAAAATGAACATACAAGTAGAAGGTAAAGAGTTAGAACAAGTAAGTTTTTTAATTAAAAAAAGAGTTTTAATTTTACATGGTTGGGGTGGAAGTTCATATCCACATTGGCAAGCTCATTTAGAAAAAGATTTATTAGAAAATGGCTCTTATGAAGTACATTTTCCTATACTACCAAACAAAGACAATCCAACTCTTCAAGAGTGGTTACTAGCACTTGATTTTGAGATAAATACTTTTAGGCCTGAAATTATTGTATGCCATTCTTTAGCAAATATATTATGGTTTCATTATGTAAATATGAATAAAATGAGATATAAACTAGAAAAACTTATGTTGGTATCTCCTGTTAGTAAAAGTTGTGAAATAGCTGAGCTATCAAGCTTTTTTCCTTATGAATTACCAAAAGATTTAAAATCAAACTTATCAATTATGGCATCAAGTGATAATGATCCATATATTACAATAGATGAGTTATATTCTATGTCAAATGAGTTAAGTATAGGATTAAAAGTATTAGAAAATGCAGGACACATAAATGAAGCTTCTGGATATGGAAAGTTAGATTGTGCTTATGATTGGGTTATTGCTTAAGAGATAAAGTTTAACCTTTAAACTTATCTCTTATTGCTAAAAATTCATCAAGATTATCAAAGAATATATCTACTAGCTTAGGATCAAAATGCTTACCTTTTTCTTCTTTTATAAGATCTAGTATTTTTTCTAATGGCCAAGCTTTTTTATAACATCTGTCACTTCCTAGAGCATCAAATACATCTGCTATTGCTGTAATTCTTCCATAGATATGTATATCTTCACCAGCTAATTGATCAGGATAACCAGTACCATTCCATTTTTCATGGTGTTCTTTAGATATTATTGCAGCTGTACTTAAAATCTCTCTACTACTTCCACTTAACATCTCATAACCTAATTGAGTATGACTTTTCATAATCTCAAATTCTTCTTTTGTTAATTTTCCAGGTTTATTTAAAATATTATCAGGAATACCAACTTTTCCAATATCATGCATTGGAGATGCACCATATAATAACTCACATTCATCTTCTGATAATCCTATTTTTTCTCCAAATAGTTTAGAATACGAAGCAACTCTTTTTACATGATCACCTGTTTCTTTACTTCTTGTTTCTGCAATAGCACCCATTTTTGCAACAACATCTTTTTGTGTTGATAAAATTTCATCATTTAATTCATGTAGTTTTTGAGTTTGTATTTTTACTTCTTTTTCAAGAGTCTTTTTAAAATCTCTTTCATTGTTGATTAGTACTTTTACACTTGCAATATTTTCATTTACATGTTGTGCTATTTCACCTAGTTCATCATTGTAATTAATCTGTATCTCTGTAACATTATTTCTTTTTTGAGATAAGAAATCAAAGAACTTTTCAATTCCAGCATCAAAATTATGTAAAGATTCATTAATAGTATTTTTAAGTAAATGTGTAAAGAATAAAAATACAATTAAAGAACCAAATGCTAAAAGTAAAAATATCATTGTCATATTATTTAAACTTGATTTTATATATTCAATTCTTGAATTAAACTTTTTATCTGCTAAAATAGCAAATATTTCAAGCTCTTCAAACATTTTTTTAGATATTTCATTAATTCCAATAAGTAAATCCATACCATCTTCTTGACTGTTTTTATAACTATTTGGTAATAATCTAATATTGTTATAATAGCTTTTATATCTAATTTTTAATTTATTCAAAATAGCTAAAGTATTTTTAGTATTTTTAGATACATTATGATGTAATAATCCCTCTATTATTTGAAATTTTTCTAGTATTACTTCATTGTTGTCTTCCAAATCCTCTATAATTGATTCATCTGTGGTATTTAAAATAGATGATGTTAGTATATCTTTATGTAGATTTGCTATAAGAATTGTTAAATCATATGTATTATTTTTAAAATACAATTCTTGTTTTTTCATATTGTCAAAGTTAGTTGTTAGGTAACTAGAAAATATAAAAAAACTAATAGACATAGAAATAATAATAAAAATTGCATTATACAATATTAGTTTAATTTTAGTTTTTATTTTTAAGTTTTTTATTAAATTCATAACAAATATTACATCATATTGGCTTAAAATATTATTTATCATTTCTTAAGATCTTTTGGTATAATACAAAAAATAATTTATTCAAAGAGACAAAATGATATTAAGTATAGAAAGTTCATGTGATGATAGCTCAATAGCTATTACAAAAATAGATACACTAGAATTAGTGTATCACAAAAAAATATCTCAAGAAGTTGATCATAGTGTATATGGTGGTGTAGTTCCAGAATTAGCAGCAAGACTTCATATAGAAGCTTTACCTAAAATACTTCAGGAATGCCAAAAGTATTTCAAAGATTTAAAAGCAATAGCAGTTACAACTGCACCAGGACTTAGTGTAACACTAATGGAAGGTGTAACTATGGCAAAAGCTTTAGCAATATCACTTGATATTCCACTAATATCTGTAAATCACCTAAAAGGTCATATCTTTTCAACTTGGATAGAAAAACAAGATGAACTACCATGTACAATTTTACTAGTTTCAGGTGGACATACTCAAATAATTGAAGCAACTAATTTAAATGATATGAAAATAGTAGGTCAAACTAGTGATGATAGTTTTGGTGAAAGTTTTGATAAAGTAGCAAAAATGCTAAATCTTGGCTACCCAGGTGGTCCTATTATTCAAAAATATGCTCTAAATGGAGATGAAAATGCTTATACTTTGCCAATACCTCTTAGACAATCTCCTAAAATAGAGTTCTCTTATTCAGGTCTTAAAAATGCAGTAAGACTTATAATATTAGATGAACAAGAAAAAGCAAATGGTGAAGAATTAAGCCAAAAAGTTATAAGTAATATATGTGCAAGTTTTCAAAAAACAGCTGTTGATCATATTATGATGAAACTAAAAAAGTATTTTAAATCAGCACCTTTAAAAAAACTAGCAATAGTAGGAGGAGCAAGTGCTAATATCTACCTAAGAGAAAATATCCAAGAGCTTTGTAATAAACACAATGCAAAATTAATACTTGCTCCACTTGAATTTTGTAGTGACAATGCAGCTATGATTGGTCGAGTTGCTGTTGAACAATACAAAAATAATGAATTCTCAAATATAAACAATATGGAAGTACAAAGTAGATTAAAGTCATTTTAATATGACTTTATATTAATTCCTTTTTCTAATAATAATTTCAGTATAATACAAAATTATTAAAACAAGGTAACCATATGAAAATATTATTTATATTTCTTACTTTTTGTATATCTATATTTGCTGATATAAAATTTAGTGAGACAAAATACTTAAGCGCTCTTGATATGCAAACATCAAAATATGGATCAATGAATATCAAAGAAGATAGCTTTACAATCAATTATAATAAACCTAAAAAAGAAACTGTAACATACCTAAATGATAAACTAACATTTGAAAATAGCAATAATGAAATTAAAGAATTTACTTATAAAGAACATCCAAGATTAGAATACTTTGGATTACTTCTAAAATCTATTGTAAATAACTCTTATGAAAATCTTGATAATATGTTTACTATAACTGAAGATAAAGAGAAAAAAATTTTAAATGCAAAATCTAGTATATCTGGAACTATTGATTATCTTGAAGTATTTTATACAAATGCTAAGTTATCAAAGATTATATTTTACATGATAAATAAAGATACTATTACAATTGAAACAATTAACTAAACTCTCAAACTTTTTTATATTTGGAATTGCTTTTGTATTATTTCTTATAATACAACCTCAACAAAAATTTTCACTTGAATTAGCTTCTATGCTAACAGGTGAAGATAAAAAATTCTACAAGCTTACAGAACAATTTTCATATGTAAATACATTTTTAGTTGCAACAAAAGGTCTTAGTAAAGAAGACTTACAAAAACTTGTAAAAATAAAAAAAGAATTATTACAAAATCCATTAATCAAAGAAAATAAAAAATTAAATAATAAATTTTTTCAAGAGTATAAAAATAAATATAAATTTTATTTAAATGAACTAAATTACAAAAATGAATCTGAAGTTAATACAAAAGAAAAACTACAAACCTTATACAATAATCTTATAAGCTCTGTTTTTTATGTAAATATAAACAAAGAAGACCCACTTGGAATTATAAAACAAAATAAAAATCCAAAAATAAAAACTAAAAATGGACATCTAACACTAGATGATTGGGGATACTTAAGTGTATTTACACTGAGTGCAAAAGCAGATGAAAAATCAAGAATAAAAATATACAATGAAATACATAAAGTTCTTGATAAATATCAAGATGTAAAATTTTTCACTCCAATATTCTTTTATGTTGAAAACTCAAAAGTAATCCAAGGTGATGTTCATAATATTATTGCTGCATCTATGGTATTACTTGGAATATTATATATACTTATTTTAAGAAATATATATTTATTTATCAATGTTGCAACAACTCTTGCTACTTCTGTAATTGCTGGACAAATAATAATAACATATATATATGATGGTGTTTCTATTATTGCTTTAGCTTTTAGTACAGCTATTACATCTGTATCAATTGATTATATGTTTCATCACTACTTGCATAACCACTACAATAAGAAAAAAGGTTTTAATGTAAGTGTATTTTATGGATTCCTTACAACAATAAGTGCTTTTTCTATTATTTCATTTATTGATTTTCCTTTAATTAGACAAATATCTATCTTTACAATAGTATCACTTACTGTTGCTTATTTACATTTTGCATTTTTATATCCATATTTAGGTATAAAACACAAAGAACCTTATGTAAAAGAAAATTATAAAACACCTTTTTCTTTTTCAGCTACAAAAATAATATTATTTTCAACTATAGTAATTATCATATCTGTATTTAGTATTAAGTTTGATTTTAATATCAAAAACCTAGATTATAAAAATACAAAACTTATAAATACTCAAGCCTTCTTTAAATCAAAATTATCTCAAAAGAAAAAAGCAGCTATTTTAATAAGTTCAAGAAATATAAACAATCTAATAGAAGATGCAAAACTAATAAAAAGATTAGACCCTAATGCAAATGTAGCTATTGCAAACTTATTAAGTGCTAGTGAATATATCAAAAGACAAGCACTTATTCATAAGTTTAATTTTGAAAAACTAAAAGAAGATATACATACTTATTCAAAACAAATAGGATTTAAAGAAGGCTTTTTTAATAAAGCTTATTCAAATGATCTTTTATATCCTGCATATGCAAATTATTCTATAGATGAAATAAGAAGCTATGGTATAGATATAGTAAAAGATAACGATAAATACATAACTTATGCTCTTGTAAGCTATGATAAATTAGATGAGATTTTAGCACTTGAATTTGCTACTTCAGCTCAAGCAAAAGTATTATTTGAAAACTCATTAAAAAGAGTAAGTAGTGATTTAATACTATTTGGTTCTTTAACATTAATTTTAATTATTATTATTTTAGCTTTAGTTGCTAAAAAAAGATTTTTAAAAGCCTTTACATATATTGCTTTTCCTGCTTCATTGATAATACTTTATGGTATATTTGTACCTTTAAATATCATGCATATATTTATGGCTTTTGTTATTATGGCAATTGGAATTGATTATGGAATATATATGAATGAACCAAAACTATCACATAATACTACTTTGGCTATTATATATTCACTTATTAGTACATTTGCAGGATTTGGAGTACTTATTATTAGTAATATAAATTCTTTATCTTCTATTGCTATTACTGCTATTATTGGGATACTTGGAATATTATTTTTATTATTATTTCAAAGAAGAAAGAAAAAAGTAAAAAAATAATGCAAGAGTTTTATAATGAAATTGTAAGCTTTTCTGTAATAACTATTGTTGTTATTGCATTGGCTTTTTTTACTGCATATATTCAAAAGAAGCACCAAAATAAAAACTAATACTAAGAGAATTTAGGTATTATACTTTTATGACAGATATTAAAAATAAAAAAATATACTTTTGTGGAAAAGGTGATCAACTAGACTACAAAGAACTTGAAAAGTTTTTACTACAAAACAATGTAATCTTTGTACCTAGTATAGCTCAAGCCCAACTTATAATAGAAGGTGGATTAACACCTCTTCATATACAAGATAAAATATTTGAAGCTAGTAAAAATGGTATAGAAGTTATAAGTATTGAAGAATTTGAGAAGTTTTATTCTGCTAATTTTAGTGTAAACTCAACACTAATGGCTGCAAAACTTACAAAAGATAATGAAAGATTAGTAAAGCTACTTCAAAATAAATACTTCGATGATGAAACTTTCATAAAGATTTTAAAACAGTATGATTTTAAAAATATACCTTTATATGATACAGATGAAAGTCGTGATGTATGTAGATCTATAGTAAATAGATTTTGTACACTTGTAAATAGAAATCACAATATCCAATATGCTCCAATAGGTATTTACTACACAGCACTTGAAACATATAATAGTGATTTACTTGATATTATATACAATATGCCAGACTACAGTATTTCTGATCGTACTGCAAAAGAAGAACAACCACTTAACCTAAAAGAAGTAGTAGCACTTAATCCAAACTCTTCTAAATCTATTCAAATACAAATACTAAAAAACAATAATATAAATGAACTAATATTTCTAGCAAGAAATACAAATATAAACTCTGATATTAAACAAGCACTAAAAGATAAAAACTCTAAAGATATAACAATAGCTCTAATAAAAGAGCAAAACTATATTTTAGATAATTTAGATGATGTTTTACAAGATGAACAAATCAAAAAAGTATTTTTAAAATATTATAATTTTGATGAAAAAACATTTAATGAATTATTAGATAAAAATTTAAATGATATAGATATAATTAACCTTTCATATAATATAAGTTTGAACACTTCTATGATAGATATTTTAGAAAAATACAATATAGATAACTCTATAATAGCCCTACTAAAACATGATAATATATCAAATGAATTAATAAAAAAATATCTTAAAATAGATGATAAAATATATAATATTGCAATAGCTCATAATACAAAACTAACAAAAGATCAATATCAAGAGCTTTATGATAAAAATGATCTTGATGTAAATATCTCACTAGCACAAAATATAAGTGTAAATTCTAAAATACTTCAAGAGTTACATAAATACAAAAATAGAAGTATAGATATGATGTTGTGTGAAAATATATCAACACCCATAAATATACTAATGCAACTACAACTTGATAATGAATTAAAAATTATTGTAAAAGAAAATATCACATATCAAAAGTTTGCAGAAAAAATGTTAGGATTTCAAGGATAATATATGAAAGCAACAAAACTAAAAACTACTCTAGAATCACTAATTGATTCAAAAATACCATGTTTTATCTGGGGAAGTCCAGGTGTTGGGAAGTCATCTTTAGTAGCACAAATAGCAAAAAAGAAAAATATGAACTTTATAGATCTAAGATTATCTTTACTTGATCCTACAGATTTAAGGGGAATACCTTTTTTTAATAGTGAAGATAAAAGTGCAGTTTGGGCAAAGCCAGAATTTTTTCCACCTAGTGATTCTAAAGAGTATGGAATATTATTTTTAGATGAGATAAACTCAGCACCTCCTACTATACAAGCAGCAGCATATCAACTAATATTAGATAGAAAAATAGGTGAATATACACTTCCTGTAAACTATGCAATAATAGCAGCAGGAAATAAAGAGACAGATAGAGGTGTAACATATCGTATGCCAACACCATTAGCAAATAGATTTGTACATTTAGATTTTGATTTAGATTTTGATTCTTGGAAAACTTGGGCATATAAAGCAAATATAGATTATAAAATTATCTCTTATTTAAACTATAAAAAAGAGGATCTTTTTGTATTTGATCCAAGTAGTTCTAAAAAAGCTTTTGCCACTCCTAGAAGCTGGAGCTTTGTAGATGATATATTAAAATCACCACTTCCAAAAGAGCTATACTTAGAAGTTATAAGTGGTACAATTGGTAATGATACTGCAAATGAATTTTTAAGTTATCTAAATATTATGAAAGAGTTACCAAATATTGATGATATATTAAATAAAAAAGATATAAATAT
>Ga0256828_1001422_pt1 | contig 14961 bp, 13 predicted proteins | sample CV88metaG_FD_185993 | JGI IMG/M metagenome (GOLD analysis project Ga0256828, IMG submission 185993) | Hydrothermal vent microbial communities from East Pacific Rise, Pacific Ocean - CV88 | ecosystem: Environmental > Aquatic > Marine > Hydrothermal vents | place: Pacific Ocean: East Pacific Rise...
TAAACCAAAAAGGGTTCAGTGGGCGTTGTAAAAAACGCACTTCATAATGCAGATGGGGACCATTACTAAGCCCTGAATTCCCTGTATAGGCTATAATATCCCCTTTTTTTACAAAGCTTCCTGATTTTACAGCCACTTTTTTAAGATGCCCATAGTAAGTTTTAAACCCATAGTTATGTTGTAAAATTACTAAGTTTCCAAAACCACTCTTTTTATGATACCCTGCCCACTCTACGATACCATCAGCTGGAGCATGAACAGGTGTTCCCATTTTTGCTTTCATATCTGAGCCACGATGAAACTCTCTTTTATGGAGGGTAGGATGGGTTCTATATCCAAATTTACTTGTAATACCATGGTACTCTATAGGAGAACCACTTGGTATCATTGTTAAAATAGTTGCTCTTTGTTGGGAGGTTTGTTTCGTGAAATCAACGCGTTGTTTTAAAGATTTTTCCTCTAAAGGTTTAAGACCTATAAGCTTCTCTATCTCCTCTAAAGAGTCAGAAAGCTCCTCTAGTTCTTGTTTTTTATTAGAAAGCTTTTTCTTAGTTATGTTCATATTTGCATTAATAAGAGTATTTTTCTCTTTTAAGTTTTGATAAGCTTGTTCAATTTTTGAGCGTTTTTGCTCTATAGTATGTAAATCATTTTGCAAATAAAGTATAGTACCTATAGCAAAAATAATTAAACTCAAAATAAAACCAACAGCATAAAAAAAAGCTTTTTTTATAAGATTATGAAGATTAAACTGTTTAATGCCACTTTCATCATGGATGGTTACAGTAAAATGTTTATCCATTTTCATATCTCCTTAAAAAAGTTTCTACAACACTAAAAGATCCAAAAATAAGATAAGATTCTTCCTCTTTAATCTCTTCAAAAGTAGTATATTCTAAACTAAGTAAATCGATAACTTCAACCAGTTTTTCAGGTGCTACTATACGATTTTCGGCAATAGCTATAATCTCAATTCGTTTAATAATGGGAGATAAAAGTGTTAAAATCTTCTTATACTCTTTATCTTTATAAGTATTATACACCAAAACAAACTTTTTTCCTTGAAGTTCTTGAAGTAGTGCCTGTGCAGCTAAAACATTATGACCAACATCAAGTATAATATTTGGTGAAAATTGTGTAAGACGACCAAAAAGTTTTGCCCCTTGAAAATACTCTTTTTCATACCTTACATGTAAGTAGTTTAAAGCACTCAAACAAAGAAGTAAATTTTCTTGAAGATAATGACTTAAATGAAGCTCTTTTGCTATCATTTTCATATCATCATATGCTTGAGTATCTAAATGTTTGTCAAAATTTTTAATGATAACATTTTTATTTTTTGCAACTGTTTGTGCCACACTGGAGATTTTAAGAGATTTTTGTTTTCCTAAAATTCCATATGTTTGCACAGCATTAAGTTTTGTTGTTGCTATTGCCTCTATCGTTGTACCTAAAAAGGCTTCATGATCTTTATCTATAGGCGTAATAAGTGTAAGTATATTAGTAAAAACGGCAGTAGCATCATATTCTCCACCAAGTCCCGCTTCCAAAACAACATAATCACACTCTTGAAAAACAACCATAGCAAGAAGTGTTGTATATTCAAAGTAACTCAACTCTTCTGCCATCTGTTGCTTTAAGAGCAGTAAAAGTTTTTGATGTGCCTCTTCTAAAAGAGTATCTGAACTATTTGTACCATTAAGCCAAATGCGTTCATTGAAATGCAAAATATGAGGAGAGGTGTAATGCCCTACAGAAAAATTAGCTTTAGAAAGAGCATGTGCTAGAAAGCGACCTGTCGTTCCTTTACCATTAGTACCAATAATATGAATAATCTTAGGAAGTTTCAGTTCTTTTTTTATACTCTCATATGCGCGTGGCATACGAGTATAGTCAATCACATCATAAAAAAGAGGTTTTTTATTTAAAAAATCTTGTAACACTACTTTTTATACTCAACTCTATTACGGCCATTTTGTTTTGCTACATAAAGGTACTCATCTGAAGCATTCACTGTTGCTTCAAGAGAACTATGTCTAACCCTTTCAGCTACACCACAACTTACAGATACATTAATACGTTTTCCTTTATACATAAAACGCGCTTTTTCTATATGTTTGCGTACTTTATCAGCAAAAACAACTCCACCCTTTTTATCTGTATCACTTAGTAGTGCTAAAAACTCCTCACCACCAAAACGACCAACAACATCAACTTCTCGAGAATCTTTTTTTAAGATTTTTCCAAAAGCAGCTAAAACTGCATCTCCTGCTTCATGACCATAAATATCATTAACATTCTTAAATTTATCAAGATCAAACATCACTATAGAGTAGTTACGACCATAGCGTTTATACTCCGCTTCTTTTATACTCAAAAATTCATCTAATGCCCGTTTATTGTAAAGTTTTGTTAAAAAATCTTCTTTTGATTCTTTTTTAGCCTCTGCTAACTCTTTTTCTAACTTTTTCACTTTTTGACTTAACTTTTGAATCTCAGTATTATGCCCTTGCAAATCTTTGCTTAAAATTTGTGTATTTTCTTCTAAAGCTACTGCAATAGTAAAAAGTTTTTTATGGGCAATATTAAAATTCGTCACAGATGCTTCGGTAAAAGATTCTAACTCTTTTTTTACAGACTGAATCTCAGCCGTGGAGGTATCAGAACTTTCTATCATATCTATAAGTCTAAGAGAAAGTTTATCTAAAACACCATCTATAGATTCAACCATCTCTTTAAGACTTTTTTTATCTAATGATATACGAAGAGAGATAGCAGAACGAATTTCTTGTTCCATATCTTCTGTTTCAAGTAGTTCTGGATGTTTACTTATTTTTTCACTCAGTGTTGCTATCGTATCATTCACACTTGATGCTATTGATGGTACAAAAGAGGCAACTAAAAGTTTAGAAATTCTGTCAAGGTTTATAGATTCTACACTACAATCACCCGTATGTTCTATATGAAGTTTTTCTATACTTCCTTGTAAATCTTGTGTATCTACTGTACCCAATTTTTTAAGTTTTTCTAAAAAAGTATCATCATATAAAGTAAGAAAATTAACCCATCGCTGTCTAAAATCATCAAGTTGTGCTACAGAAGCACCATGTTCTAAAAGATCTATCGAGTTTAAAGCCAATTGGGTTGCTTCTTTATTATGTAAAAGTGTGATAGATTGTAAAATTCTTTTCGTTAAAAGTGTTTGTGCATCTAATGTTTTACTACATTGAGTAGGGTTATTACGATTAAGTTTAGAAATGAGAAAACGAACCATTTCTGCCATTGTTATAACACGATAATTTTTTAACTCTTTTTGTAAATCTTTATTGAGCATTGTTATAAATTTATCGATATGATGACAATCTTCCACAGACATTTTTGCCTGTGTTGCCTCTTTACAAAAAGCTTCTGCATAAAAATCTGGTGTTAAGAGTTTATTTTCTCTTTTAAGTCTTTTAATAGCATTATTTATAATAGTTTGTATAGTCATTTTTTATCTTCCTATGGTTTTCTAGAACCCTCTGCCGAAATTTTAGCGATAAAAGATGCCATAGCCTTTGTTGCACTATATTTTATCGCATCAAAGCGTTCTTGATCTGATAAAACAGCATTAGGAACAACAGAAAAATCATAAGTTCCTTTTGTGGCATATCTTTTATGCACTAAATCTGTATCTCGTACTATATTAATACGAATAGTTGCTCTATAGGCAACAACAAATCCATCAGCATTATACTGAATAGGTGCATAACTTGGGTTAGAAATACTTAATGTAAGTTTTGTATCTGCATGGTTAACATCGGTTAAAGAAGCATGAAATATTTCTATAATAGCAGCATCAATTGCATCTTTAATGATAACTGTATTCTCTGGATCTTGTGCAGAAATAACAACACTTGTATGAATTTTTTCACCAACAATACCACGAGAGTATTTTGCACTCGGTTTATAACCACACCCTACAACCCCTAAGAGTAGTAAAACAAAAAGAAGTGTAAAGCGTGTAAAATACATAATTAACCTTTTACAACCAAATTGACTAGTTTTTTAGGTACAACAATCTCTTTTACTATAGATTTACCTTCTATCCATTTTGCAACATCGGCTTTTGCAAGAGCGATAATTTCATCTTTAGAAGCATCTGCTTGAACTTCAATCTCACCCCGTTTTTTACCATTAACACTTACACCAAAAGTGATAGAGTCTTCCACAAAAACTTCTGTAACTATCTCTTGTTTTGTAAAGTTTTTGAGCCCAAAATATTTCTCACTTATCTCCCAACAGGTATGAGGGATGATAGGTTCCATAATAGAAGTAAAAATCCAATATGCTTCAGTCCATACATCAGCATTATCTTGAGCATTAAGTGCGTTCATTGCTTCCATTACACCTGCGATAAGGGTGTTAAATGTATATCTGTTATTATATACATCTTCAGCTCTTTGGAGTGCTTCATACACTTTTTTACGAGCATATTTTTCCTCTTTGCTTAAAGAACTGTGTTCAATTTCAGGCTTACATGTAAGCGGTGTAATGTGAGAACTTCTATCAAAGAAACGGCGAATAAATTTGTATGCTCCTTCTACACCACTGTCTTGCCATTCAAGCTCTTGTGTTGGTGGTGCAGCAAAAAGGATGAAAAGTCTTGCTGTATCAGCACCATATTTCTCGATGATAGCATCAGGATCAACTGTATTACCTTTTGATTTTGACATCTTCGCACCATCTTTAAGTACCATACCTTGTGTTAGAAGATTATCAAACGGTTCATCAAAATCTAAATAACCTAAATCACGAAATACTTTTGTAAAAAAACGAGCATATAGAAGGTGTAAGATGGCATGTTCTATACCACCAATGTAGTGATCAACACCCATCCAGTACTTGATTTGCTCTTTTGAAAAAGCCTCTTTTTCCCAATTTTGAGGAGAAGCACAAAAGCGTAAAAAGTACCAACTAGATTCTACAAAAGTATCCATAGTATCTGTTTCACGAATGGCATCTTTACCACACTCAGGACATTGACAATGTTTCCAAGTAGGATGATTTTCAAGAGGATTTCCCTCCCCTGTAATCTCAACATCTTCAGGTAAAGCGATAGGGAGATTCTCTTTTTTCTCCATCACTAAACCACACTCTTTACAATGCACAAAAGGTATAGGTGCACCCCAGTAGCGTTGACGAGAAACACCCCAGTCTTTGAGTTTATAGTTTGTCGTTTTTTCACCAAGAGATTTTTGCTCAAAGTATTCGATAATTTTTGCTTGAGATTCTTTAGAATCAAGTCCATCAAACTGCTCTGAGTTAAATAAAACACCACTATCAGTATAGGCTTTGTTCTCTAAGTCAAGTTCACCCTCACGAGGTTTAATCACTGCTTTGATAGGAAGATTATATTTTTTTGCAAACTCATAGTCTCTATCATCATGAGCAGGAACAGCCATAACAGCACCACTACCATAGTCCATAAGTACAAAGTTCGCACACCATACAGGGATTTTTTTCTTTGTAAGTGGATGGATAACTTCTATATCTAAGGCAACTCCAGCTTTCTCTTTTTGTCTATCAATTGATGAAGTATTTTTCATAACCTCTATCTCTTTGATAGTAGCCTCATCTAAAAGTTTGTTTTCTATCATATATGTGATAATAGGATGTTCAGGTGCTAAAGCTGTATAACTTACTCCATAAATAGTATCTGGACGCGTTGTAAAAACATCAAAACTTTCAAACTGTTTATTAAGTTTTTCATAAGAGTTCTCATCAAACAAGAGATCAAAAGCTAAACCGTTTGATTTACCTATCCAATTGTCTTGCATAGTAAGCACCTGTTTTGGCCACCCTTTTTCAAGCTTTTTCAAATCTTGTAACAGTTCATCGGCATAAGCAGTAATTTTAAAGTAGTACTGATTCATATCTTTTTTAACGATAGGGGTATCACATCGCCAACAACAGCCATCAACTACTTGCTCATTAGCTAAAACAGTCTGATCGTGAGGACACCAGTTAAGCATCCCTTTCTCACGATAAAGAAGCCCTTTGTTAAACATATCTATAATGAAGCCTTGTTCAAACTTTGTATAGAGTTCATCACTTGTTGCAAGTTCTCTTTTTCTTGAAAATGAAAACCCTAAAGAGTAAAACTCATTTTTCATATAGTCTATGTTGTCATAAGTCCATGATTTTGGATGACTTCCATTTTTAATAGCAGCATTTTCAGCAGGCATACCAAAACTATCAAAACCGATAGGATGGAGTACATTTTTGCCTTGTTGTCTATGGTATCTTGCAAAAGCATCACTAATAGAATAGTTTCTTACATGCCCCATATGAAGTCTTCCACTCGGAAAAGGGAACATAGAAAGGATGTACTTTTTCTCTTGTGTCATATCTTCACTTGGCTCAAAGCTTTCATGCTCTTTCCAGTAGTTTTGCCATTTTTGTTCTATCTGTTTTGCATTATATTCCAATTTTTTATCCTCTATAAATTTTAATACTCTTCGTGTGTCTTAGAACTCTCTATATAAACAAGTCCCATTGAAAAAATGTTTGCTATCAATGCACCTATAGCAAGTGCTATAGCCCAAGAGTCATTATGAATAACAACTAAAAAAATAAACGAGGGAATAAGGTGTAAATCAGCTACTAATGATGATGCTAACAACTCAGCAGAAAGAAGATTTCTTACCCCGATTTTTAAAATAGTCGAGATAAGATTTACACTTGCTGCAATAAAAAGCGAAATAGCATTATTTTCATATAAAAAGCCTGCAATTGATGTTAAACTCATCAATGAAAAAAAGACATAAACTACTTTACCCCAATCCATAAAATCCCCTTTAATTTATCTTACATTACACCTGATTCAAATTGTGCACGCATACGCTCTTTTTCAGCTTCTCTTTTTGCTTTTTCGGCAAGTTTTGCATGATATTTTTTCACATCAAAACCAAAGAACATAAGGATTGGCGAAGCTACAAAAATAGATGAGTATGTACCAACAACGATACCAACTAAAAGTGTAAATGCAAACGCATGAATAATCTCACCACCAAACATAAAAAGTGTGAAAACCACGAAAAATGTTGTAAGTGAAGTAAGTGTTGTTCTTGCTAATGTTCTTGTGATAGATTCATTAATAATCTCAGCTAAATCTACATTTTTAGATTTTACAATCCCTTCACGAATACGGTCAAAAACGATAATAGTATCATTGAGAGAGTACCCAAGGAGTGTTAAAATAGCTGCTAATACATCAAGATTAACATCTATTTGAAAAAGTGATACAGCACCCATAGCTATAGAAACATCATGAATTAGGGCAGCAATTGAAGCAACAGCAAAACGCCACTCAAATCGAAAAGCTACATAGATTAAGATAGCACAAACAGAGAGTAAAAGAGCCATAAGCCCTTTCTCTTTAAGTTCGCTTCCCACTTTTGGTCCAACAATGTCAACTCTACGAATAGTAAAGTTACCAGTACCTTGAAGAGCCTCACGAGTCACATCACCTATATCTTGAGTAACATTACCTGTTGTTGTTTTCATACGAATAACAACTTCATCAGGAGAGCCAAACTCTGTGATAGATGCACCGTCAAAAAGTTTATTTGTTTTAAGTTTTTCACGCATTTTATCAATAGGTGCTTCTTGTGTATATTTTACTTGAACGATAGTACCACCAGCAAAATCAATCCCATAATTAAGCCCTTTTGTCGCTAAAAGGAGGTAAGATATAAGAATAAGTGCAATAGATATACCCATCGCTATTTTTGATTTACCCATAAAGTCAAATGGGTGTTTGTATTTAAAAAATTCCATAATTATCCTTTTATACCTAACCAAAAATGATAGTTTTTATTTGTTTTCATTTTTGATTCTAACATTTGGTAGATACCATGTGTTCCTAAAATAGCTGTAAGCATAGAAGCTAAAATACCTATACTCATTGTGATAGCAAACCCTTTAATCGCACCTGTACCATAAACATAAAGTACTACAGAAGCGATAAGGGTTGTGATGTTAGCATCTAAGATAGCTGTCATCGCATTTGAGTACCCATCTTCTATAGCTTTATGCATAGATTTACCTTCATAAATCAACTCCCGTATCCTCTCAGTAATGATAACATTAGCATCAACAGCCATACCAACGGTCAGGACAATCCCAGCCATACCAGGTAGCGTAAGCGTTGCACCAAAAAGACTCATAACAGCTAAAAGAAGCAGTAAGTTGGCAATCAGAGCTATATTTGCAATCACACCAGCCATACGGTAGTAAACAACCATAAATGCTATAACTAAAACAAAACCACCAATAAGTGCTATCATAGAAGCTTTAATAGAGTCAGCCCCAAGACTTGGTCCAACAGAGCGTTTTTCCATAAGATAAATAGGAGCAAGTAAAGCACCAGAACGAAGGGCAATCGCTAAATCTTTTGCTTCAAGAACTGTATAATTTCCTGAAATTTGCCCAGAACCACCACCAATACGCTCATTAATATTTGGTGCAGAAAATACTTTACCATCTAAAACGATAGCAAGTCTTTTACCTACATTTTTACCAGTAAAATCACCAAAAATATCAGCACCTTCAGAGTTAAGTTTAAAATTGATAACAGGACGGTTATTTTTATCAAACCCTACATTAGCACCAGTAAGCATACCACCATCTAAAATAGGAATTTCATGTACTAAGTATTTAATTTTTGGATTTTTTGCATCAGAAAGTATTATATCACCATATTCAGCAGCATCACCATTACTCATAGTATAAACTCTTGCATTTCTGTCTTCATCAACAGCCATAAGTTCAAGTTTTGCAGCACGGCTGATAAGTTCTCTTGCTCTTTGTTCCTCTTGAGGTGTTTTGATACCTGCGAGTTCAACAAGAATTTTATCTTTACCTTGTTTTGCTACGATTGGTTCAGAGAGTCCAAACTGATCAAGTCTATTTCTAATCGTTTCAATCGCTTGAGAGATTGCAAGTTTTTTAATTTTTTCTACCTCTTTTGGTGTAAAAGAGAGTGTGATAACACTACCATTTTGTGTAATTTTAACACCATCTATTTTTGATAAAAAATCATTAACTTTTTTAAGTTCATCACTATCTAAAACTTCAAAACGGACATTATTTTCATCAAAAGTAAGTCCATCTATAAGAATTTCGTTTTTGTCTGAAAAATGTTTAATACTCGCAGCAATTGATTTAATACGAGAAGTGATAGCTTCATCAGTTTTAACACCTAAAAGCATATGAAGACCACCTTGGAGGTCAAGACCAAGAGTTATTTTTTTCCCACCTTCGGTTTGCAAAAGTGATGGTACCGAAAAAACGATACCAAAGACGATTGCTAAAGCGAAAATGACTATACGGTAATTAAGCTTCATCCTCATACTTCTTTGCAATGGAATCTTTTGTTATTTTGACGATAGTATCATCATTCATTTTTACAGAAAGAAATTTTTCTTCCACTTTATGAACAACAACGATGAAACCACCATTAGTGACAACTTTATCACCTTTTTTAAGAGCTTCTAACATCTCTTTTTTAGCTTGTGCTTCTTTTTGTTGTGGACGAATAATTACAAAATACATAATTGCAATTAAAAATATAAACGGTAACAGTTGTGAGATAATTTCCATACTCTTTACTTCCTTGTGTTAATAAAATTGTGAGGATTATACAAAACTTATACTAACATAGCGATAAATTGAGTACAATTTCATTATGAAAAAATATAGAAATGACTTTTTACTCGCTTTAGTTACAGCAATAAGCTTTAGTGCTTTTATCTATTTATCTGCTTATAATATAACGCTTCTTTTAGTAAACTCTCTATTAGGCATTATGGCATTAACACTTTTCCTTTACATTCCAAAACGAGCTGTTTTATTTGCTGGTTTTTTGATAGGTCTTTTGTGGTTTTATTGGATAGGCTATAGTTTTAAATACCAAGGTGTTGGCTATATGACTCCTATTATTACTTTTAGTTTTGGAGTTATTTACCTCCTCTTTTTTGCCCCATTAGCACTAACAAACAAGCCTTATATCCGAGCAATTATACTCTTTTGTTTAAGCTTTTTAGAACCTTTTAACTGGAACTGGATGAAGATAGAACTTTTATTTGTTGATAGCTATTTTGGTATTTATAAGTACCAACTCGCACTTATACTTCTTGCCCTTTCTCTTCCATCATTAGTGAAACAAAAACGATATAAATGGCTACCTCTTATTCTCCTTTTAGGGGCTATAGAATTCCATTACAAACAACCCCAACCCGCACCACTAAAAATAAAGCTTGTACAAACAGATGTCTTACAAGAAAGAAAATGGCTTAGAAGTGAACTCTATCCTACTGTTGCTATGATTTTTCATGAGATTCAAAAAGCACAAGATGAACATTATGATGTTGTCGTACTTCCAGAATCAGTATTTCCCATTTTTATGAATCATCACAAAGTACTTGTAAAAAAGCTTCAAAAACTTTCAAAAAATATTACTATTGTAGCAGGAGCATTATATAAAGAAAATGAGCATAATTATAATGTCACTTACCTTTTTGAAAAAGGGCATATACAAATCGCAAAAAAACTCATCCTTGTCCCTTTTGGGGAATATATTCCTCTTCCAAAATTTGCACAAAAATTTATTAACGATACTTTTTTTAGTGGAGCAAGTGACTTTGTAACAGCAAAAAAACCAACTGATTTTACTATAAATGGTATAAAATTTCGTAATGCTATTTGCTATGAAGCCACCTGTGATGCAATTTATAAAGGAGATGTAAAATATGTTATAGCTATTAGTAATAATGCTTGGTTTGCACCCTCTATAGAAGCAACGATACAAAGACTTCTTATGCAGTTTTATGCAAGAAAATATGGTGTGATTATTTACCATAGTGCAAACTATAAGGGGAGTGGTATTATCCACTAAAGATCGTTGTAGAACAACTGTAATCATTTTTGGATATAATAAAGAAAAAATTACTTAAAGAGGTTCTCTATATATGTTAAATCTCAAAAATCCAAATCTTTATAATAACCGTGAAATTTCATGGTTACAGTTCAATACTCGGGTTCTCAAACAAGCACAAGATGAGTCTCTACCACTCTTAGAACGCCTTAAATTTTTAGCTATTTATGGTACAAATCTTGATGAATTTTATATGATTCGTGTAGCAGGTCTTAAAAAACTTTTTTCTGCTGGTATCATTGTTTCAGGAGCCGATAGACTTACCCCATTAGAACAACTACGAGAAATTCGTAAGTACCTGCATCAAGAGCAACAAGTTGTTGAGCATTGCCGTCGTGAAATTTTATTACAATTAGAGCATGAAGGTATCTGTGTCAAACGCTATGATGAAGCAACAAACCAAGAAAAATATAAACTTAACAAATATTTTAATGAAAATATCTATCCTGTTATAATCCCTATAGCCGTTGATGCAACCCATCCATTTCCCCATCTAAATAATCTAAGTTTTGGGCTTATTGTAAAACTACAAGATAGTGATAATGCCGAAATTGAACGCTTTGGTATCATTCGTGTACCACGCGTACTCAATCGTTTTGTAGAACTAGGCAATGGTGTTTATGTCCCTATAGAAAGTCTTGTTGCAAAACATGTTGATGAACTTTTTCCAGGGTATGAGCTTATCAAATATGCTTCTTTTCGTGTCACAAGAAATGCTGACATTGCCATAGAAGAGGAGGAAGCTGATGACTTTATGGAAATTCTTGAAGAGGGACTAAAACTCCGTCGTAAAGGGGAGATGGTTCGCCTTGAAGTGGGCAGTAATGCTGATGATGAAATCATTAACTTTTTTAATCGTCATACTAATGTTTATAAAGATGATATTTATAAATTTCACACCTTTTTAAACCTTGCTTCTTTATGGCAAATTGTGGCTAATAAAGACTTTGCACACCTTTTACTACCACCTTTCAAACCCAAAAATCTTCCACCTTTTGAAAATGGTGATAATCTATTTTCCATCCTTGAAAAACAAGATGTATTTATGTATCACCCTTATGAAAGTTTTGAACCTGTTGTAACCCTCATTCAAGTAGCAGCAAAAGATCCTGATGTGGTTTCTATAAAAATGACACTCTATCGTTCAGGTACAAACTCTCCTATCGTGAAAGCTTTGATAGATGCAAGTGAAAGTGGTAAACAAGTCACTGTAATGGTAGAACTCAAAGCCCGTTTTGATGAAGAAAACAACCTCATATGGGCAAAAGCACTTGAAAAATCTGGTGCGCATGTTATTTATGGTATTCAAGGGTTCAAAGTTCATGCAAAAGCAGCACTTGTCACACGCCGTAAAAATGGAAAACTCAAACAGTATGCCCACTTAGGTACAGGTAACTATAACCCTGCAACTGCAAAAATCTATACAGATATGAGCTATATGACAAGTAAAGATGATGTAACAAATGACCTTACCCGTTTTTTCCATTTTTTAACAGGCTTTAGCAAAAAAGGGAAACTCAATGAACTGTATATGGCACCATCACAAATCAAACCAAAACTTCTTTCTCTCATTCATAATGAAACAAGACAAGGGAAAAATGGTCATATTATCGCAAAAATCAACTCTTTAGTGGATGAAGATGTTATTCGTGCGCTCTATAAAGCCTCTCAAGCAGGTGTTAAAGTAGAACTTATAGTTCGTGGTATTTGCTGTTTAAAACCAGGGATTGCAGGAGTGAGTGAAAATATCCGTGTTATCTCTATTTTAGGTAAATATCTTGAACATGCTCGAGCATTTTATTTTAAAAATGATGCATCTCAAGTCTATATATCAAGTGCCGATTGGATGCCACGAAACTTAGTGCGTCGTATAGAACTCCTCACTGCGGTAAAGGATGAAGATGCACAAAGAAAAATTATTCAGATTTTAAAACTACAATGTTCAGATAATGTTTTAGCTCATGAACTCCAAAGTGATGGTACCTATATCAAAGTAAAAGTAGAAGATAGAAGTATTAATAACCACAAACTTTTAGAAGATTATGTCAATAGGATAGCAAAAGCAACAAGAAAAGAGACAAGTTCACACATTAAACAACTTGTAGAACGACTCTTTATAGAAAGTTAGGAGGAACTATGTTACATACATTTAAAGGGGTTCAACCCTCTATAGGAAAAAATACATGGATAGCACCATCAGCAGATGTGATTGGTGAGGTTAGATGTGGTGAAGATTGCTCTATCTGGTTTGGATGTGTTGTTCGTGGTGATGTGCATTACATTAGTATTGGGGATAGAGTCAATATTCAAGATCTCTCCATGATACATGTAACCCACTATAAAAATGATGATAAATCTACAGGAAACCCTACCATCATAGGTGATGATGTTACTATTGGTCATCGTGTTATGCTCCATGGATGTAGCATAGAAAAAGCATGTCTGATAGGGATGAGTGCTACTATTTTAGATGGTGCTGTGATAGGAGAAGAGTCAATCGTTGGTGCTGGAGCTTTGGTGACAAAAAACAAAGTGTTTCCACCTCGTTCTTTAATTGTAGGAAGCCCTGCTAAGGTTATTCGTCAACTTCATGAAGAAGAAGTTCAAGAACTTTACGCTTCTGCTTCAAGATATGTAGCCTTTAAAAAAGATTATGAAAATTAAGCAGGAGTTTTTATACTCCTCTTAATTCTATAAGTTTCTCTTGTACTGCTTGGACATGCCCTTTTACTCTGACTTTATCCCATTTTGCACGAACAATACCATCGGGATCTATAATAAAAGTAGAACGAACTATGCCCATATACTCACGACCATAATTCTTTTTCAATTGCCATACGCCCCATTTCTGCATCATTTCAGTACTTTCATCACTTAAGAGTGTGATTCCTAAATCTTTCTTTTCAATAAAATTACGATGTTTTTTTGTAGAATCTGCACTTACGCCCAAAATGATTGTATCAAGTGATGCAAAATCAGGTGCTATCTCTGTAAATTCACATGCTTCTGTTGTACATCCGGGAGTGTTGTCTCTTGGATAAAAATAAAGTACTACCCACTTCCCTTGTAAATCTCTTAAACATATCTCAATATCATCTTGATTGAGTAAACAAAACTCTGGTGCTTTTTGATTAACTTCTATCATACTTTTCCTTTATACTTTTGTTTTATACTTATTATAATAGAAGTATATTATACCTAGTATTAAGACAAACCCAACGGCTCCAAGTGTTATTTGATGTAAGTATTGTTTAATTAAATCCTCATTTTCCCCTAAAAAGTACCCAAGTAATGTTAAGACTAAAGCCCATATACCAGCACCTAGTGTTGTATAAAGAGAAAACTCTACAAGACTCATCTTCGCAAGTCCAGCAGGTATAGAGATGAGTTGACGCACCCCAGGGATGAGTCTTCCTGTAAAAGTAGAAATATGCCCATGTTGTGCAAAAAATGCTTCCATCTTCAAAAGAGTTTCTGGTTTTATAAAAAAGTAATGCCCATAACGAAGTAAAAACTTTCTACCAAGCCAAAAAGCAAGAAAGTAGTTCGTAAAAGCCCCAACTAAACTCCCTCCTAGTGCTGCAACCATAATAGGAACAATACCCATCTGTCCCTGAGCAACCAAATACCCAGCAGGAATAAGTACTATCTCTGAAGGAAAAGGTATAAAACTCGACTCAATTGCCATCATAATAAAAATACCAAAATAACCCCAGTTAAAAATCAAATCAACTAACTGTTGTGCAAGTTCATGTAACATTGTTTTCCTTTCTTCATACTTCTCATTTTTAATGCTAGCATTGTATCATTTTTACCTATAAAACATTCAAAAAGTTCATCTTTTTACTTCCCAATGCCCACGCGTACCACCAACTCTATTTATAATGTTTAATCTTTTAAGTTTTGCTATATTTTCTTCCACTTTTCGTACCGATATACCAATCTCTTGTGAAATTTTTTTAGCAGTTATTTTTGAATTATTC
>Ga0256828_1001423_pt1 | contig 14933 bp, 8 predicted proteins | sample CV88metaG_FD_185993 | JGI IMG/M metagenome (GOLD analysis project Ga0256828, IMG submission 185993) | Hydrothermal vent microbial communities from East Pacific Rise, Pacific Ocean - CV88 | ecosystem: Environmental > Aquatic > Marine > Hydrothermal vents | place: Pacific Ocean: East Pacific Rise...
AAAGATGTACTTAAATTTCAACTGCTTCCTAAATACCAATTTATGAATGGTATGCCACATTATGAAGATATGATTGAAGTAGCTTCAGGTGATGACCTGCTTGAGAGAATTAAAGACAATAAAAAAGTAGTCTTCACACAAACACTTGAAAATGGAGCTACACTTATTGGTATTAAACTGGGTAAAAGAACAAGAAAATTTCCAAAACGTATCGGTAGAAATAATGCAGCAATGCTTCCATATCCTATACTTATAGAAAATGGGAAAGCAAAAATTCTTGATCCAAAATACTATATATCATTTATGTATCCTCTATTGAAGATGACAGAATTTATGACAATTGCTACTGTACCTGATGCTATGGTAAAAGATTGTGAACGTGTATTGAGAAAAAAGAAAAAGAAGTAAATGATAGCCAAACGGTTAAATACCGTTTGGCTAAATAGTCTCTTAGAGAAAGTCTTATTTAGCTTTCTCCAAATATTTACCTTCTATTGTATCAACAACAATTTTTTGACCTTCTAAAATAAAGAATGGCACTTGAACTACAGCACCTGAATCAAGTGTTGCAGGCTTCTTGCCTCCTTGGCTATCACCTTTAAAGTTTGGAGGCGTTTCTACTACCGTTAAAGTAATTGTTTGTGGTATTTCTACTGAGATTGCTTTATCATTATGAAATAAAATATCTGCTTCCATACCATCAATCATAAAATCAAAAGTCTCTTTACCTACTTGCTCATGCGTAAGCCCAATTTGATCAAATGTTGTTGTATCCATAAATTGTAAAAATTCACCATCATCATAAAGATACTGCATTGTTTTTTCTTCTAATTCAGGAACATCAAATTTATCGCCTGCATGTACAGTTTTTTCTATTACCTTACCTGTTTGAAGATTTTTAATTTTCATACGTACAAATGCTGCACCTTTTCCTGGTTTCACATGTTGAAACTCTGTTACTCTATAGGGATTCCCAGTAATCTCGAGTCTAGCACCTTTTTTAATATCACCCATTCCAATTGTAGCCATATTAGCTCCTTACAAAATTATGAGTGATTATAGCAGATGCTTGATTAAAAGGTTAATGATAAATTTTAAAACGAATAAGGATACCCTCAAAGGTATCCCTAAAAAGAAGTTTACTTTGTGATAGCAATATTATCTTTATCTTTAATATCACAATGTGGACTTTTATCAAAATCCATAGCTTTTGCATTATCCATAAGGACAGGAACAAAAAGTAATGAGACAAATACTGCCGCAACAGTACCCGAAATAAGTGCCACACCTAGTCCACCAAAGACAGGATCACTTGCAAGTAATGCTGAACCTAAGATAATCGCCACAGCAGTAAGAGCAATAGGTTTTGCTCTAGTTGCTGCTGCTACGGCAATAGCCCTACGTTTAGACATAGCTTCACACTCCATTAAGGACTTAGCAAAGTCAATAAGTAATAAGGAATTCCGTGAAGAGATACCTATAAGTGCAATAAAGCCAATCAATGAGGTAGCTGTCAGGAAGAATGTTTCCGTTGTAAACCAATTGGCTACCCAGTGTCCTACAATAACCCCAATGAGTGAAAGGAATGAACCTAAAAGTACAATACCTGCTATGGCATAACTTTTATAGTAAATTACCAATAACAGGAATATAAGAATAAGTGCAGAAATAAAGGCACCACCTAAGTCTCTAAATGTATCCAAGGTTACTTTCATTTCCCCATCCCATCTAATAAGGAATTTTTCATGTGTTTTTTTATCTTCCAATGTAAAATCAAACATATATGTAGACAAACCTGCTTTGGTGATGATATAGTCCTTTTTAAAATGTTCAAGCATCTTATCTCGTGCCTCAAGCAAAGGATATACCTGAGAGACCATATCTGTCTCAGCAATAACATTGGTCATACGAGAAAGATCTTTATGCATAATCATATAATTTGATCGTACTTTTTTGATATGTACCACTTCTGAAAGAGGTACCATCATCCCTCTCATATTCATAAGATTTAAAGATGATAATTTACTTTGTAAAGCATCAACATTTGACTTTTCTAAAGTTTTACTTTCTTTATCAAGGACAAGAAATATACCGATTTGATCAGGTGATTTTTTAGAATTTTTATGGGCAACTACCATACCTTCAAAGGCAAGATAAAGAATGTTGTTAACCTGTTTTACAGAAAGCCCAGATCTTGCTATCTTCTCTTTATCTGGAATAAGATCATATTTTTCAAAATTTTCATCTGCCATTATATCAATATCTACCAAGCCTTTAGTGTTGGAAAGAGCATTCGCTACATCAACTGCCAATGAACGTATTTTAGATAGATTGTCTCCATGGACTTCTACAACAATAGATGCTAATGTCGGAGGACCTGCAGGTTGTTCTATAAACTTAATATTTGTACCTCTTAAGAGTGGCATACAAGCCTCTCTAATCACAGGTCTTAAACGTTGAACCATCAGAAAAGATGGTTCATCACGATGATGCTTATCTGTAAGATTTACAGATATTTCTGAAACATTTTCTGTCCCTTTCATACTGGCACCTTTTACCAAACCAGCATAATCTAGAGGTATACCTTGACCTAAAAAGAGTTCAATATTCATAATCTCTGGCTCTTTTTTTAAAAAATCAATCACACAAGAGCTCACTTCTTTTGTTTGCTCTATAGATGAACCTGCTGGTGTATCTACATAAATAGAAAAAGTATTGTCACTCTTTCCAGGTAACATTTTTGCAAGTACCATCTTTGTTGGAAACATTAATAAAGAAAGGATAAATGCGGCAGCTGTCAAGAAAATAATCATATTTTTCTTAAATTTACTATCAAGAATAGCATAAATAAAATTTTCAAGATTTTTCATTAGTTAGACCCTTCTTTTTTCTTCTTATGATGATGTTCATGCTCTGGTTTTTTCAATAACTTTAAACTTAAATATGGGGTAAAGATATATGCAACAAAAAGCGATGCGACAAGGGCAACAGGAACATTATAAGGAATGGGTTTCATAAATGACCCCATCATCCCTCCAACAAAAGCCATAGGTACCATAGTTAAAATAATTGCCAACGTTGCAATATTGGTTGGAGCGCCAATTTCGTCTGTTGCCTCAATAAGTATATCTTCCATCTTCTTGTCTTCTACTCCATGTGAATGTAAATGTCTATGAATATTTTCAATTACGATAATCGCTGCATCAACAAGTAACCCCAAAGAGAGAAGGAGTGCAAAAAGTGTAATCCTGTTCATCGTTTGTCCTGTCATCCAGGCAGTAAAAAGTGTCACAGATAAAATGGCAGGTACAGAAAATGTTACAATCAACGATTCTCTCCAACCTAAAGCAAAAACTAACATCAATGCGATAATAACAATTGTAATAATCAAGTGCATCATCAGTTCATTAACAGCTTCATTTGCTCGTTCTCCATAATCTCTTGTTATTAAATAACCAACGCCTTCTTTAGCAAATTCAGCATCATACTCATGTAATACTTCTTCAATATCTTTAGAAACAAATACTGCATTTGTACCTGCAAGTTTTGCAACAGTTAATGTGATTTGATGCATACTTGGTGATAAGGTTGCATTCCTATCTTTTTTAAATAATACTTCAGCTGTTTTGAAATTTTGGATATCAATTCCCTCTTCAACTTTTGCTACATCTCTCAAATAAATAGGTGAGCCCATATATTGTGCAACGATAACAGAGCCTACATCTTTAACACTTTCAATCGCATTTTTCACACCAAAGATAACAAGTTTATTATTTTTCGTTCTTCCTTTAACATCGGGAACATCCACCGCAACCGACTGAACAGCTTTCATAATCTGTCCTAATGAAAGATGATAGGCAGAAAGTTTACCCATATCCACAGTAATGTTATATTGTGCTTTACGATCTCCTTTAAGTGTTGTTTTCGCTACATTCTTGATGGCATTAATATGCTGTTGTACTTTCCGTACAATATCAAACATCTCTATATCATCAAGACTACTTCCTTTTTTAGGATAAAATGCTACAGTCACAATAGGGATATCAATATCAATATCAAAAGGTTTGATAAGAGGTTGCATTACACCTTTTGGCATTTTATCCATATTTTGCATGACTTTATCATAGAGTTTGAGGTTAGAATCTTCTCTATTCTCTCCAATGTAATACATGACATTAACGATACCAACATTATCCATCGCCATACCATAAATATGCTCTATCCCTTTGACTTCACGAAGCTTACGTTCGAGTGGTTTTACAATAATATTTTCAACTTGTTTAGGCGTACCTCCAGGCATAGGAACAATTACAGCACCTCCCGAAATAGCAATTTGAGGGTCTTCTTCTCTTGGCATTGTACTCAGTGCCAAATATCCCATAATGAGTAAAAATGCACCTAATACTCCAGTTAATGGGTTTTTTAAAAATCCTTTTGCTAGTTTTCCTGCAACATTAACAATTTGATACTCTTTTTTATTTTCCATATTTTCCTACTTAATAAGAATTTTAGCATACATACCAGGATAGACTGAACTACTTTTAGAATCCATTTTCATAATAATTTTAAATTTATGTGTCATAGGATTTGAATTTGGGATAATGGCAGTGATTTCACCTATAGTTTTAAATCCAATAGAAGGAATCTCTATATCTACAGATTTCCCGATATTGATATATTTTAATTGTGTTTCACTTAATTCTGCAATAACCTTAAGCTTAGTTAAATCTGTAAGTACAACAACTGGCATACCTGGTATTGCCATTTCACCTTCGTTTAATCGTTTTTCAACTATGACACCATCATTTGGTGCTTGTATCTTTAAATAATTATACTGATTTAAAACTTCATCTTTTTTTGCCAATGCCTGATTAACTTGTTGCTGTGAAATTTCTACCATATCTTTCAGGTTATTTGCTGCTAATTGTAACTGCTCAAACTCGTATTTAGAAACCATATTCTTTTTATAAAGTCTTTCGTGACGCGCTAAATTCACTAAAATATTATTATATTGATTACGGTTCATTTGAAGGGCTAATCTCGCTTGTGAAATAGCTAGATCAACTTGTCTCTCAGCTGACTCTATATCTTTTGAATCAATTTCATAAATTAAATCACCTTTTTTAACAATATCACCTTCAGAGACAGCCATATTTTTCACATACCCCATATAACGGCTTGTAAGCATTTTTTGATTGTCTGAAACTACTGAACCACTAAGATTAATCTCTACGGCATTAACTGAAGTTACGATACAAGCTCCCAATACTAATTTCGTAAGATTTTTCATTATTCTTTTCATACATTTCCTCCTCTATTTAATATACTATTTAATTCAAATATTTTTGTATTACGTTCATTTTTTACTGTCAGTAATTTTAACAATATCTCTAATTCTTTTGATTGTTTTATTAAAACATCTGTAATAGAAGTAATACCTTCTTTATAACGAGAACTATAATTTTCATATACTCTTTTTGCAAATTTTAATTGCTCTTTATAACTCTTGATATCTGCATTTTTACTCAAAATTTCTGTTTGAAGTTTTTTAACTTTTAATTTAATACCTGATTTAGCCAATGACAGTTGATTTTCTACTTTCAAATAATTTACTTTTGCTTTTTCTAAATTTGCTTTATCCACACCACCATTAAAAATATTCCATTTTGCCTGTACACCAATTGTATATGAATCTTTATCAAAAAATTCATTCCAAATTGTATTATCTGCACTTGCATACTCTCCAAAAACACCAACTGTAGGTAAAAAATTTGATTCTTCTACCTTCAATGCCATATGTGAAATTTTTAATCCTAATTTTGCTTTTTGAATATCAATATTATTAACAAAATCTTTCGAAGACAAATCTGGCATAGGTGCCATTTCATTAACGGTTTTAATAGATTTCACTTCTGTATTAAGAAGAAAAGAAAGAAACTGATACGCCAAATCTCGATTAAGTTTTGCTTGATTGTACATACTCTCTGCTTCAGAGAGTCTCGCTTGTACTTCAAGTTTATCAATTTCCTGTGCATATCCTTCTTTTTTCATATTTGCAATAATAGACTCTAAATGTTTAATATTTTTAATAATTTTAGAAAGATTATAAATATAATTTTCAATTAATGAAATATCATAAAATGATTTTTTTGTTTGAAATATTTTTTCGTTCAAAAGTTTTTTTGTATCATATTTTGCCATATTTTGCATGGCTCTTGTAATGCGTCCGTATTCACTAAGTTTACCACCAGTATAAAGTGGAAGCATGTACGATATCTTAGTTTGATAATAGTTACGAGCATCTGGATAGTTTAGTGCATTAGGGGCAACAGGTAATGGATTTGACTGACCTGACATATCAAACTCTGCAAAACCAAAATCACCAAAAGTTGCTTCTCTACTTTGTAGTTTAAATCCAAATACATTTCCAGCATCATTAGAACGCATACCTGTTAATGATACATCAAGTTTTCCATAATTTTGCCCTTGGGCTGCTTTAGCTTCATACGCTTTCATCTGTTCATTAAATCTAGAAACTTTTAATTCAAGATTTTTTCTTTTAAGTATTCTTAATGCTCTATTTAATGTCAGATTCTTAACATTTGCATGACCCAATATTACATTTTTGACATTGGGTGCAGCTAATGTTAAGTTAACATCCTTTGTTAAATTAACATCCTTTGTTAAGTTTTGATCATTTGCCATAAGTGGTAAACTAAGTAGAAATAAAACCAGAGATTTTTTAAGTATCATTACAAACTCCAAAAAATTAATTTATATAAAATTTACTTATATTATACGCGATTATATCTGGTATATGTTGTATTTGTGATTAAAGAGATATTTTCTAATAAAAAATATTGAAGATGTTACACATTTTATCTTAAATACCCTAAGGTATTCAAGATTATTAAATTAATAGCTATTACAATGTTGCATAAGAGACACTAATACAAGCATCTAAATCCTGTAATGCATCAATTACGGCTTTTGTTACATGACCATCAATACGTACTACAGCTAGTGCTTGTTGCTTAGAGTCACGTCCCAATCTAAAATCAGATATATTTAGATTGTTTTCTGCCATTATTTTTCCAACATTACCAATAACACCTGGAGTATCGGTATTACGGAAAAAAATCATAGTTCCCTTTGGTTCAACATCCAATACATAGTCGTCAATCTCAATAATACGTTGTACAGTATCATCAAATACAGTACCAGCAATGGATATAGTACCTTCAACAGTTGTGAGTTTAATACCTACCTTATTGGTAAATCCACTATTATTTGGTTTTACCTCTTTTGTAATTTCAATACCACGTTCTTCTGCTACAAATTCAGCATTTACATAATTGACTTGGTCACCCAATGACTCAGTGAGTACACCTACTGTTGCAAATGTTCCCATAGAATCTATATGCTCTGCTACAGGACCTTTAGCCATTACTTTGATAGATTTTACTGCTGATCTTGTAATTTGTGCAGAGAGATGTCCAATTTTTTGAATAAGCTCAAGATAGGGTCTTACAAAATCTGGTAATTCATTCTCTTTTATCGGTAAATTTAGTGCATTTGGATACGAAATACCTTTTGCTGCAGCAATAGCATTCTCTGCTGCTTGAATAGCAATATTTTTTTGTGATTCCTTAGTATTTGCCCCAAGGTGAGGTGTTACAGTGACGTTATCAAGGTCAAGCAATGGGTGATCCGTTGCAGGTTCTTTGTTAAATACATCAATTCCTGCTTTAGCTATCTTACCATTTGTAAGTCCTTCTAATAAAGCATCTTCGTTAAAAAGCCCACCTCTAGCACAGTTGATAAGTATAACGCCATCTTTCATCTTAGCAATTTCTGCTTTATCTATCATACCTATTGTTTCTGCATTTTTAGGTGTATGAATGGTAATAATATCACAAGCCAAAATATCTTCAAAGTTTTTTGTATATCCGATATCCAAATCAGTTGCCTTAGAAGAATCAATATAGGGATCATATGCAAGTACATCCATTTCGAATGCTTTTGCTCGTTTACCCACACGTGAACCAATGTTACCAAAACCAATAATACCAAGTTTCTTGTCTTTCAGCTCTGTACCATACCAATCTTGTCTTCTCCATACACGGTCAAGCTTTAGATTATTATGGGCATAAGGGAAAGAACGTACACAAGAAAGCATATGTGTCATTGTCAACTCAACTGCAGCAATAGTATTGGCAGTAGGAACATTCATAATAACAATACCTTGTTTAGATGAACCAGGTATATCTACATTATCTACCCCTACTCCTGCACGTACAACTGCTGTTACTTTTTTAGCAGCTGCTAAAAATGCATCATCAACATCAGTAGAAGAACGAGTAATAGCAACATCTGCTAAAGGTATAATTTCAGCTATAAGTTTATCTTTAGGTTCATCAGCTGCATTAATCAACTCAATCTCTACATCATTTGCTAAGATATCTAATCCATCTTGGTGTATATGGTCACAAACAACAATTGTTTTTTTTGACATTGTATAACCTTTTTGTAATTTTTTAGTGTACTTTGTGTACGAAGAGATGCATAAAGCATCATACTAAACACCCAAAGAGTGTTTAGTGAAGTCTGTTCTATTTTTTAAGCATATCGCCAAATGCATCACCTAATGTCATGCTATCATCTTGATCTAAATTAAGTTGTTCCATTGCTTCACGTTCTTCTTGACGTTCAAGTCTTTTTACAGAAACTCTAATTCTATCTGTATTTCCATCAATAAATGAAATCACACCTTTGATCTCTTGACCCTTTTCAATTTCATCAAATTTAAGTGGGTGAAGATCTTCGGTTCTGATAAGTGCATCTATATTGTCTTCAAGAGAAACAAATACACCAAAATCTTTTTTATCTTTCACTGTACCAGTTACAATATCACCATTTTTATGTGTTTCTGCAAATGCTTTCACTGGTGATGCTTCTAATGCTTTCTTTGAAAGTGAAACTTTTCCTGCATCTCTATCAATTTTGATAATCTTCACTTCTACTTCATCACCAACTTTAAGTTCTGACTTAGCATTTTTAGATTTATCCCAAGAAATTTCTTGATTATGTAAAAGACCTTCAACAGCCCCTACTTTTACAAATGCACCAAAATCTGTAATTGAAGTTACTGTACCAGTTACAATATCACCAACTCTATTTGCAGATGTAAATGCATCCATAGGTTTTGGAAGAAGATTTTTAAGACTTACTCTAAGTCTTCTTCCCTCTTTATCTACTTCTATTACTTCTACATTAATTTCAGCATTATTCTCTAAATAATCTTTAGGATGTTTAACATTTTTATCCCAAGAGATTTCAGATACATGAAGGAATGCTTCAAGATCTTCCCCAAGGTCTACAAATACACCATATGGTTCAATATTAGAAACTGTAGCAGTTACTGTATCTCCTACACCAATAATTGAATCAATATCTGACCAAGGATCAGGATTTGCATCTTTAATTGAAAGTGAAAGGTGTCTTTTCTTTTTATCATATTCTAAAGCAATAACATTCACTTCATCACCTTCAGCAAAATACTTAGAAGGATTTACTGGACCTTTATGAGAGATTTGTGAATAGTGAACAAGACCATCCATCCCACCAACATCTACAAACATACCATAAGAAGTAATTTTCTTAATTGTACCAATTACTGGTTCTTTATTTTCAAGTAATGCACCAACAATTTCGTCAGTTTTTGCTTTATCTCTTTCAATTAGTTCTTTTCTAGAAACAACTACTGAACCTTTTTCTTTATCAACTTTAACGATAACAGCTTTTACTTTTTTACCAATAGCATCTACCCCTGGCTTAGAAGAAAGATACGAGAGTGTACGTGGCATAAAGAACTCTAAACCATCAACTTCAACAACGTATCCGCCTTTGTTTTTCTTAGTTACAACACCTTCGATGATATACTCTTGTTCTTCATCATACTCAGCAATAAATTCATTTAATGCAACACGTCCAAGAGCAGCTTTATGAGAGATACGACCTCTACCCATAGTTACTACTTCAATAGTATCATTTACTGCAAAAGTTATATTACCTTCTTCATCAGTAATCTCAGTAAGATCAAGATTTGCATCTCTTCCACCACCAATATCTACTACTACTAAATTGTCTTTTTCATCAATCTTAACAATTGTACCTGTAACTAAATCACTTTTTGATTCTGATTTTTTAAACGATTCCTCGAGCATCGCTGCAAAATCTTCTGTTTCATCTATTTCGAAATCTTCGAACTTCATACCTATCCTTATGTGTACACAAATTTTGCGTTATTATACCTGTTTAAACATAAATATGGCTTATGGGGATACAAACCCAATGCTATGGAATTCTCTACTATTTTTATAACTATAAATTGAAGTTTAACGTATACTCAACAAATTAAAAGTTCTCTTTTCTTTATGTTTATATTATTATTTAAACATTGGTCTAACTTTTTTAAATCAATCAGGATAGTATCATCTTCTGTACAATAACAAAGTTTTGCTGTAAATGAACAACTTATTGTAAACTTGCCATTTATTTTTAATTCATCTACAGATACTCTTAACTTTTCTAAAACATGTGAAATCATATTTTCATTAATATCTTTTAAAAGAATTACAAAACTCTCATTATTGTATTTTGCGATGATATCATCATCTCGTAGTTCTTTTTTTAATACTTTTGCTACTTTTTGTATTGCTTTATTTGACAAAACTCCATATTCATTTTGTATATGAGAAAAATTGTCTATTGACACAATTACAAGCAATATTTCTGTATCTTTGTTACGTTTATATTGAGTCATTTTTTGAACTAAAACATTAAAATGTTCACGTGTATAAAGAGAAGTAAGTGGGTCTATACTTTGATCTTTATGAAAATTCTTTAAATTTCTCTCTTGAATATTTTTTTTCATTCTATAATTATCTGCAATAATAAAACCTTCCGTAACACCAAAGAGTCCTTCATTTACGGAAAAATCAAAATAACGTACTGCACCTAACTCATACAACTCAACATACTGTTTAAATAAAGTAGGAACTGTAGTATTCAACTTTTTTAAGTATTGTTTTAGCACAGTGAATCCATCTTTATAGGAAAGTCCCATAAAAAGCTTATCAAATTCTTTTTGATTTTCAGCAGTCATTATATAGGGATTTTTAGATTTCATCATTGCTGTAGCACATGCAAAATAGTGTGTATAAAAATATACCAACGCTGCAACAGCTTTCTGTGGCGTGTCAGCATTAATTGTCACTACACCATAAGAGTATTGTATATGTGGATTATGTGCTAAATAAACAGTTACTGCCTGCCATAAGTTATCAAATGCACGCGTTCCCCAATACTTAGGCTGAACGAAACTTCTTCCTAGTTCTATCGAAGTTTCATAATAGTCTTGAAAATGTTCATTAAAATCACAAAGATTTGAGGTATACAGTCCTTCTATTCCTTTCTCTTCAACAATTTGTTTACATTCTCCAATTCTATATGCACCAACAATTTCCAAATCATCCTCATCCCATAAAATTAAATGTTTATAATAATTATCATACATATCATTATCTCTTGCAGAGCCTGTACCACCGCCTACTCCTCTAAATGAAAGTTCACGTACGCGTCCTAATTCCTTAATAAGAAATGGTGCTTCTTCTGCAATGGCAAGAATAATTTTTTTACCATTATTTGTGTAACCTAAAAACTGCGCATTATCCACTTCTTCTTTTAATTGTTTTTTATTTTTAGGTTTTCCTATCGTTATTTCTGTCTGAAATGGTTTCTTCTTTTTTGTACCTAAAGTATATAAATGTGTATAAAATTGTTTTACATAAGTATTGACAGGAATACTACTTTTTGAAAATGCACTATATGGTATTACTTTACCTACAATTAAATGCAAAGGTCTTCGTTTGGGTGCTGTAGCAAATTCATGTGGCAATAAAAAACCTGTTAATCTATTAGGAAGTATCAAAGATAAAATATAAAATAAAATACTATTTCTTCCTTCAATGCGAATCGGTAATATTGGGGTTTGTGTTTTTTGTGCAATTTTAAGAAAACTTGATTTCCATGGTGCATCTTTTATTCCTTTAAGTGTAAATCTACTTACTACTCCTGCAGGATATATAATAATTGCTTCTTCTCTTTCCAGCGCTTCGGTTATTAATCTTAAACTTTTTTTAGTGATTGCTCCATTTATATTATCTACAGGAATAAGCAAATCACTAATTTGTTGAATCCCCATCAACATAGTATTTGCCAAAAGTTTTACTTTTTCATCTTCTCTTACCTTTGAAATTGTCTGTATTAATGCCATCGTTTCTTGTGCACCAGTAAGATGATTCGCTATAATAATTACTCTTCCTGTAGAAGGTATATTATTTAATTCATTGGGATTAACAGTATATGTAATATGAAGTTTTTCTAACATACTGTCTACAAAATCTAACCCTTTTAAATGATAATTTTGTTTATAAATCCCAGAAAATAATTTTTCATGAAATATTACTTTTAATATATAAATGAAAAGGTTTAAAAGTGGTTTCGGCAAAACTGAAACTACTTTAGGAAGATGTTGATGTACAGCAACACGAATATCAAGCATTATTTTTCCTTTTAATAAAACTAATTTGTTTACCATCATAAAGACTTAACATTGCAGGAAGCAAAAGCAAATCTACTATAACAGCTAGCACTAAAGCGATTGAGGTAACAATACCAAAATGAACATTGGGGTTGAACTGAGAGAAAGAAAAAATCATAAACGCTATGCTTAAAATAACAGTTGTAAATATAATACTAACTCCAGCATGTTGCATAACATATATCATGGCATGATGAAAATCATATCCTTTCTCTCTGGCTTCTTTATATTTAATAAGAAAATGTATAGTATCATCTACCGCAACCCCAATAATAATGGCACCTGAAATAGCTACCCCTATATCTATACTAATCCCTAACCAGCCCATGACTCCCATTACCAAAATAATGGGTAATACGTTTGGAATAATAAAAAGAGGAATCATTTTAAGAGACTTAAATATAAATAACATCATTAAAGAAACCAAAGTAATTGCTAAAAGTATGGACTGTATAAGTGTTGACGTTACATCATGTTGCATATGTGCAAACATGGCTGTTTGTCCATTTACCTTAGCGGTATATTCTGTTTTATCCCACCATGTTTCTACCCATTTAATCATTTCTAAATCTAGTGAGGTATCTACAATATTCACAGAGGCAGTAAGTCTCAATAGCTGTTCATCTATGTCCATCTTGTCATTTATTTCCATACCTTGAGGGAGGGAAAAAGAGTAAAGTAACAGATATTGGGCAATAAGCTCTTGCGTCTTTGGAATTTCCTTTTTCCCCTCTATAACTTCTGAAAACTTTTTTACAATATCTAATAAGGATGAAGTATGTCTCACATCAGGAAATTTCTTTTTAAATGCTTCTTCAAAACGCTCAACTTTTTTCATAAAATTTGGGTTTTTAATACCATCTTTTTTTTGTGAATCTATAACAATCTCATAACTCATAGGACCGGTTAATTTGTCTTCAATAAAATGTACTGTTTGTCTAAAAGGAACATCCTCGGTAAAGTACCGTACAGTATTGGAATCAACTGTTAAATGTGTTATGCCCATACCAAGAAATAAACATAAGAGTAATGAACCTACCAATATGCGTTTATGTTGATGTACAATAAAGGATGCATATTTTGAAGCAAAATTAAAAGAATCATGTCTATTTGAAGTACTTTGTACCTTCTTTACCTTGGGATTTAAAATAATAAGCATGGCAGGTACAAAAAGGATGCTTAAAACAAAAGCAATGAGTGCTGCATTTGCAGTAGCAATACCCAAAGTTTTAATGGGCGTAATATCAGAAATGCCTAAAGATGCAAAACCTACTGCAGTAGTCATAGATGTAAAGAATATAGGTACTATATTTTTCTCTAAAGTATAGTGGATTGCCTCTTCATTTTCTAAGCCCTTTTTTCTACCTAATAGGTAAATCCAAAAAATATGCATTGCATCTGCAATACCTATAGCAACAATAAAAACTGGTATATTCGCAGTAAAGTTATTTAATTTAAACCCAAAAAGAACTTGCATCGCCAGAACAATGATGAAAGTAAAAATAACGATAGACAAGCTTAAGAAAACACCTGAAGCACTTCTGAAGATGATAAATAAAAGTACCATAACAATTAAAAGAATAATAGGCGTAAACACCAAGGCATCATGTTGTCCTAGTGAAGCAAATGTCATATTTAGTATAGGACCACCTGCCAAGTGAAAAGTATATCCACTCTCTTCTTCCTCTTCAATATACTTCGTAACAAGATCATTCAAAATTTTTACAGCTCCAGGAACGGTACTTGCCTTAGGTGTAATACGTGCAACAATCATTGTTGTTGTACCATCTGCACTAATAATACGGTTTTTTAACATATCTTCATTCAATGCAATTATTTTTTTTTCTGCCAATTCCTGAACTGTTAAATTCTCTATATTTTCAATAAAATTTTCTACTACAATTTCATCTTTATCTTCTTCACTTACATGAATATATTGATAGTTAGTTAAAGAGTCTACTCTTGCAATAAATCTTGTTTCCAAAAGTTTTTTGGTTAAACGTTCTATCACCAAAAGTGCTTTTTTATTCATCACACCATTGACATCTTCAAATGTAATAATAAGTGCATCATCATTGCCAAATACATTTTTAAAATTATCATAATTTTTTAATGTACTAGAACCTTCTGCAAACCAAACCCTGTATGAACCATCAAATTGTATATGCTTTAACTGCAAAGCTAAAAAAACTGTCAAAAGAGGGATCAAAACTACAATAGCCCATCTAAACTTTATAACCATTTGAAGATATGTTTTCATGCTACACCC
>Ga0256828_1001424_pt1 | contig 14921 bp, 16 predicted proteins | sample CV88metaG_FD_185993 | JGI IMG/M metagenome (GOLD analysis project Ga0256828, IMG submission 185993) | Hydrothermal vent microbial communities from East Pacific Rise, Pacific Ocean - CV88 | ecosystem: Environmental > Aquatic > Marine > Hydrothermal vents | place: Pacific Ocean: East Pacific Rise...
TTCCCCTCTAACCTCTTAATCTTAAAACTCTTAGCAATCCCCGTTGCGGTAAGATAAGCACGTTTTGGTACCCCCAAGGGCATGGTGGTGGGGATGCCCATATTGGTTCGGGTCATGTAGAGGGCTGGTTTGGGAAAGTCGGGTTCAGTACAGCCAAAACATGGGGTTCCTACGATGGTTTTGGAGCTGGTGTCGTTCCACAATATCTTGTTGCAACTGCCCCTTGTGTAGGGTCCTTGGCAACCCTGTTCGTAGAAAAGACACCCCTCTTTGAGTCCGAAGCCTTTGGTATCGATCTTCCATTCAAAGTACTCATTGCGACTGCATCCTGTGTGTACGGTAATACCGTAGAGTTCTTGGGGTCGGTGGAGTTCATCAAGGACGATGGTTTTGTGTTTGGCTAACATGAGCAACACAAACGAGAGCCATTTGGGGTGGATGGGACACCCTGGTAGGGAGATGAGCTTATCGGCATAGAGGGCATGGCGTGGACTCTTCTCTGCCTCATCAAAGGCAAAGCCTGAGATATGTTCAGGGTCATGGGCTTTGAATACCCCTCCAAAGGTAGCACAGGTTCCTGTGGTGATGATATGCTGGGCATGGTTGGCATAGTAGGTGATGACCGTAGAGAGTTCGTGACCATTTTTGACCAAGCCCTCTATCTTGAAGGATCCCTCCAAGATCAAAATATCACAGAGTAGCTCTTGGTTCAACACCTCCACAAGGGTATGCTCGGTCTCCAAAAAGGGGTGATAGAGTAACTCAAAGTGACTCAATACCGAGAAAAAATCAGGATGGTTAAAAAAGGAGTGGGCATTGCCATTGCAAGAGAGGGATTGAAGCCACAGCAGTTTGGGCTTCATGTTAGACCTTTAAGGCATTGTAGATATTACGGGCGATATCATCCACATAGAACTCGATATCATTGGGGAGTACCTCTTCGCCTTTGAGGAAGACCATGCCTCCTAGATATCCCATAAAGAGACCAAAAGCTGAGAAGAAATCCTGATTACGCAGATCACCCGCTTCGACCCCCTCATCAAAGAAGATCATAATCTCGGTGATAAAACCACTCACACAGATCATCCCCTCACACCCATCATTGAAGACCTCGCGATTGGAGAGATAGACCCGTAGAAAATACTCGATCATCTCAGGACGCTCTTTTGCCATGCGAAAGTAGAGTTGGACGATCTTGTGAATCTTGGCTTTGGTAGAGATGGACATGCCATTGACCTCGCGTATCTCTTCGCCCAACACCTCGGAGGTGTATTTGATGATCTCTTTGGCAAGCACATCTTTGGAGGAGAAGTAGTTGTAGAGATTCCCCACGCTCATTTTGAGCTTTTTGGCGATATCAGGAATGGTGGTTCGATGAAAACCGTTGGTAGAAAAAAGTTGCAATGAAGCCTGTATAATTGATTCTCGTTTAAGTGCCTTTTTGTCAACTGATTTCAATCCAATCCTTTTGCATGCTTTATTGAAAATATTTTAACATATTAGAGTACTGTATCGGATAAAAGTTTTCAGCTTCTATCCACATTTTTTCAATGTTTCTGAAATTTCATTGGCGGTTCCTACAGGTTTAAGTCGCTCACAACTGGAATCGCTGTTTTCATCCTCCACAAACGCAATGGGTGTTGCCCCACTGTCACGGATAATATCCACAATAAAGTTATCACTGTTGACACTGCTAAAGGGCTTGGCATCAAAGAGGGCAAACTTATAATCATAACTCCCCAAATGCTCAATAAACTCATTTTCAGAACTGTAGGTATCTACCTTATATCCTAAATTATTCAACACCGCCGAATAGATCTTCGCCGTAAGCGGGGTCTCTTTGTAGAGAATAATACGCCCCTCCTCTTTGTTTTCATCTTCTAAGATAATGGTCTCGCGAATCTCCTCTAAGGGGAAATACGCTTCTAAAATATTGGTTAAATCTTTGAGATCAATCGGTTTTTTGAGATACTTATCCATACCCATTGCCAAATAGCGTTCTCGATCGCTAGCGGTGGTATTGGCGGTAAGTGCCACAATGGGGGTATGCTTTTTCTGCTCTGCTTGCTCATATTCCAACAATTTTTGGGTGGCCTCTTCCCCACACATCACAGGCATTTGAATGTCCATAAAGATGATATCAAAGTTCTCCTCTTTACAAAGATTCAATGCCTCCAACCCATTGTTGGCAATGGTAACCTTAATCCCAAATCGACTCAAAATATTTTGAATAAGTTTCTGATTAATGATATTATCCTCAGCCACCAGTGCCTTAATGTCTTTAAAAGGTTGATTCAAATCTTCATCATTAACCTTGGTCAAATGCTGTTCATGCTCCACAGGTTTCAAAGGAGCTGACTCCACCAACTTCAATGCCCTCAAGACTTTGTTATAACTCACAGGCTTATAAAGTACTTTGGCAATCTGATCTTTGATCGCACAGTTACAGCTCTCTATCTCCGCTGTACTAATGAGTACAACCTTAATCCCCAACTCAACCAAAGAGGTCATCATCGTCTCATCTTGCATGTACATATGATCCACAAACAAAATATCAGGATAACGCTCTTTCTCCAAAGTCAACAAGGCTTGACAAGAGAAAAGTTCGAGATTGGCTCCCATATAAGTGAGATAACTTTTAAGATTCTCATCCAACTCATCCGCACTGCCCATCATGATATAACCCACATTAATATGATTAAGATTGGGACGTACTCGCTCTTGATGATGCTCACTTCGTTCCAAATTCAAAGAGAAACTAAAGCTTGCTCCCTCTCCTTCTTGGCTCTCTACTTCAAGCTTACCTCCCATCAATGCCACAAACTTACTGGAAATCGTTAAGCCCAAACCTGTTCCTCCAAACTTACGGCTGGTACTGGCATCTGCCTGAGAAAACTCATCAAAAATTTTCTCTTGCTCCTCTTCAGAGATACCAATACCTGAATCTTTCACGGTGAATTTCACCTTGACAGACTCTTCTCCCTCAGAGAGTTTTTCAATGCGAATCTCAACCCGACCTTTTTCATCGGTAAACTTAATCGCATTGCTCAAAAGATTGATAATAATCTGAGAGATCTTGGTCGGATCCCCTTTAAGCTCGACAGGCAAGGTAGGATCAATAAAGAGTTTAAGATCAATATTTTTCTGTGCCGCTTTAGCCGCATAAGAATCAATACTGGCTTCAAATTTGTCCATCACATTAAAAGGAATGTTCTCAAACTCAATCTTCCCAGACGTGGCTTTGGAGAAGTCCAAGATATCATTGACAATACTGATCAGATTATTCGAACTCTCCTCAATAATATTAAGAAACTCTCGTTGATCCTCTTGAAGCTCAGTATCTTTGAGGATATTGGTAAAACCGATAATTCCATTCAGTGGGGTACGAATCTCATGCGACATGTTTGCCAAGAAGTGATCCTTGGCACGGCTGGGTTCTTTAATCGCATTGGCAAGAAACTTATAGATCTCAATGGTATCATTCTTTTGTAGTACTTTGGCAATCTCTCGCTTTTGTTTAATGTCCAAATCTGCTTCAATGTCTTTAAGCGTATACTCCAAAAGTCGGTTGTTTCGGGCATTATTTCGGAAAAAATAGACCAAAATAATCAACATAACCAAGAGAAAGGCAGAGATATTAACATAGTTCAACGTCTTCTCTTTCATGCTGGCAATATCCCGATCAATATACATTTTGACATCATTGAGCAGTAACTTTTGTGCTTGACTTAATTTCTCAATCTTCTCTTTGGAGCGACTTAACCACTGATCCAAAGTTATGGGATAATTGCCATACAAAGACCCCAAAAATATTGCCCCTCTCTCTTTATTATTAATATTAGAAAAACTCTCAGGAGCAATAATATTGGTCAATTTGGCAATGGTGACAATATTACTAAACTCACCATAAAATTTAGGTATCTCATCACGATTTAGCAAACTCTCCCACAACAACAGCTCCTCTTTACTCATGGCTTTGGCATGACTAAGGGTATAGGCAATGAGGTTTCTCTCTAAAAAAAGATTCTCTTTTAATTTTGCCAATTTATAATAATACCCACTGTTATACTCTTGGATAAACGTATATTTGGTCAACTCTTCCATAAATTGAGTTAAGGGTTTTATAATTTTTTGCTGATATCCCTGTATGAGTACGGTCTGATAGTTTTGATCAAAAACTGCCACACTGTGTCGTATCTCTACCAGCTCTTTGGGCAATTTGTTTAACACTCTTTGATGCTGTGTCACCTCTTGACTTTTGTCCATCATCCCCAAAAGATCTTTGAGTTCAAGATCTACCAGTTTTTGATAGACTTTAACTTTATTTAAATCTTTCTCCTTACCTGTTCCCATATAGATTGCAGAACAGAGACTCTCCTCATTGATCTTATCCAACAATCTGTCAAGTTTTGTGATCACCTTAATATCATAGGTACTCTGCTTCATCTCTCGATACTGACCATAGGAGAGATAGGTATAATATAACAACAGTAACAATATCCCTGTCACCGCCACAATAATCAAAAGAAAGGAAGCACCTTTACTGTTTTTAATTTTCATACAGGCTCCTTACTATTGATTTTTCTTATGATACAAAGCGATTTTTTCTGTCATCTCTCTGAGTGTTCCCATCGAGGAGAGGAGAAGATTGGGAATAAACAGTTCATTGGCTTGATAAAGATATTTTTTGTATACTTCCCAACTGCTGTTCATCTCTTTAACATTGACCAACACACTATCAGGATAGGGATAGTGATTAATATGCTCTAAAATAGTATTAATCATCTCAATGGCTTGTTCCATATTTTTATAGTTGTTACGTTTATCAATGTCCAAGGTTGAGGCGATATAATATTTTAATGACCGCTCCAAAAGGTACTCTACCTCTTTAAAAGACATCAACATCTTCTCTTCATCTGAAAAGTTATACTGGTGTGCATTCTCAATCGAGTTGGCAGCCTCCAAAAAACTTTCACTGTAATCGAGCATCAAAATACTCTTTTCTCGATCCACTTTCTCTTTGAGGAGGGCTTTAATCTCCTCTTGATTATAGATCAAGAAATCCAAAATATTTTTACTGTCTTTACTGTTGGTAATCGTTGAGATATCCACAATGGATTTCTCCATACTCTCAATATCCCGATAAAGGTTATCCCGTATTTCTGTTTTTTTAGGATTATGGAACAAAAGCAGGTACTCTTTTGCAATTTTTTGTCCTAAGTATCGAATATTCTCTGATGCTTCAATAACCTTTACATCCCCTCGGGTAGAGGCGAAGAGGCTATTCATCAACATTATATTTATTATTACTATATACCATATTTGTTTCATTTTTTACTCTCTGCTAAGACATACGCTTTTGTTATAATATTCATATCTTCTAAAATTTCATTGGACTTGCGATAGATCAATGTCGGAATAAACTTGGTAGAGGAACGGTTCATTACTTCAAAAAACATAAAAGATCGCTCTACCTTCTTTAGCCGTTTGTTAATCTCCTCAGTATTCAATGCTGAAGCTTGAAGTGTTGTCAATGCTGTTTTAAACTGCTTCATGCTCTCTTGCATCTTCTTCTCAAAATCTGTATCCTCTACGCCCCATACCTTTAACATATAAAGACTCGCCATTCTCTGAGAGAGCATTCGCTGACGACCTGAAATATTGACAATCTCGGCTTGTTCCTTGCCACTCTCTTTGACAAAAAGATCGGTCACTTCATTGGCAAGGAGCAATAGGGAATCAATATCTTCTTGAAATTGCTCCAAATGCTCTTTGCTAGGCGTAGCTTCCAATCGTTTTTTGATACGCTCCCAAAGTTTTTGCTCCTCTGAGAGCTTCTGCTTCACGCTTTCATCTTTGGCATGCTCCGTCAAAAGCTTTAGCTGTACTTCAAAGCGTGCCATAATCTCTTTGAGATCTTCATCAGGATTCCCAAAACTGTTGTTCATTCCCACCATACTATAATCTTTGAGCATGCGTTGGGTAAACATTCTCTGTTGACCAGCAATATCAATCAATTGATTTCTATCAGTAATGGTGGATGCCCATAAGAGAGGAGAGACAATAGATGCGATAAAGAGGTATTTTGTATACGGTAACACCATTGTAAACTCCTTACTATTTTTTATTTTTTGTTAGATAAAACTTGGTTACCTCATCCATTTTTTTGGTAATGTTATTGGTGGTATTAAAAACAATAAGAGGCAATCCTCCTTTTTCAATATTCATATAAAATTTATGTACAATCTTCCAAAGTTTATTAATCTCTGCCAATTTTTTATCAATCTGAGGGGTATTGGAGCTATTATTAATGAGGGTACTTAAATTATCCCCAAACTGTTTAACGGTCTCTCTCATCATCTCCACACTGTTTTTGTCTTTAATCCCTGATTGATATGAGATATAATACTTCGCAATCCGCTGAGAGAGCATACGCTCTTTGGCAGCAATGGCAATAATCTCAACCTCTTTGATCTTCAACTCTGTTTTAAGTGAATCAAAAACATATTGACTCCCCTCCAACATCGACTCACTCAGATCCAAAATAAGCTGTGCATTCTCCAAAGAAAAAGCTTCCGAAGAGATCTCTTTGAACTCACTTGAACTCAAAGCAACAAAGTCCAAAAGATTCTTAATCTCAGCATTACTGATATTTTGATTCAACGTCTTATGCGTTCTTAAAAACTCTTTCATTGAGACCGTTAACTCTTTACTGGCTTTACTTTTGGCAATATTTTTACCCATATAGATATAATCTTTGGCAATTCGTTGAGAAAGCATTCGCTGTTTTCCTGCAATATTTAAGAGTTCACTCTCTTCTAACTGGGGAGTGATTTTCTCTTTTGCCCATAAGGTACTAGACAGTATTGATACTGAAATCAAAACCATGCTTAAACGTTTAATTTTTTGATACTCCATAATTCTCTCCTACTTTTTGCTGACCACAACATACAGATGGGTTGCTGTGTTCATATTTTTTAAAATGTCATTTGATTTTTTATAAATTAAGGTGGGAATAAAGGTGGTCTTTGATGCACCCATCACCTCAAAAAACATAAAGGACTTCTCAACTTTACTCAACAAGGTATTAATCTCATCATTGTTCAGTTTAGACGCTTTTAAGCGTTCTAATGACGTTTTAAACAGCGTCATTGCATCACGCATCTTCTTCTCAAAATTTTTATCCTCAATCCCCCAAGCTTTGATCATGTAAAGTCCTGCCATACGTTGTGATAACATTCGTTGTCTCCCTGATATATTGATAATCTCTCCAGATTGTTCACCCGTGGCTTTGGCAAAAAGCCCCGTGAGGTGATTGGACTCCTTGAGCAGTGCTTCCAAATCATTTTGAAGTTGCGTAATCAGAGATTTTTGAGGGGTTTTTCCCAATACTTTTTTGATCGGTTTCCATAGAGTTTTGACCTCTTTGGCACTCTTTTGAATATCAGTATTTTGGGTATAACCACTCAAAGCTTCCAAATGATCTTCAAAAGCAATCATGGTTTTGTTTAAATCTTCACGGGGATTCCCAAAACTGTTCTCCATACCAATCATGGCATAATCTTTCAACATACGCTGGGTAAACATTCGCTGTTTCCCTGCCACATCCACGGCATGATTGAGACTTTCGATTTCAATGGCATTGAGCATACCTTGAAATAGAGAGAAAATCAAAAGGCACCTCACTAACATTTTTTGATAATATCGCACAATAAACTCCAGTATTATAAAAATATAATTTTTTAATTTAATAATTGTATTTAAATTAGAATTAAGTTTTCCTTATTTCTTTAATATGCTATAATTCCAAAATTAAATTTTGAAGGTATTTTATGGGACTTAAATCAGACAGCTGGATACGAGAGAAATCATTAAATGAGAAGATGATTGAGCCATTTTGCGAGGGCTTAGTCGGAGAAGGAGTGGTCTCCTATGGACTCAGCTCTTATGGGTATGACATTCGGGTAAGTGATGAGTTTAAAATCTTTACCAACATCAACGCTGAGGTGGTAGATCCAAAGGATTTTAATCACAACAATGTGGTTGATTTCAAAGGAGAGATCTGTATCGTACCTCCCAATTCCTTTGCTTTGGCACGTACCATTGAGTACTTCCGTATGCCCAGCAACACCCTTGCCATCTGCCTCGGGAAAAGCACCTATGCACGCTGTGGCATCATCGTCAATGTTACGCCCTTTGAACCAGGATTTGAGGGACACATTACCATAGAGATCTCCAATACCACCCCACTGCCTGCCAAAATCTATGCCAATGAGGGGATCGCACAAGTCCTCTTCTTGGAGGGAGATGAACCGTGTGAAACCACCTACAAAGATCGCAAAGGGAAATACCAAAACCAAACAGGCATTACATTGCCCCGTATCTTAAAAGAGAATTAAGATTATTAGAATATAATATTTGGTAACAAATTTTTTTAAAAAGGAATATCATGGGATTTTTTGATTTTGTAAGCAATGCAGGTAAAAGTCTGTTGGGCAAAGGCAATGATGCTGAGGCGATAAAAAAAGAGATTGAGGAGAGCTTCGAGGAGCTTCCTGTGGATGGTTTGGTGGTTGAGGTCAATGATGATACCGTACTCTTAGCAGGGGTTGCCAAAGACTTCGCTACCCGAGAAAAAGCCATTCTTATCGCAGGTAACGTCGAGGGAATCGCACAGGTCAATGCCGATCAACTGGTTACCATGGAGATGATTGCTGCTGCCAATGGAGAAGAGACGGTTGAAAAACCCGAAGAGATCTTCTACACCATTGTCAAAGGAGATACCCTATGGGAGATTGCCACCAAATACTATGATGATGGGAGCAAATATACCCATATCGTCGAAGCCAACCTAGAGGTGATCAAAGATCCTGATCTGATCTATCCAGGTCAAACCATTAGAATTCCAGAAGTTCTAGCCTAATATTGAGTATCAGGACAAAAGGGCATCTAGCCCTTTCTGTCCAACTCCACATCAATGGCTAAGGCTTCAAAATCACCTTCAATCTCTTTGCGAATGTCCACAGCACGCACCCCCACATACTTTTTGACCACTTCAACAATCTCAGCTTTCATGTCATCCATAAAAGGAAGATCACTGGTACTGTCCCGATCCGACATAATCGCAATGGTCAAACGATCTCTCGCAACCGAAGCACTTTTCTTTTTATTAAACCAATCAAATAACATTATTTAAACATCCCTGCTATCTTTTGAAAGAGTCCAGAATCACTGATCTCAACATCCTTCATATCCACCTTTTTCCCACAAAGACGACCTGAAATACGATTATAAGCCTGTCCTGCAATGGATTTTTTATTGAGGATAATGGGTTTTCCTTGGTTGGAGGCATCAATCACCCCTTTGTCCTCAGGAATTTTACCCACCAATTTGATGTTCAAAATATCCAAAATATCTTCACTGCGTAACATCTCACCACTCTGTACCATATCCGCTGAGATACGGTTGATAATCAAATACTTTGCCACCTCAGCACCCTCTTTGACCTTTTGGGATTTGGAGTCCAGTATCCCAATGGCTCGATCAGCATCCCGAATCGACGAGACCTCAGGGTTCACCACAATAATGGCAGCATCGGCAAACTCAATGGTATGCTCAAACCCACTCTCAATCCCAGCAGGAGAATCCAAGATCACATAATCAAAACTCTCTTTGAGTTCCTGTACCAGTTTTTGTACCTTTTGGGAGTTCAGCACACTTTTATCTTTGCTTTGAGAGGCGGCTAAGAAGCTGAGATTATCATCTACTTTGCTTTTGATCAGTGCCTGTTTGACACTTGCCTCCCCATCCATCACCTGTACCAAGTCATAGACCACACGGTTCTCTAAACCCAAAATCATGTCCAAGTTACGCTGACCAATATCAAAATCAACCACCACACACTTCTTACCATTCATGGCAATCCCCAAACCGAGATTGGCGGTGGCTGTGGTTTTACCCACACCACCTTTCCCACTAATTACTGCTATTACGATGCCCAATTTATCTCCTTTCTAATGACCGGGGTTATAACGATTTCATTGTTTTTTAACTCAACCCGATTTAGTTTATCTTCTAATAGACTGTTGTCCACCTCTACACCATGAAAAATAATGTTGGCTTTAGGCGAAGCGGTGATCATCATAAAATGACCATCACAGCGTATCGCACCTTCTACCACTTGGGTAATAATAAGATTGCCAGTGGTATGGATGGTCGCCCCGCTGTTTACCCGATTGAGCAACAGCAGATCCCCCTCAATATTGATCTCTTGACCACTGCGTACCATACCATCCAGTACGGTTAAATTGTTTGCCAATCGGTTAGAGAGTTTCATAATCTCTGCCTCAGCAATCTGCTGATTAACACTGTGTTCGACAATATGGGTTCTAAACTCCTCCTCCAATGCCTTGCGTGATCGTCCCATGGGAAGCTTGATATCAATGAGATAACTTAGTGCGTGTTCATCAAGATAGGAAGTAATGCGTTCGCTCACCTCACCTTGTAAAAGAATCAAATGATCTTTAAAGAGGGCATGATTGGTGTTAAAAAATGCCATAAACTTCTCTTCATCATCCACAGTGGTCTCAAATACTTTTACGGAATACTGCTTACTTTTCAAAAAGACTCCATTCTTGTCACATTTGTGTTATTATCTATTAATAATTACGATTTTATCTTTTTTTCCATTATAGGTGATTTAAACTGCTCCTTATAGGTTTAATTTTTAGATTTTTGCTATAATCATTGACATGAAAAAAATACTATTACTCCTAACCTATCTCTTTTTTTCAGGCTGTACCCTCACCAACCTCTCTGCCAAGGGATCAACCAATCACAAAATCACCATTCTTGACCAACGTAGCCTAGCCTATCCAACCAATCAAGATATCCCTTTTGCTGAAATCTCTGATCTTGCCTACAATCCCCACACGCACCAACTCTATATGATTGGGGACAAAGGCTATTTTTATACCTTCAACGCATCCTTTTCCAATAAAATTAATCAACTGGACTATCGACATGCCTATACCATCAAACATCACCCTGACAGTGAGGGATTGACCTTGGATCATCAGGGAAGGCTCTTTATCTCTTTTGAAAAACAACCCAAAATATCCCAGATATCTACAAAAGGAAAACTGCTACGCACCCTAAAACTTCCCAAAAAGCTACGCAATAAAAAGAGCTATAAAAATAGCAATAGCATCTTTGAAGCACTCACCTATCATCCCCAATATGGACTCCTCACGGCAGCAGAACACCCCATTAACAAAGGGAAAAACAACCTACAAACCATCTACGCACTGCGTGGCAAAGAGTGGCACTTTAAGATGGAGAACCATCCCAACAATGCCATTACTGCCATGGAGGTGATGGATGACAATAACCTACTCGTCGTAGAACGTGCGTATCATGGATTCTCCCAACCTTTTATTGTCAGTCTCAAAAAAGTCTATCTTGACCGTTGCAATCGACAACATTTTTGCCCCTCTACCCTGCTGGCATCATTCAACAGTGCTAAGGGCTGGGGATACAATAACTTTGAAGGGTTAGCCAAAGTGGGGAAAAATCGCTATATTATGATCTCAGACAACAACGATCTTGCATTTTTCTCTACTACCCTACTCTACTTTAAGGTCAATCCATGAAATTTGTACGTATTGCCATTTTAATCCCCCTTTTTATCACTTTGGGATATTTGGGACTCAACGCCTACCAAAGTGCCAAAGCTTATGAAAGCTCAACGGCCGCCATTGCCCAAGCCTCGGATGCCTCGGGATTGGCACAGGGGAAACTCGACCATCTCACCTCCATCATCTCCTTTGGATGGATCAAAGATGAACGCAGAGACACGTTGGTAGAACTTGAAAAAGAGCAAGCCCTCTACCAAAAGCAGAGCCTGCACTATTTTTACTACTTTTTAGCCCTGCTGGCGTTTACCATTGTTCTCTCCTTCTCCTGTACCCTTACAGGTACCACACTGGTCTTAGCGATGGGATCACTGCTCTCACTCATCTTGGGGCTGATCAATCCCATTCTCATGGTAACCATCCACAAAGAGGTAGAACATCTGGGTGATGTGATTCTCTCCTTTGAATCCAAAGGGATCATGGGATCGGTGTATAAGCTTTTTGAGAGTGGGGAGAATGTTGTTGCTTTGACCATACTACTCTTTTCGGTCATTATTCCCCTGCTAAAAATCACTACCTTGATCTTTACGCTGCTCTTCAAACAGTTTAAATTCGCCCACCACTTGGTCAACTTCTTTAAACATTTGGGGAAATGGTCGATGATTGATGTCTTTGTGGTGGCAATATTTCTTGTCTATCTCACGAGCAACCAAGGAGAGGTCTCCCGAGCACAGATACAGATAGGACTCTATTTCTTTTTGACCTATGTGATCTTGTCGATGATTACAACGATGTTAACGCAGCGGGTTATATCACCATCTTCACATCATCATGATCTGAAAATGCCTTGAAGATCTCGTTTCGCTCCTCTTCGGAGCAGACTTCACACTTGGCATTCATGGCGAGGAATTTGCCTTTTTTAGAGATATTTCCCTCGGTACAATGATAGTCACGGTCTGCCATAATCTCCTCAATGCACTGCTCTAGTTTGGCTTTGTCGGTACCGATAAGCTTAAATCCCCATTCGCAGGGGTAGTTGATCTCTGGTTTCTCTGGGGTTTTATCGTCTAAAATCACCTGATTTTCCTCCTGATTTCTCTTCTAGTTGTATGGTTTTAATCACCATCCCTTTGTCAATGGCTTTGAGCATGTCGTAGATGGTCAACAGTCCCACGCTGACCCCTGTGAGGGCTTCCATCTCGACCCCTGTTTGTCCTTTGAGTTTGGCACGCACGGTGAGTTTGAACCCTGGTAATTCGGGCAACTCTTCGATATCGGTCTTGACCGAAGTGAGCATCAGGGGATGACACATGGGGATGAGCGTGCTGGTCTGTTTAGCTCCTTGAATGGCCGCGATGACGGCGGTTTGAAGCACAGGCCCTTTCTTGGCAACATTGGCAATGACGGCATCATACGCCTCTTGGGTTACCTCAATAATACCAGAAGCCACTGCCACGCGTGTGCTTTCTGCTTTGTCCGAGACATCCACCATTTTTGGCTTGTTCTTCTCATCCAGATGGGTTAGGTTGATCATTCTGTTTCCTAATATTTCATATTATTGCCATTTTATCCAAAAAAAACTTTTCTCTCCACATAAATGGTTTAATTAGGATAAAATTCATCTACTTTATAGTAGAATAAGAAATTATAAAAATTATAATTTTAAATTATAAATAAGGAGAACGTCCAATGAAAAAAGTTCTGGTACTCGGTGGTGGATTTGCAGGTGTTGAAGCTGCTATCTATCTAAGAAAACAAGGTATTGCGACCACCCTAGTGAGTGATCGTGACTACTTCTATATCTATCCAACCTCCATTTGGATTCCCACAGGGGATGCCACCAAAGCGGATGTCTCAATCCCACTGGATCAACTGGCAAGCAAACATGGGTTTGAACTTATCGTCGATCCCGTTACCCAGCTGGATGCCAAAGCCAAAGCCGTGACGCTCAAGAGTGGTCGAGTGCTGGATGATTTTGAATACATCGTGGTTGCCATGGGACAAGACAAGATGCAACACCAAGGAATAGAAAACACCCTCTCTATCTGTGGCAAGCCCGAAGAGGCAGAGATGCTCAAAGTCCAACTCGATGCACTCGTTGCCAAAGGCTCAGGAAAAATTGCCATGGGATTTGGTGGCAACCCCAAAGACAGCTCAGCCGTGCGTGGAGGACCTGCTTTTGAGGTACTCTTCAATGTGCATAACTTCCTCAAAAAGAAAGGTCTACGCGATAAGTTTGAACTCACCTTCTTTGCCCCCATGGAGAAACCAGGTCAAAAGATGGGAGACAAAGCCCTTGTGATGATGGACAAGATGTTTGGCATGACCAATATCTCCAAAAAAGTAGGCTCCAAAATCGTCGCCTTTGAGCCTGATGGGGTCAAGTTTGAAGATGGTACCAAGCTCGAATCGGACATGGTCATGTTCATCGCCGCGGGAAAAGGGCATGGCATTATCGAAGCCTCAGGACTGCCCTTGAGTGATGCAGGATTTGTTGAGACCAATGAGTACAACGAGATCGAAGGCTTTGAGGGGATCTATGCCATTGGAGACAGTGCCTCACTCATGGGACCACAATGGCGTGCCAAACAAGGTCATGTAGCAGAGGTGATGGCAAAAAATGTCGCCTACAACATCTTCCAAGCGATGCAAGGGATCAAATCCAAACAGAGCTACAAAGAGCATCTCAATATCCTCTGTGTGATGGATACAGGAGATGGAGCAGCCTTTGTCTACCGTGATGACAATGGAGGGAAAATGATTCCCTTGCCCATCATTGGACACTGGATGAAAAAAGGGTGGGGTTGGTACTGCCGTAACTCCAAACTGGGTAAAATCCCACGAATCCCAGGGATGTAATCACAACATCCCTTATCCCAAAACAGTAAAACAACAACTTAAAAAATGGAGCAACATGAAACAGATAACCGTACTTGAGAAATATCCTGTCTTTACCACAGAGATCAAAAAAAGTGATACCCAACACCGTGATGTCGATAGCATCTTAGGCTACTTAAAAGCCCAAATAGAAGCCCACCCCATCGCAACCTATATCGGAGAGTTTGATCACTATAGCCATACCTCCAACCTCGAAGTAGGTGAGATTAACCCCAATATAAAAAATGCCAAAAACATCATCTGCTGTTTTGGAAAAGTACTCCCAAAAGCTGAAGTATTGGCGGTTAGACCCCGATCCATTGGGGTGGCTGAGATGGAAGAGAGCTTTATTGTTAGCTTTATGGAAGCTCCCAATCCTGATGCCAATAAAGCCATGCAGAGTTGGGTGAA
>Ga0256828_1001426_pt1 | contig 14909 bp, 10 predicted proteins | sample CV88metaG_FD_185993 | JGI IMG/M metagenome (GOLD analysis project Ga0256828, IMG submission 185993) | Hydrothermal vent microbial communities from East Pacific Rise, Pacific Ocean - CV88 | ecosystem: Environmental > Aquatic > Marine > Hydrothermal vents | place: Pacific Ocean: East Pacific Rise...
AAAATTATTTTAATTTAGCATATGCTGTGTTTTTTTTATTTTACTTATATAGATAAAATTTTAGAGCCTTATTATATTCTAAGTAAGGATCTCTTTTTATGCTAAAATATCACATGATTACAAAAGCACAAGCTAATCAGGCTATATGTGAATATATCGAAGTTTATAATAACCGACAGAGAATGTACTTTGCAATCATTGTATATGAAATAGTCTGTACTTCATTAATAGGTTCTGAATTTGAGTAATCTAGTAAAAACTTTACAAGAACAAACTTATAAGTATTATCCTTAACACCTTTGCTTACAATAGAGTTGAAAAGTTGTTGCATTATTAAATACTTTTAAGTACTTTATCTATATATTCATCAGACATAAATGCAGATTGTACATATTGCTTTTCTCCAGCAAACTTAGTAATCATATGCCCATAACCTAATAACTTTTCTGCACCAGGTTCATCAAGAATAATATTTGAATTCTTTTCACTGTCAACACGTAATGCAAACTTTGCACCAAGGTTGGCTCGTAAGATAGGAACAACTACAGTATTGTCAGGTCTTTGTGTACTAACAACTAAATGTATTCCTGCTGCTCTAGCTTTTCCAGAAAGGCTTTGTACTGCATTACTAACATCTCTTTTAAACTCATCATCTAGCATCCAATCGGCGAACTCATCAAATATTAAAATTATTCTAGGAAGTTTTTCTGTCACTTGATTATTGTATTTTGATAATTCATTAACTCCAGCTTCTGAAAAGAGAGAGTATCGTTTTTCCATTTCGCTAACAAGTCCGTGCAACTTTTCAATTGCTAAGTCTTTATTAGTAATAATCCCATCTTTATCTAAGTATGGAATATTTTTATATCGAGTAAATTCAACTTTTTTTGGATCGACTAAAATTAACTTAAGTTCATCTATTGTATTTGTTGTTATCATATCTACAATAAAAATATTTAGGAGAACACTCTTACCACTTTTAGTCATTCCTGCAATAAGAGCATGCGGATCTTCACTATCAAGATTATAATAAACAACTTTATTGTTCTCTTCATTTCTACCTAGTAATATTTTTGTATTCCCAAATCCATCACTTAATTCTCTATCTATTAAACATTCTTCATAAGATATAATTTGCCTATTTTCTCTTCTGAAAACTAAATCATAAGCTCCTTTCACAGGCTCTACTCGAAGTAATTCCAAACCTTTTACTGTTAAAAAATCATTACTCATATCATAAAATATTTTTGGTTTCCATCCCAATTCTGGTTCTAATGAAATGCGAAGTGAATTCGGCGTGAATAAATGATGTTTTATTTTTGCACGATAATTATGATGCATCACAACTTGCTTTACATCTCTAGATACTTGTTCTACCTCTTCAATAGATTCATCTTCTGGTACTACTAGAGGAGTGACAATAGGTGGTAGTGTAGGCGGTGTAATAGGAGGTACAATAATTTCCGGAGGTATTACTTCAGGTAAAGATTTCCCTTCCACATTATCATATTTTGGCCAAGTCAATTCAGATGAAACTAATTTAAACTCAGGCAAAGACTCAATCATAGATACAATTGAATTTGATCCAATAATATATTGTTCAACACCTTCTATCCCGGTTACATGTTGATAGTCCTCTTCGAGATTGTGTACAAAGACATACGACATACCTCTGACAATAAAGTTTATACTTTTATCCATACGAATAGCATTACGAACATCTTCGGAGGAAAGTCCTTTTGTAAAACTTTTATGATGTGTTTCGACTATTAAATCAGCTATCTTTGCTAACCAATACTCTTTGTCAAAATAATTTTCTTGACCATATACTTTTTTGATTTTTTCATACAAGGCAACAGTTTGTTCCAATGATTTTTTTGCATGTTTCAAATAGTTTGTTGTATTACAAAATTTTGATTCAATAATATCAATATAAACTGTCGTTAGTTTACCATCTATAAATAGAGGTGTGAGAGAAAGAATGTCTGCTAATGTTTGACTCTGAGAAAGAAGTAACTTTTCCTCAGAGTTAATACTCGATAAAAACCAGTCTGCATAATCATCTATATATATTAAAATATTATTCTGCTGTGTGCACCCTTCTAAGATTGTCTTAGTCAGTACTAAACCAAGCATTTCATTTGCAAAACTACCACGACCAATAGCTTTTAAAAGGATGTCCCCTGACAATTCATTTGCTGATTTAATTATATGCTCAACAGAATTTTTAATTAGCTCTTCTTTTACATTAAAATCTTTAAATTTTTTAATTAAATGGCTTTCAAGAAGAATTGTATTTGCTTTTGATGATACCACAAGGTTACGGTTTATATGTCTAGCTTTACGGTACTTAATAACATTAGCACCAAACTCTTCTAATATTTTTTTATCAAGTAGTGAATCAAGATTTATAACCCAATCCGTACGTTTATGAATTGCTTCTAAATCTGTGTGAAGCTCTGTATTTTTTCGATCTACATTTAGTGTAGGTAGTTTGTCTTTATAATCATCTCTATGTGTACTCATAGTTAAATACAATAAATTATAAAAAGCACTTGTAAGTTCACTTTTAGCAGGTGAAACGAGGTACTTTCCAACACTACTTTCCTTCTCCGTCATATATTTTCGTTTTGACCACATAGTAGGATGATAATCATACAAGTCATGTGAAACATTTAATAGTTGGTTTCTAAACTCTAGTTTTGCCTTAGATGAAACAAAATCATTCAGAAATGCTATATTTAGTTGGTCATTTACATTGTCAAGTTGTTTAAAACTTTGATCAAATGCATTTAATCGTATATTTGATAGGAATGAAACCTCATTATATTCAAGAGCTTCTTCAGCATCGTTGGAATTTTGATTAATTAAAAATGAACGATACATTTTTCGTATATGAGAAGGATCTACATCATTTAAATAAATTTCAAAATTATTCTCTTTAGCAATAAAATCTAGTGTCATCAATTTTTTCATAAACTTAACAGGAAAATCATAGTTATTAACAGCATGTAAAAGTACTTTTAAACTACTTTGTTTATGATTATTTAGCTCCAAATAGTTTTCGATTACTTTGGTTAAGATAGTTGTTTGTGCACTAGGATCTGTACTTTGCCCACTGTCTAAGTAGTTTTGTATAGGCTCCATAATAGTATAATCATCACATATCTCAGAAATATGGAGTAAGCTTTCTTCATCTCTTTCTATATCAAAAAGCCTAAAAACTTCCGGATAATACGGTGTACTAAAGCTCTGTTCTAGATCAGAAAAGTAGAGATCCTCTTTAATCATTGAAACTTCATTTGTTGTGATATAAGTATCAATAAAACTAAATGTATGTTTTAATTTAACAAAATACGATATTAAGCGTAATGGATGAAATGATGGAATAATTACCGAATTCTCTTGAGCTATTCTAACGGTTGTAAGTGAAAGAAATGGTTCAATTACAGTGCTTTTGAACTGATCATCATCACTCTTGTTAAATAACATACTACAGATGTCGGTATAAACTTTTGAAATTTTTTCAACTCGATAAAAATCAAAATCACTTTTTAATAAATTTTCAGAAATATCTAGTTGCTTTAGGAGCCAGTGGTACTCTTTAGTAAATACACTAAATAAATTACTAAAGCTTGTAAAATCCTCTTTTTCTAGTATTTGCATAGCAGATTTAATCATATGTTTACTAGAAATTGGATGATCACATGTTTTAGGAAATAAGCGATAACCTGCATTTTTTCCTCTACTTTCTAACGAAGAAAAATCAAATAACGACAATGGTTTTTTCTCACCTTTTTCGGAACCACTAGCTCTATACACTTTATTTGCATATAAACAGTTGACTTCTAAATGTTTCTCTGTTGCTTCAATATCTTCTTTGTACCCACTCATGATACTTTTTGGATTAAAAGACCATATCAATTTTCTTTCGGCTAACTTTGTATTATCTGATGCTTGAGCCTGTACTATAAAGTGTAATTCATTTGCTGTTTTACTCAAACTTCCTGTTTTGTACTTTTTAAGAACAGCAGAAGGTTTTGTAACATTAAGTTTGTCTTCAATATCTTGAATAAATTGAAATTCAAACAGAACTGTTTTAGATATTCTATTTAAAACAGAATATCTTTTATGTAAATAATTAATAGCATGCTTTGTATAATTTCTCATAATGGCAGTTGTTTGGGTTTGCTTTAATGAGACAACAATATGGTCAATATTCTCTGAATCAGCCTTAAGCTTTTTAATGGTTTCCAAAAGCCCTAGAATAAAATCAGTTGATTTTGATTGTGCTGGGTATAAAAACTTATCCCATTTTCCACGGAGGGCTCGAAATTCTTCAATGTGCCCTTTATGTTGTTTATATATTGGTTCTAATATTGATTTTAGTTCGGATCGTTCCTTAGGAGGTAAACTATCATATAAAAGTAAGCTTTCTTTTTCACTTTCACCTACTTCAATATCTTTTTCTTCAAGAAGATCTATTGTTTCTTGACCAAGTTTTTTAGATGTGTCAGATTTTGTTTTTTCAAATAATCTATAAACTGAATCACTATACCAATCTAAAGTACTAAATTTGTCTTTATATGCTAAACGTTCTCTTTCATCAGAAGAAATAAACTTTTTAATTAGTTCTTGTTTTTCATTTTCCAAAAGAGAGAATTCCTCGGAATTATTTTTATATTTTTCATCTAAGTCTTCTTCTGAGACAGTTTTATTTCCTATTCTCTTACCTAATGCAGCAGAGATTGATTTAAAATCTTTTACAAGTTTTTTTATATCTTTGATTAAAGAACTTCTTTTTAAAGGTTCAAAAAGTTTTTTACATTTAAAAGCACCAAGTGTATTTAAAGACATACCCATTGCTTCTTCTAAAACATAACCTTCTTTATCCATGATATGAATAGTTGAATAAACAAAGCTTTCCATCTCAAATGGTGTCATTCCATCAAGTTCTTTTAAAAATACCTTACAAACATCTTGAAGTACTTTTTTTGTCTTTCGATCAAGTAGAGTATTTTCAATACTTTCAACTACTTCAGAAAATTCACTTTTAATATCATCTGGAGAAAGCGTGCTAATATCATTTAATGTATCTATTACTTCATTGGTAATAAAAATGATATATGAAATATCATCTAAATTAATATCTGTGTTTTGAACATTTTCGTTACGAAACTGAGCCATTACCTCATGGTTTGTCTTTATAATCTTAGAACTTGTAGTAACAAGATCAAGTCTTTCATCAACAATAATAAGTATTTCATCGTGATTATTATTAGAAAAATAATCTAGGAGGGATTGAAGTGTTGCTAGAGGATAGTTTTTTAATATAAACTTACCACTTGTACCTTCTTTCTGAGAAATAACACTCTCCGAAAGAATCTTTTTTACAATGTAATTAGTAATAATACTCATATCTATTTTCTCCCGTATCTATTGATAACATAGGCATAGCCATCAGACTTATTCTCAAGTAAACCTAATGAGCGAAGACGTTCAAATAATCGTATTTCATTTTTCTTAAAATCATTTTCAGAATATGCTTCTAGCAATAAAAGAGAATGCTTATTACTAATTATGAAACCATACTTATCATATAAAATGTCTACAAAATCAAGAAAAGGCATCCGACTTTCAACATTAATGAGAACTAATGTTTTTAACCATTCATCAGAAGCGAGGTATCTATAGCTATTTGTTTTTTTAACACTAGCAAGACCAGTCCCTTTTAAAAGTATTCTATGCATTGCTAATAAATCATTTTTTGCTTTTTTAGCTATTTCATTCCAAATATCTTTTTTAATTACACCTAAATCAAACTCTTCTGAGTCATCATTATCGAGTGTATAATTCATCTCACTATCTAGTCTTTTACTAAGTTCATCTTTATTAGTAATATTCTCCAAAGAGTTCATATACACATTAAAAACGGTTTTAAGTGCTTCTAGAGGTAAATCCTCATTTATTTTATATATTTGTCTTGAGGATCGTCTAACATGATCACTACGAGGAGCTAAAAGTTCTAATGGGTAAACTATCTTTTCATCTCCACTTTTAAGAACACTAGACTTTTTACTTTCTAAGGCAACTGTCAAGATGAAATGCACCATATAAAAGGAAACAATCGATGCAAAATGTTCAAATATATCATTTTGAGGTATATCTGACTTAAGCAATGATATTAAATCATCCACTAATTCATCATAGATAAGGTGAGAATCTTTACTCAGGAAACCAAGAGGTGTATTATTAGAAAATACATTATGCTTTTCGTCTCTCAATTTAGACAATAAACTATCCCAACGTTTATTTTGTTGAGAGTTTTGAAAAATATCAAGCATTAATACTTTAAGAACATTGACATTTTTCGCACGACTAATCATCATATAGAGAACTTCTCCACCACGAGAAAAGAATCGTCTATCCATTGAAAAGCTATTATTACGATTATCGACATCAATAAATACTGTTTCAAAAGAAAATGGAAATAAAAACTTACTCGTCCATCGTCTATTGGTGCTTATACCTAAAGATGCTTTTCGTAAAAGAGAAACAGAAGTGAAAAATATATTTACAGATTCAAATCGATCTTGTAAATATTCATAATCAAAAGGGGGTTCGGTTTTCTTTTGTAAAGCTGTTTCAATATTTTTCCATTTCATATGTTCTTCATCAGATGAGTGTGCAATAAGCTCAAGTTCTGGAAAATTGTAAATTATATTTCTTACCTGCATATCTTTGCGGTAATTTGCGGTAGTAAGTTCCTGGTTAAATAAATTATCTTCAGAAGCGTGACTTGCACATACATTTAAAAATTCTAAGGTTAATAGCTCTTTATCTTGATCAGTTTTAATACGATGGAACCACATCAACTCTTGAAGAAAAGGTGTGCTTATGCTCGTTCCATAGCGTTCTTTTAGTATTTTAGCCTTCTCTAACATAATCATTCTCCACTTGGATTTCATCAAACTGTAGAGTTCCTTTATCATCATCAAGAGTAAAAAGATTAAATGTTTCTTCTTGATCTTGATTTTTCAATAGGTAATTAACAATTTGAGCCTTAAATGTTAGTACTCGTTCATAGTACTCTACAGAAAAACTTGTAGGTAAAATTCCATCTGAAATACGCTCTAAAAATTCAAACATATGTAAATCAAGTTCAAGCTTCGCAATCCTTGTACCTGAGTACTCGATTTCAAGGTTTATCTTGCAATACTCATCATCAAATCCATTTAAAAGTTTTAAATGAATACCTTGATTAATATACTTTTCATTAAATGCAATAGAAGATAATATCTCTGAAGAAAGTTTAGACATGGTTCCCGTTAAAGATGTTCCGATATAAAGTCTATCGCTACCATCTTTACTTAACAGTTCTCCAAGAAAAATTCTATTTAATCCAAGAGCTAACTCTTTTACAATATGTTTAGATACTTTACTCTTCTCTTGAAGAGGGATATATACTTCCTTATAAAACTTTTCGGCATGAGCATAAGCAATAAGATCTTTAGAATTAATAACTACATTTTCCCATTTAATCTCACCGTCATAATTGAAAAAAAGATGCCTACGTAAAAAGATAAGATACTTCTGAATTTCAATACTATTTTCTTCTTCATTAGCATCTAGGTAATTGTCTTTAATTCCATTAAAAGCTAGAAAATCAAAAAATGGATTTTCTAATTCTTCTTTATGTAAATTAGGGGATTGAATGTTACCAAATAGGATGAAATTATCGATATTATTTGTTGTTTCATACCCAATACGAAGTTCTCGTAATTCTTTAAAAGGACTTTTGTCTTGATTGCTTTTAGAGAGGTTTTCTGCAAAAATATTATTATAAAAAGATGCATCAGCTTTTGTTCTTGATTCTTTAAAATAGGAAATTGCTGCTTCACAGTTATTGAAAATCTTCTTTTCACCTTTATATCCAAGTATCATGTTTGCAATTAGCATAAACAGCTTACGAAGTGTAATGTGGTTGTAGTTTAAATCACAACTTCTTATAACAGTTAAAAGTTGTTCTTGTATATGTTTCTTTTTCAGTAACTTTATATTTGAATGAATAGGACAAAATATTTCTGAATCATTCAGACTAGGACAATCACTCTCATAATGATCTGATTGAGACAATATCTCATTTAATAGAAGTTCAAAGTTCTTAACTGATGATGTTTGGCTAAGATCAAGTAATAATAAGTCATCCTTTAAGCTAGGGTTTTCTATATGTTCTTCTATTAAAGTTAACAATTGTAAAAAGTGGCCATTACCTTTAATATGTTCACGAAGAGTATCTGTTAAAATTCCATCATTTGCAGCAATTATATATAGTTCTTTAGAATCCTTATAAATGGAGTTATAGAGTCCCTCTAAAGTAGCAACTTTATCATCTTTCTCTATCTCAGTAAAGTCTTTTATAAATTTTATTTCAAACCCATTGAAAGTTACTTCTGGGATATAGTCTTTCCCCCATCTAGTAGAATCTCCGTTTAACGATTCAAATAGTTTTCTAAGTAGATAGGTCTTTCCATCACCTGCTGAACCCGAAATAATAATTGGTTTTGGTTGCAAAGTAAAACTATCATGTAATTTTTGAAAAAGACCATTGTCAATGTTAATTTCATTAACATTTAGACGTTTGGCATATCTTGAAACATGTTCATCATATGAAGCTTTATTTTGGGATGTTGGTGCATATGCAGCTAACAGTTTAAAAAAGTTCCCAGGCATTTCCTCTCCTATTATAAAATCATTATTTACAATGCACACATACTACAAAATTGATCATCTTCAAAATCATCAAGATCTATATCGTGACGATTTAAGAAGTCCATCTCTTCCATCATGGTTCCATTTTTTATTTTATGATTCTTTTTATAATCTTCGTATTTTTTAAATGATTGCTTAACACGAAAAATATTATCTGGCTTTGCAAAACTTTCTAAAGACATATCTTTTATCCAGGTGAAACCATCTTTTTCAAATCCAGCTGCTTTCCAATATTTGTCAGGATGTTTTTCCAAGAGCCATACCCACTCTATTTGCCTCATAAAGAAACAGAAGTAACATCCTGAACGAGTTCTATTATAAGTAATGTCATGCTCTTTATCATGCACTAACTCATAATATTCTGGAAGACCCACTTCATTCTCAGCTAATATACGTTTAACATCATTAAGAGTGATTCCATCTTCCACAAATGGCATTATAGTTTTAAAGTCATCCCTATGGGGAACTAATCCTTGACGATTTTCATCTGCTCTAATACCAACATAGTTATAGATTACACCTTCTTTTACATAGTCTATCAGTGCATCTAGCTTTAACTGTCTAGTGCACCATCTTTCAGTTGGCGAAGGAAGAAAATTATTGTATTGTTGTAGTAGTTTTTCAAAAGATTTTTGAGGATGGATGTATTCTATTTTAATACCTAATGCACGTTCTAACTTCTTAAGATAATCATATGTTTCAGGAAGTTCTTCACCTGTATCAAAGAAAATATACTCAAAATTTATCTCAGGACGAGTGTCTCTCAGATGAAAAGCAAGAGCAGCACTGTCTTTACCACCAGATATTGATAATATATGTCTTATCTTACTCACTGCTTTCCTTTACTGATTCCATCATTAATGTAATTAAATATAATTTTTCATCCTTTGTAAGTTTATCAGATAAATCATATACAAACCTTTTTGCTTTCTTATCTAGCAAGTTTATTTGTTTTTTATCTACAGTTATTACAATATTTTCATCACCATTAACTGTTGATATTTTTAATTTTTTTACATCAACTGGACGATTGTCAATTAGTTGAGCTATATCTAATTTAGATAAAACTGCATTTGCAAACTTATTAATATTTTGTTTCAAGTTTTTAATGTCGTGATCATAAGCATCTTCTACTTTTTGATTTACTAAAACTAATGATAATCCATTTAAAAATGAAACTATGTCATTTGAAGTATTACATACCCTATATACAGAACTTACTTTTTTATCATTTTGCTCATTCAAGTATTTTTCTAATATAACTTCAAGCTTGTTGTCAAATGGATAATGTCTACTCGACAAATCAAAAGCATCTGCAATTACTTCTTCAAGTTCTAGTACAACCTTTTTATATGAAAAAACGATTTCATTAAAAGCTGATTTAAAATCATTTATAAAAGCATCTACATTAGATGTATTTAAATCTGTATATTCTAAAGCAGTTGGAAAAATTTCAAAAAATGTTGAGTGCGGTTCCTTTGATGCTAAAATACCTGTTCGTAAGCTTATTGCCTTATTAGATAAATTTTTTGTTTGACGGCAAAAGTTTGGTAATGCATGAATATTTTTAAAAAGCTTATGAAAAACATATTTAATATTTTTCTTTGAGTAATCCATTTCTAAATGTTTATCAAAAATTTGAATATATTTTGCAAAAATCTTTTCCTGATCTTTTGTAAGCTCATGCCATCTAATAGTATATAGTTTAGAGTTTTTCCATATATCCATAAATTGGTCAATATCAAAATCAAACTGATAAGTATTAGCTCTGAAAAAATGAATATTAGATTCATTAATAATAAAAAATATAAAAGTAACAAACTTTGCAGCCATAGTATTTAGGCCATAAGGCTCTATCTTTAATTGATCTGTCATATCATCAACACGTACTTTTTCATGTGATTTTACATAGTGTAACAATTTTTTCCAAATTGGGATAAAGCTTTCATCTAAAGGTTTATCTAGTACCCATTTTTTTGATACATATTGATGAAAACCTGATCGTTTTATGACTGATAAATATATTGCCATTTGTGCAGGATATTTTTCAATACCAATATTTTCATCATTTGCATTATAAATCATATGTTCAAATAATTTTTTTATCCCATTTGGAGTAGAAGATTCTGTTTGCAAAGGGTTAATAAGGTCATTTATTATAGTAGGCATTTTGGTATAAACAGATTGTAAAATATTAGACATAATATATTGTAAGTTTGCAGAAGAGTACTTAATACTTTCACCATTAAAGAAAATATCTTCTTTAATATCTAATATTGTATCAATTTCATTTTTATTAGTATTTAACATTGAATGAAGTAGCTTCAGTATGCGAAGATTAGACTGTATGTCTTTTCTAGTTAACAACTTTTCTATTGCTATAGTTTGTTCAATTAAACTTTTAATATGATGACTAAGCGAAACTTGAATGTATATACTGTACTGGTTGTTACTACTGATGTCAATAATGGTATCAATATCTATATCACTAGATACATAGATTAGTTTAAATTTTGTTTTTTTACTTTTTTCTATACTTGCATCTATAAACTCTTTATTAAAAAACTTTGCAGTTCCTGTTTCGATATAAAATCTTTTCGCGAGAATACTATCATTTTCAATTAGCTTGTTTATCACATCTTTATAGTTTATCTTTACTTGTGTCTTAATAATTTCAGATAGCTCTTCATCTATATTAAGTGTAACTTCTTCAATAAGTGCGAAAGAGTGTGATGCTCTTTTATAAAGGATAAGACCTTTAGATTGAAGTTCTTTTATCTCTTCTTCTACTGTATTTTCATCTAAAAGGGTGAGTACAAAAGTTTCTGTATCTAATTGTATGAGTTTTTCAAGTCCAAATGCAGATATAAGAGCAATTGACTTGATAATCTTTTGTTGTAGAGGAGTCAATATATTGGCACTGTCTAGATATTCATTAGCAAGTTTCCAAGACTCTTTATCTGGCATATTTACTGTATAAGCATTAGATAAGTAGTTGATATAATCAAATAGCATATCAAGTGTATAAAGTGTATTCTCATCTACCTCTTGACTTATAAAGCTTTGAAAAGAATATGGTTCTTGTGCAGATAAAAAAGAAAATACAGAGCGTTGATTTTGAAAGTGTTTTGAAAAGATATGAAAAAGAGCCACTGAAGTAAATGGATGTAAGGGTGCAAGCTTTTCTAAAGACTTAGCATTTATTGGTATCTTTTTATCTGTTTTACTATTTTTATATATTTTAAAAGTATCATTAATTTTTTTACTAATAATATGCATATCTTTATTTGATTTAATAGTGATTGCTTCTTCAAAAATATGCATTAATTCATAGAAATCATCTTGAAAAACAATATTGTCAAAACGACCTTGAATTTTATCCCATTCTGTAAATGATAAATATGTTGTATTTTGAACATAATCCTTAAAACTTTTATGTAAGGCAACTACTAGACGCATATTGTCTTGTTTATTCACATATTCGGCCAGGTCTTGAAGAGCATGAATATCAGAATCTAAGTACTTTTCTGAGGCATATTCTATGACCTTACCTAGCTCATCAAGAAGAAATAAAGTACCTGTATACCCCAAATCATTAATCTCTTTATTTAACTGCTTAAGTAAGGAATTAAATGATACATTTTCCTCGGCTTGAATAAAATTATGAGTGTCTTTCAGTTCTTGATATTCAAGGATTGTTGCTATAAAGGCTTTTTTAAAGGATATATGTTCACCAACAACCTTAAGACTAAAGAAGCCTTTTTTTTTCTTGCCAACAAATTTTTGATAAGCTGTAAATATTTCAGTGTTATTTTTTTCAAGTTTATCTACACAAACTTTAAATTTTTTATCTTTATTTAATAATGCTTCGAGATAGATAAGAAATGATGATTTACCTGAACCAAATGGTCCAGTAATGGCAATTGAGTTCGATGAATTTGTTATAAAAACTCGTCGCAAAGATTGTATAGATGATGTTGATAGTATGTATGAATCACAATTTGTATCATACATAATATTTGTAGAACGCTGGAAGTTAGTGTCAATGCTAATAAAATCAGAGTATTTCAAAGTAAGTCCTATTTATAAACATTAGCAAGAATTTCTTCAAGCTTTGGTCTGTTAGTTATATATATTTGTTTGATACCAGAAGCTTCTTGATAGCTTATTTGACCATTCGAAATTTCATTAAGGTTTTCTAGCTTTTCTAATAATTTTTCCTCGGTAAGACCAAGGGTATATTGTAAGCTTGTCTTTCCAAATTGTAAATCTTTTACTGAAATAGTATTGTCATTAATATCTCTGATAAAATAAAGAAAAATATATAAGAAAGTTATATCAGTAATTTCAGCTGGGTTTTTAATATTAAATATATATTCATTATCTACTTTTGATAATAAATGAAGATCACTAAACAAACTATTAGATTTTTTATCCTTTAAATACATTTTTATTAAAACTGTAATATCACTTGTAAGTGTGTTGTCGGCCATTTTAAGGCCTTTTTTTTCACACCATTCTTTTGTTCTTTCAAGTAAAGATTCTTTTGTAAAGGTAGATATGAAAAATTCATTAAAAAACAAATTATACAAAGTAGCTTTTTCAAAATTTTGAGTAATGTAAGTATGTAATATCCAAAGAGAATCTATCTTCTCAAGATATGGATCATTAGAAAAAATTACTTCTGCATTACTAGAAAACTTATTACCTGTTGATAACTGAAGTTTTCCCATCCATTGCTTCAATGATTTAATTTTATTACTACCTAATCCAGTAATGCTAATAGCAGTTTCTAAATCTTCATAGACTGATTGAATGTCTTTACTTGCTAAAGGTAACCATGACATTTTACAATCAAATTTTTCGTGACCGGAGAAAGATGTTTTCATATATGTTTAATACTCATTTTTAATGTATTATATACAAATTAGTTTAATATGAAGTTATCTCTTATTCCCGTTACTATAAATAACTTAGTGTTGTTTAAAAACTAATGTTTTTGATGATATATTATCTTTATTCAAACTATCCTTAGTCATACTTTTTTTACTAACCTAAAGTTGTATTGTTGACATATTTGAATAATATAGTCTAAATCTACATTCTCAAAATATTGTTCATCATCAGTTCTATTGCCATCTGAATAGCTAATTATAATTGTAGTGTTGTTTTTTGCAATACTGACAATGCTTTTTACAATATCTTTATATTGTTCTCTCTTCAAATGCATCCAGATAGTGATTGTAATAATGGCATTAAACTTAATTAGGACGGATGATGGGTTTGCACTTATTAAAGCCCTCTCTGAAGCGTATGAAAATAGAAAAAGATTTGTTGCGGTAGGTGATGATGATCTATGTAAAATAGTGATGAAGAGATGAGCTCTTATTTCTATAAATGTTACTTTATAATTATGATGAACAGTGATGTGTAGATCTCTAGAGTCTTTTGAATTTATGCTATAATACTCTTAAAAGTACTCTAAAGGATACTCTTATGATAGTCAGTGCAAATGAAGTAAAAAAAAGAGGCGTTTCCCTTTTTGGGGAACTCCTTGAAAAATGGGACGAGGTCATCATCAACTTTCGTGGTCAAAAAAAGTATGTCGTGATGGATATAGAGCGTTACAAAGAGCTACGTGCTTTGGAGCTTGATAGGGCATATAGTGAGGTGATGGAAGATTATAAAAAAGGCAATTATCATACTGATGTTCACAAACATTTAGCAGAGATAGCAGATGTATGAGATCTCTTTTACAAAAAAATATGAAAAAGTTGCAAAAAAGTTTTTTAAAAAACATCAAAATTTAAAAGAGAAGTACTCTAAAACTATTTTACTCTTACAAAAAAACCCCTACCATCCTTCTCTTAGACTCCACAAACTTCAAGGTAATTTAAGTGAGTATCACTCTATCTCCATAGACATGGAGTATAGAATCATTATTGATTTTATTATCGTAAATGATGAAATTATTTTACTTGATATTGGCTCTCACGACGAAGTTTACTAAACTCTCACAAACCCACCACAAACTCTCACTATAATTTTTCCAAATTAAAAATATGGAAAGATTATGATAGAGAAACTCATTGCGTTTAGTATTAAAAATAGATTTATTGTTCTGCTTGCTGCGTTTG
>Ga0256828_1001427_pt1 | contig 14896 bp, 13 predicted proteins | sample CV88metaG_FD_185993 | JGI IMG/M metagenome (GOLD analysis project Ga0256828, IMG submission 185993) | Hydrothermal vent microbial communities from East Pacific Rise, Pacific Ocean - CV88 | ecosystem: Environmental > Aquatic > Marine > Hydrothermal vents | place: Pacific Ocean: East Pacific Rise...
TAACGATACTCTCTAGTGTCTCATCACATGCTTTGATAGCTTCATCTATCATCTCATCAGTTGTAGCAGTTGATATAAACCCTGTCTCATAAGATGAACAAGCTAGATAGATACCACGATCTAGCATACCTTTGTGGAACTTGGCAAACATCACTGTATCGTTTTCACACGCATCAGCGAAGTTTTTTACCTCTTTTGAGCTAAAAAAGAAACCAAACATACTTCCTCTTACTTCAGTTGTCATTGAGATACCGTGTTTTGTAGCAGATGCTTTAAAACCTTCTACCAATTTTGTAGCTTTGGCTTCAAGCTTTTTGTAGATAGATGGATTTGCTTTTAATTTTTTCAAGCTTGTAAGTCCAGCACTCATCGCTACGGGGTTACCACTAAGAGTTCCTGCTTGATATACAGGACCTTCAGGTGATAAGTGTGCCATAATCTCAGCTTTAGCACCAAACGCACCCACAGGCATACCAGCACCTATAACTTTACCTAAAGTTACCATATCAGGTTTTGTAGATACTATCCCTTGAGCCCCTTTAAGTGATGCTCTAAATCCACTCATCACTTCATCAAAGATAAGTAAAGCACCATGCTCATCACAAAGCTCTCTAAGTTCAGCTAAAAACTCTTCATCAGCAGGTACAAGTCCCATATTTCCAGCAATTGGTTCTATAACGATACACGCTATCTCACCATCAGCATCTTCAAAACACTTTTTAACTGAGTTGATATCGTTGTAAGTAGCTAGAAGTGTATGCTTAGTCAAATCAGCAGGAACTCCAGGGCTTGAAGGTGAGCCAAAAGTAGCCAAACCAGAACCAGCTTGAACCAAAAGTGAGTCAGAGTGACCGTGATAGCACCCCATAAATTTTACTATGTTGTCTCTGTTTGTATATCCACGAGCCAATCTGATAGCACTCATAACAGCCTCTGTACCAGAGCTTACAAATCTAACCTTATCGATACTATCAAACATATCTACTATCTCTTTTGCCAACTCAGTCTCAACAGTAGTAGGTGCTCCAAAGCTAAGCCCTCTTTTTACAGCGTCGATAACTGAAGCCTCTATATCACTATCACAGTGTCCAAATATAAGAGGCCCCCAGCTCTGTACGAAATCTATATATCTGTTTCCATCTATATCGTAGATATATCCACCTTCACCTCTTTGTATAAATGGAGGAGTACCCTTAACACCACTAAATGCTCTAACAGGAGAGTCCACACCACCTGGTATAACTTCAAATGCCTCTTTAAATGCTTCTATACTCTTATCGTATGACATATATTAACCCTTTATAATTTTATATTGATATAATTTTATGGATTATACAATATTGAGACTTTAAGGAGATAGTATCAAAACGAGAATTATCATATCTTTTTTACTATCGGCTACTATTCATTTAGCTATATTGGTTTTTTTTCTTCTCTCTTTTGATAAGCCTATCATCTTTAGCCCACCAGACTCATCAGCTAAAAAAATCACACTAAATCTATCAAATTTTAGTACAAAAACTATATCTTCTTCATCTGCTATTCAATCTCAATCTCTACCAATTCCAGATATAAAACCTACAAATAGAGTACCTAGTAGAGTTGTTGTACCTCAAAAAAGTTCAAAGAAAAAAGAGATAAAGAGTGTTGAGCCTAAGGTTAAAAAGAGTGTAAAAAAAGTTATAAAGAAAAAGCCAAAAAGAGTTATTAGGAAAAAGGTAACTAAAAAGCATATTGTGAAAAAAAGAGAGATAAAAAAGCATAAAAAAGTTATTAAAAAAAGATATACAAAGGCGAAACAGCATAAAAAGAGGGTACAAAAGAGTAAAAAAAGCTCATTAGCTTCAGCTTTAAGAGGAGCTAGTTTCAAATCTATGTATAAACACCCTAAAAGTAGTGGATTTTCTATGAGAACTATTCATCAGTTGTACGGTAAGGAGTATGATAGTTTTTCTCCAACACAAAAGAGATTTATCAAAAATAATTTGGGTTTAATTCATCGAATAACGCAAAGAACATTGATAAGAAATGGGTATCCTAGAGTTGCGATACAGACTCATCAAGAGGGTACAAATGTGGTATCTTTCTATCTCTATCCAAATGGAGATATATCTAATCTAAGGCTTAAAAAACATATAGGGTATAGTGCGTTAGATAGAAATACAATAGAGGTGATAAAGATAGCATATAAAGAGTATCCACACCCAAAGAAGAGGACAAAGATACTCTTTTATGTAACTTATAGCATAAGATAGTCTATATATCTTTTGCTACTTTATATGTAGGGTCATCTTCTTCATAGCTACAAAATGGCCCAGCAGATTTTAGAAGTGTTTTACAATCTTGTGATAGGTGACGGATAGTTAGTTTTTTACCAGCTTTTTGATACTTTTGAGTGATAGCATCTATCGCCTCAGCACCTGAACTATCCATAACTCTAGCTTTTTTGAAGTCGATAACAACCTCTTGAGGGTCATTGTCTATATCAAACTGCTCATTAAATGATGTAACTGAACCAAAAAACAGTGGCCCATCTAACTCATATATCTTTCTACTCTCTTCTTGTTTTGTATGAGCATAAATTTTAGCATGTTTCCACGCAAAAACAAGAGCTGAAATGATAATTCCTGAGATTACAGCCACAGCCAAATCGGCAAAGATTGTGATGATAGTTACTACGATTAGTACAAAGGCATCAGAGCGAGGCATATGTTTGAGTCTTTTAACTGATGAGAACTCAAATGTACCGATACTTACCATAAACATAATCCCAACCAATACAGCGATAGGGATAGCTGCTATGACATTTGAAAATGATACAACAAGAGTGATAAGTAGTACAGCAGCAGTAAAAGATGATAATCTTCCTAACCCACCTGAGGTAAAGTTGATAACAGATTGTCCTATCATCGCACACCCAGCCATACCCCCAAAGAGTCCTGATGTTGTGTTGGCAATGCCTAGAGCTACACACTCTCTATTTCCACTACCACGCTCTCCACCCATCTCATCAAGAACAGAGAGTGTAAGAAGAGACTCTATAAGTCCAACCATAGCTACAATAAACGCTGTTGAGATGATAACTATCAATGACTCTATGCTAAAAAGCAAGTTCATATCAGGCATCACAAAGTGAGGAAATGAGACATTAGATAGATTTGCCATATCACCAACTGTTTTTGTATCTATCCCACCAAAATATACAACCAAAGTTATCACAATGATAGCCGCGAGTCCTGCTGGTATGGCTTTTGTGATTTTTGGAAGGTACTGCATAGTTAGCATAGTGATAGCTATGATGATATACATCACATAGTTCTCTTGTATAGATGCTCCTATGATATCACCCCAAGCTGATATATCACTCCATGGGTGAGAGCTGTATTTGGCTAAATCTTTAGGAGCAAGAAATGGTAACTGAGCCATAGCGATAACGATAGCCAAACCATTTACAAAACCAAAAAGGGCAGGTTGAGGTACTAAACGGATAAATTTCCCCATCTTTAGCAACCCTATGGCTATCTGTATAAATCCAGCTACAATAGATGTGATAAGGATATAGTGAAGCACCATGATAGAGAGAGCTTCCTTATCTAGTCCTGTATAGTGCTGTTTTACCCAAAGTCCCAAAGAGATAAAGACAACAGCTACTGAACCAGTAGCACCTGAAATCATACCAGGTTTTCCACCTAAGATAGATGTGATAAGTCCGATTATAAAAGCAGCATATAGCCCAACGATGGGTGAAACACCTGCTATAAAAGAGAAAGCGATAGCTTCAGGTACGAGAGCGACTGCTACTAAAGCACCTGAGAGTATATCGTTTTTGATGTTCTGTTTGGAGTATTTTTGTATATCAAACAAGCTAAAATCCTTAGAGTAAAATAGGGGCGAATTTTAGCATAAAAGTTAAAAAATAAACTAAAAGTTATATATCATCTCTATAAACATCAGTGATATCAAAGTCATAATCAGGCTCAATGGCAGGAATGTTATCTAAGCTTTTTTGATTAATCTCTTTGGATTTTAAATCATACTCAGAACCTTGATAAAACTTCTGCTCTTTAGCAAATTTCTCTTCTAGCTTCATCTGCTCTTCTATCTGTTTTTGAGTTAGATTTGAGTTGTTGTTATCTGTTTTACTCACATTTCCATCAGCGTATAGAGATGTAGCTAGTAGGAGTATAGTCAATATAGATAGTTTTTTCATAATCACACCTTATTTTTAGTATAAATTTAGATAATTATATCCTCTGGATATTTAATCTTTTAAAAGAGCAAGAGGAGTAGAGGATATAAAAATAGAAATAGTATCACATTGTTACAAGTAATTTTGGATATGATTTCAATTATGATGAGATATGATAGATGTAGAGAGTTATTTGGAGATGATTTTGATAAGATAGCTGGTGCTAAAATCCTAATCTTAGGAGTAGGTGGAGTAGGTAGCTATGTGTTGGATTGTCTATATAGAAGTGGTGTTAGTGATATAACTATTGTAGATTTTGATACTTTTGATGAGACAAATCAAAACAGGCAGATAGGTTCAGAGTCTGTTGGAGAAGTTAAGGTAGATGTTTTTAAATCTCTCTACCCATCTATAACAACGATAAATCAAAAGATAGACATCTCTTGGGTAGATGAGTTTGATTTTGAGCCTTATGATGTGGTTGTTGATGCTCAAGATACAACTATGGTTAAGGTGGCATTAGCGAAAAAGTGTTATAAAAAGTTGATTATGTCGGTGGGTTCTGCTAAGAGATATGATACTTCCAAAATAGAGGTGGCAACTATCTGGAAGAGTCACGGTGATGCTTTGGCTAGAAAGATACGAAATGAGTTGAAAAAAGTTGGCTTTAAGAGGAATTTTTTAGTAGTTTTCTCACCTGAAGAGGATAGATGTAAGGGTAGTGGCTCATTTGTAGGGGTTACAGGGGCTTTTGGGTTGATGATATGCTCAGAGGTTATCAAAAGAGTATTAACGAAAAAATGTTATAATTGATATAGTATAAGAATAAAAGGATTTTAATTTGTTAAGTACAGTGAATTTGACACAAAGATACGGTAAGAGAGTGCTATTTGAGAAGATAAATATAACTTTAGATGTTGGTAAAAGATATGGGCTAATTGGTGCTAATGGGGCAGGAAAATCAACATTTATGAAGATATTGGCAGGGCAGATAGAGCCAAGTGATGGAGAGGTACAGATACAGCCATCTTTAAAACTTGGTGTTTTGGGGCAGAACCAGTATGCTTTTGAAGAGTTTAGTTTAAAAGATGCTGTATTGTATGGAAATAAAAAGTTATATGATGCTCAAAAAGAGAAAGAGAAACTCTATATGGAGGGTGACTTTGAGAGTGATGAGGTAAATAACCGTTTAGCAGAGCTTGAGATGATTTGTGCTGATGAAGACCCGACTTATGAGAGTGAAGTAAGGATAGAGAAACTTTTGACTACATTAGGTTTTCCGATAGAGCAACATAACGATTTGATGAGCTCTTTAACAGGTGGAGATAAGTTCAAAATCCTTTTGGCACAAGTTCTATTTTTAAAACCAGATATACTGCTACTAGATGAGCCAACTAACAACTTGGATATGGAGACTATCGCTTGGCTTGAAGAGGAGTTGAAAAGACACGATGGGACACTTTTGGTTATCTCTCACGATAGACACTTTTTAAATAGTGTTGTAACTCATATTCTTGATTTGGATTTTCAAAATATTAGAGAGTTTACAGGTAACTATGATGAGTGGTATATCGCTGCTAACTTACTATCTAAACAAGCAGAGATGGATAGGAGTAAGAAGTTAAAAGAGAAAGAGGAGCTTGAGAAGTTTATCGCAAGGTTCTCAGCAAATGCCTCTAAAGCAAAACAGGCTACAAGTAGGCAAAAACAGTTGGATAAGCTAGATATAGAAGAGGTAAAAATCTCCTCAAGAAGAGACCCGTCTATTATGTTTAAGCCTCATAGAGAGATTGGTAATGAGGTGTTAGAGGTTATCAACTTAGCAAAGAGTTATGATGATGAGAAGGTGTTTGAAAATATCTCATTTAAGGTAAATAGAGGTGATAAGATAGCAATTATTGGTTCAAACGGTGTTGGTAAAACTACACTTCTTGAGATACTTATGGGTAGATTAGAGGCAGATAGTGGTAGTTATAACTGGGGGCAAACTGTAACAACTAGCTACTTCCCACAAAATACTACTGATATTGTAACGGGTGATATTGAGTTGCCTCAATGGATACAAGGTTTTGATGTTAAGTGGCATATTGATGAGATAAGAAAGACTCTAGGAAGAATGCTATTTAGTGGTGAAGAGCAGAAAAAACTTGTCAATGCCTGTTCAGGTGGAGAGAAACACCGTATAATGATAAGTAAAATGATGATGGATAGTGCTAACTTTTTAGTTATGGACGAGCCAAATAACCACTTAGACTTGGAGGCTATCGTCTCTTTAGGGGAGGCACTTCATAACTATACAGGTGGGGTTATCTGTGTATCTCATGACCGTGAGTTGATAGATGCTTTTGCTAACCGTATTATCAAAATTAATGATGATGGAACTATCATTGATTTTGAAGGTGACTATGAGTCATTTATAGAGAAGTATGATAAATAAGATATTAAATATCGACTGTATTGACGGTATGAGGGGTATGAAGAGTGATAGTGTAGATTTTACTATCACCGATATACCTTATGATGCTGTCAATAGAGATAGTAATGGTTTGAGAAACTTAGATAAGGGTAAGGCTGATATCATCACTTTTGATTTAGATGAGTTTTTAGAACATCTATATAGAGTTACTAAAAATAGTATAGTGATATTTTGTGGAAAAGAGCAATTTAGTAAAATTTTTGCCTTTTTTGCTAACCAAAAAGGTACAGTTCGCCCTGTGATTTGGGAGAAGTCAAATCCAAGTCCAATGAATGGACAATATGTCTATCTAAGTGGTGTAGAGATGGGTGTTTGGTTTAAAAAAAGGGGTGCTAAGGTTTTCAATGCCCACTGTAAAAACAGTGTATTTAAGTATCCAAATGGTAGGAGCAAGTTACACCCAACAGAGAAGAACCATAAACTCCTTAGAGAGCTTATCTTGGATAATAGCGATGAGGGTAATTTGATATTTGACCCGTGTTTAGGGAGTGGAACGCACCTATTGGTGGCTAAAGAGTTAGGTAGAGATATATTTGGAATGGAGTTAGATAGTGGTTACTTCAAGGTAGCCAAAGAGAGGCTATCTATCTAAATCTTAAGGATTTTGGCATCTTTTTTTGCCATTTTAAAGATGGTAACTTTTAGTGTATTTACTTCACTTCTAAGTTTTTTAACCTCCTCTTGAAGAGCTTTTATATCATCTTCTAAAGATGGTGTATGAGCTGTTTGTATCTCTTTTGAAGAGTCCTCTTTAGGACTCTTTTTCTCATCAATGATATATACAACCTCTTTTCCATTTTCTGTTTCGCTGATGGTAGATAACTGTTGCGATTTGACCATTTTCATAACATTAAAAATACTTATTTTATTTTTTGTAGCATACTCTTTGATACTCATCTTATCCATATATTAATCCTTTGTTATATTACAAAAATTCATTACAAGCTCTTCAATCTTTTGTATATTTAGAGGTTTAGTTGTGTAGTCGTCCATTCCCTCTCTCATATACTTCTCTCTATCTCCAGTTAGAGCATTTGCTGTTAGTGCTATGATTGGTATATGTGGAGAGTTTGTCTCTTTCTCATACTCCAATATCTTATGAGTAGCCTCAACACCACCCATAATAGGCATCTGTATATCCATAAATATCATATCATAATGGTTCTCTTTTCTCATACTTACAGCCTCTTCACCATTGTTTGCGATAGATACATTTAAGCCAAGATTATTTAGAACAGCCAATATTAGTTTTTGATTGATAGCATTATCTTCAGCAACCAATATCTTTAAATCTTCTAATCTATTTGCTTTTGTATCCTCTTTTGTTACACTCTCATCTTCACTACTACTATCTTTAGGGAGTGTCTCTATGGAAGATGTATCTAGTATATCTACAAGTTTTTCCAGAGTTATAGGTTTATAGACTATCTCATCAAATACTTCTCTCTCTTTTTCGATATTTGACTGCTCATTACTACTTATCGTTAAGACTGTTTTATAGTTGCTATTTTTAAACTTTGATATATCACTATCTTTGATATTGTCATGGTCTATAACTATCAAATCTACATCTTTATCGAGTGTAAGTTCATCACATACAACATAGTTAGCATTTAAATATGATAGATAGTTATCAAATATAAAGCTCCACTTATTGTGTGGATTATCCATAGGTAGAGATATACCTACATTGAGATTTTTAAACTTATCTTTTTTAAACTCATTCTCTTTTGCTATCGGTAGAGTTAGTATGAAGTAGAACTCTGAACCAACCCCCTCTTTACTTGTAACTTTGAGTTTACTACCCATAGCCTCCATAATCTTACTTGATATTGTAAGCCCCAAACCTGTTCCACCAGCTTTTCTTGTGGTTGATGCGTCAGCTTGAGTATATGGTTCAAATATGCGTTGTTGTTGGACTTGAGTCATACCCACACCAGAGTCTTTTACCGAGACTTTAAAAGTTACACTCTTATCATCACTTTTCATATATGTAGCATATACATCTATATAACCATCTTTTAGTGTAAACTTAACAGCATTACTTACAAGATTTATAACTACTTGAGATAGTCGTGTAGGGTCTCCCATGATAAATTGAGGTATTTTAGGGTCTGTATATAGGTTTAAAACGATGCCTTTCTCTTCCATCTTTGTGATAAATACACCAGCAGATGCCTCTAGCTTAGCAAAGAGGTCAAACTCTATACTCTCTAACTCCATCTTTCCAGCATTTAGTTTTGATACATCGAGGATATCATTGACTATCACTCTAAGGTTATTTGAACTCTCTTTTATCATAGATACAAACTCTTTTTGCTCTTTATCAAGCTCTGTATCATTTAAAACATCAGTAATACCTATGATACCATTAAGTGGAGTTCTTAGCTCGTGAGACATACTTGCTAAAAAGAGTTCAGTTGTTTTTATATCAGTTTCAAATTTTTTAGCTCTTTTAGTACTCTGTTCTAACTTACTCTTTAGTAGAGCTATCTCATCATCTTTTTTACTCTCATCATTAGATATAGTTGGAGTGTTTTGTGCTAGAGTGGAGGAGCTAAATGCTATTATTAGTAAAAATATTAGTGATATACCAGATATAATAGCTGAGTTAATTTGTGGTATATTTAGGATAGATAGAGAGATAAAACCTAATGCCAGTGAAAATAGTAGAGGTAGTATAATTTTTTTTACCATAAAAGTATCCTTTATATAAAGTAGAACTATTGAAAATTCAACAAATTAGAAAGATTATAGCATTAAAAAAATAAATAACAAAATATTATTTAGGAATATTTTTATTATAGTTTAATATTTGATTTTTAAGTGGCAAATGAGGTATAAAACTACTCGATATAGTAGTCAATAGCATTTTTATCTAAGATATTGATAAATTTGGAAAATATCTCATTTGTAAGATTTGTGTTGTCTGAATTTACAGAGATTGTTGTAGTAAAACTACCATCTTTTTTAAGACTAGGTAGAGATGACACCTCTACATTTGGGGGTATCTCTCTCATAAGTTCTATAAAGATATTTTCTCTACACTTAGCTGTGAGTGTTTTTCTATAAGTTATCTTACCATCTTTTATAATGTTGTTTAAGATATACTCAACCATCGGGTGGCTCATCTGAGGAAAACCAGCCATAAAGAAAAATCTATCATCAAGATAGAAGGCTGGCATTTTATTGATAGGGTTGTGAAGAAGTTTAGCACCTTTTGGTAGCTTTGCCATATTGATAGGGTGGGGGTATGCCTTATCCTTTAATCTCTCCTCTATGATAGCTTTTGCCTCCTCGTGTAGATATAGTTTTCCATCTCTAAGAGCCTTTGAAGCAGACTCTCTTGTGTAGTCATCTGGAGTTGAACCAATCCCACCAAAGCTAAATATCACACTATTTGGTATATCTGATATAAACTTGATAGTATCAACAATCAACTTAGGGTCATCTTCTATGATAAAAGAGCCACTTAATTTGTGGTTGTGTTCTTTTAGTATAGTAGTCATAAACTCAAAGTGAGCATCTTCTCTTCTTCTGTTTAGTATCTCTGTACCGATAATGATAATGAAAAACTTATGACTACTCATACTATCTACTCTTCTATATAATTTTTTAGTTTTCTTCCAACTTTTGGGTGTTTTAGTTTCTTGATAGCTGATGACTCTATCTGTCTAACTCTCTCTCTTGTTACACTAAGCTCTTTACCTATCTCTTCTAGCGTTCTATCACTCTCATCATCAAGTAGTCCAAATCTCATACGAATTACAGCTTTCTCTCTATCATTTAGCTGGTCAAGAACTTCATCTATCTGGTTATTTAAATCATCTTTTAGTACAAGGTCTGTTGGGCTTACTGTCGATTTATCTTCGATAAAGTCACCAAATCTACCATCATCTTCATCACCAACAGGAGTCTCGAGAGATACTGGTTCTTTTGTGATTTTGATAACATTTTTAACCTTATCAACTGATAGTCCAACCTCTTTTGCGATAGTATCCAAATCAGGCTCTTTACCCGTCTCTTGTAGATACTTACGGATTATCTTGTTGATACGATTTATAGTCTCTATCATATGTATAGGGATACGAATAGTTCTAGCTTGATCAGCAATAGCACGGCTTATCGCTTGACGAATCCACCATGTGGCATAAGTTGAGAACTTATAACCTTTTTCATACTCAAACTTATCAACAGCTTTCATAAGTCCAATATTTCCTTCTTGGATAAGGTCTAAGAAAGGTAATCCTCTGTTTGTGTATCTCTTTGCGATAGATACAACAAGTCTAAGGTTTGATTTTGCCATACGAGTTTTTGCTTTTTCACTTTTTGATTTACCAAGTCTTATCTGCTCAAGTATATCTTGAAGTTTCTCTTCACTCAAATCAAAACCACCCTTACTAGCCTCTCTAGTCTCAAATAGTTTTTTTATCTCAACATAGGTAGATACCATAGTTGTCTCAGGTACAGCGTCTATGATGTCATCTTTTGTCATATTGACGATATTGTCAAGTATCTCTTGGTGATTTTTTCTTAGTATATCATTGAAAAGTGGTAGTTTATACTCAAGTCTTTTTAACTCTTTCTCAAAGCTATCATCTGAAGTCAAAGCAGTCTCCATAGCTTTTACCAACTCATTGATAAGTTTTGATGTAGGACCAAGTTCTAGTAGAGCCTGTTTTAGAAGCTCTTTTTTATAAGCTATCTTCAATCTCTCATGTAGAAGCTTGATAGGGTCTCCATCTTCATCAAGAGTATCAAGAACCTCTCTTGCTTTCATCCACTCTTTTTTAGCCTTTTCTAGCTTTTTAAAACTATCTTTTACCTGTTGAACCCTCTTATCATTTTTTGGCTCTTTAGAGTCTGTTGTATCACTCTCTTCAGGCTCATCTTTTTCACTCTCTTTCTCATCTTCAAAACTCTTAAATAGCTCTTTTACTCTTCTTTCACGATTGAGTAGAGGCTCTTTATAGTTTAAGATATAGTCTATAAGATAAGGTACAGAACAGATAGCATCGATGATAATCTCTTCACCCTCTTCTATCCTTTTTGATAACTCCACCTCTTCCTCTTTTGTAAGTAGAGGGATTTTACCCATCTCTCTAAGGTACATTCTAACAGGAGAGTCTGAACGGCTCCACTCAAGTAGCTCTTTCTCTTTATGAAGGTCAAACTCATCTTCTATATCACCACTAGCTACTCTCTCTCTCTCTTCTTGTCTTCTCTCTTTTTCGATAGTAGCCAAATGTTTCGCATACTCTGAAGCAGAGATTATATTTACATTTTTATCTGTTGAGAGCTTATATATCTTTTTTGCTTGAGCAGCAGTAGGTTGCTTTGTAAACTCTTTTGCTATATTTTCAAGCGTGATAACATCACCCTTTTTTTTAGACTCAAATAGCTCTTCTATACTTTTCATACTATCTTTTGCTGCCATGTAAACCCTTGGAATATTGAATTGTAGATATTATCTTAAATAATGTAATATAATTATACCGAAATATCATTAGAAAATGATGTATGCTTGGTCGTTTATGGAAAAATTGGGTATAATCGCGAAAAATTTTGACTTTTATGTCTAAAAAAGGATTATCTTTGCAAGGTAAAGTTTGGAAATTTGGGGACAATATAGACACTGATTTGATAATAGCAGCTAGATATCTAAATACTAGTGAGGCGAGTGAGTTAGCAAAACATGTTATGGAAGATGCCGACCCAGATTTTGTATCTAAGATGAGTGAGGGTGATATCATCGTCGCAGGAGAAAATTTTGGTTGTGGTAGTAGTCGCGAACACGCACCTATCGCACTTAAATCAGCAGGGATTAGTGCTATCGTAGCACCTACATTTGCTAGAATTTTTTATCGTAATGCTTTCAATATGGGACTTCCTATATTTGAGTTAAAAGAGGCAGATGAGATAAATGAGGGAGATACTATCCGTATAGATATGGATAGTGGAGAGATTATCAATGTAACTCAGGCTAAAACTTATAAATTTACTCCAATTCCAGAGTTTATGCAAGAGTTGGTTGATGCTGGTGGGCTTATAGAGTTCGCACAAAAAGAGATAGAAGCAGGAGAGAAGTAATGAATAGCTATAAAATAGGTGTAATCAAAGGTGATGGTATAGGTCCAGAGATTGTAGATGAGGCTATTAAGGTACTTGATGCTGTATCTGTATCTCAAGGTTTTACTCTAAAGTATGAAGAGATGCTTCTTGGTGGTGTAGCTGTTGATGAGACAGGTGTTCCTTTGCCAGAAGAGACAATCCAAGGAGTTAAAAAGTGTGATGCTGTACTTTTTGGAGCTATCGGTGGACCAAAATGGGATAACTTAGAGAGACACCTTCGCCCTGAGAGTGGACTTTTGGGACTTAGAAAAGAGATGGGAACATTTGCTAACCTTAGACCAGCTATGGTGTATGATGAGTTGGTAAATGCTTCAAGCTTAAAGCCTGAGATTATCAAAGGTGTGGATATTATGGTTGTTCGTGAGCTTACAGGTGGTATCTACTTTGGTCAGCCAAGGGAGTATGCTCAAGATAAGGCTTATAACACTATGGTTTATACTCGTGAAGAGATAAAACGCATCGCTATCGTAGCTTTTGATATCGCTATGAAAAGAGATAAAAGAGTATGCTCAGTAGATAAAGCAAATGTACTTGAAGTTTCTCAACTTTGGAGAGAGGTAGTTGAAGAGATAGCAAAAGATTATCCAGAAGTAGAGCTTAGCCATATGTATGTAGATAATGCTGCTATGCAACTTATCCGTGAGCCAAAACAGTTTGATGTAATCCTTACTGGTAATATCTTTGGAGATATACTAAGTGATGCTGCTAGTATGTTAAGTGGTTCTATCGGACTGCTACCAAGTGCTAGTACAGGTAAGGGTGTAGGACTGTTTGAACCAATCCACGGTTCAGCACCAGATATCGCAGGACAAGGGATAGCTAACCCATTGGCTACAATCTCAAGTGCTAGTATGATGCTTAGATATGCTCTTGATGAGCAAGAGGCAGCTGATAAGATAGATGATGCTATCAAGAGAGCTTTAGCTGAGGGGTATCGTACAGGAGATATCGGAAACTTTGATGCTAAAGAGGTAGTGAGCTGTTCTGAGATGGGTGATATAGTAGCGAATTACGCGTCTAAGTAGAGGTTCTGTTTTGATGGAGACTAGAGCTAGGGTACTTATCGATTGTCACGATGAGAAAGGGCTTGTATATAAAATATCAAAGCTTTTTTATGAGAGTGAATTAAATATAGATTCAAACCGTGAGTTTGTAGATAAAGAGAACAATCGCTTTTTTATGCGAACTGTTGTAAGTGGTGAATTTGATATTGATGAGTTAGATAGAGGATTAAAAGAGATAGCACCTGCTAATGCCTCTATCAAAGTTATAGCTCCTAAGAAGAAAAAGATAGTTATCTTAGCTACAAAAGAGTCTCACGCTTTAGGGGATATCCTTATCCGTCATGAAGCTGGAGAGCTTGAGGCTGAGATAGAGTCTGTTATCGCCAATCATGATACATTAAAAGGGTTAGTTGAGAGATTTGATATACCATTTTTTCATATCTCTGCTGATGGATTAAGCAGAGAAGAGCATGAAGATAAGGTTATGGCAAAGATTGATGAGTTTGAGTTTGATTATATCGTTTTGGCAAAATATATGAGGATACTTACCCCTAAGTTTGTATCAGCCTATCCAAAACAGATAATCAATATCCACCACTCATTTTTACCAGCTTTTATAGGAGCTAACCCATATAAACAGGCATTTGAGAGAGGTGTCAAAATCATTGGAGCTACTGCTCACTTTGTAACAGATGATTTAGATGAAGGTCCAATCATAGCTCAAGATGTCATACCAGTAAATCACAGATTTGAGTGGAGAGATATGCAAAGAGCAGGTAGAGATGTAGAGAAAGTTGTACTCTCAAGAGCTTTGAGCTTAGTGTTAAATGATAGAGTTTTTGTCAATGGCAATAAGACAGTCATATTTTGATATTTGCTTTACAAATATCAAATAGCTAAGAGCATAGAGCTTGAAGCTTAGAGCTTATAATGTAGGGTGTTCTCTCCCGAGAATACCAATTATCCCCCCCATAGCGTAAAACCACCTCATTTATGGGGTGGATATAAGCTATATTTGAGAAACAAATAATTGATATAATACCGTTACTTAGGTAAAATATCAATAGCACACCATATAAGAGAGGAGGAGAGATG
>Ga0256828_1001428_pt1 | contig 14894 bp, 17 predicted proteins | sample CV88metaG_FD_185993 | JGI IMG/M metagenome (GOLD analysis project Ga0256828, IMG submission 185993) | Hydrothermal vent microbial communities from East Pacific Rise, Pacific Ocean - CV88 | ecosystem: Environmental > Aquatic > Marine > Hydrothermal vents | place: Pacific Ocean: East Pacific Rise...
GTGAACATAGAAAACATCCCCTGGATATGCTTCACGACCTGGAGGACGACGAAGAATAAGTGACATTTCACGGTAAGCAACTGCATGCTTAGATAAATCATCATAAACAATAAGACCATGACGAGCGTTATCACGGAAATATTCACCCATAGTAACACCAGTATATGGAGCTAAGAATTGTAATGCAGCAGCTTCAGCAGCAGTTGCAGAAACGATGATTGTGTATTCTAATGCACCATGCTCTTCTAAACGACGAACGATTTGTGCAACAGTTGATTCTTTTTGACCAATTGCAACATAAATACAAACAACACCATTACCTTTTTGGTTAATGATAGTGTCAAGTGCAACAGTTGTTTTACCAGTTTGTCTATCACCAATAATAAGTTCTCTTTGCCCACGACCAATTGGTACAAGTGCATCAATAGCTTTAATACCTGTTGCTAAAGGTTCATGAACAGATTTTCTATCCATAATACCAGGAGCTTTTTCTTCTACGAAACGAGTTTCTGTAGCTTCAATAGGCCCTTTACCATCTATTGGTTCACCAAGTGCATTTACAACACGACCAAGAAGTGCATCACCAACTGGAACACGAAGAAGTTTACCAAGGCGTTTTACACTCATACCCTCACGAAGTTCAGTACCACCACCTAAGATAACAACACCTACACTACTTTCTTCAAGGTTCATTACTAAACCTTTAGTCCCATCTTCGAACTCTACCATTTCTCCTGCCATAACATTGCTTAGTCCGTAAACTTGTGCAACACCATCAGCATAAGAAACAATCTTACCTGTTTCGTTAATATCAACACTTAGTTCAAAGTTATCGATACGCTCTTTAATTATTGAGCTGATTTCATCAGCTTGAATTTTTGCTACCACTATTGTTCTCCTCTCTTGAAGTTAAATTGCTTTAATTATATGTTCTATAATTTGACTGTCGATTCTATCTTTAGAGAAATTAATCTCAATACCTAAACCTTCGACTTCTACTTTGATACCATTAAAATCATTTTTAATAAATTTTAAAGAGATACTAGAGTCAAATTTTTTACTTAACCCTTCACTTAGACTCTTTATAGTTTTTTTATCAATTTCACTATCACTAAACACTTTACCAATAAAGGTTTTTGTTGATATTGCTATATCTTTATCCAACTCTTTCGCAATAGCAGGAATAATATTGATACGCTTATGCTCAACTAAAAGTTTAATAAAGTTATTAAGTTTTTCAGATTTTGCAGGTTTTACAGCTTCAAGTAAAAGTGATGATTTATCTTCAGAACTTACATTTGGGTTTGATACAATACTTACAAATTTTTCTTCTTTAAAAGAATCACTTAGTACTGCAAAAACATCTCTTGCTCCCTGAATATATTCTAAATCAGACTCAACTTTTAAAGCCTTAATATATTTTTTAGCAATCAATTCTTCCATGCTATGCCACCTTCTTTAAAATAACATTTGCCATAGATTTTTTATCAAATGTATCAGAACTTTGACTTAATGTTTCTTGAAGAATATTTTCAACAACTTCACGAACCATTTTTCTCTCTTCAAAGTCTTGTTTTGAAGCTTGTTGTTTTACAAGTGCTTCAAGATCAGCATCGCATTGTTTCATAATGTTATCATTGATAATTTTGTTCTCTTTTTTAGATGCAACAGCTAACTCTTCAGCAAATTTCTCTGCATCAGATATTTTAGCTAATACCTCTTTTTTAAGATTAACAGAATTGTCAAGTTTATTTTGAACCTCTTTCAGTCTATCAGCTATAGCTTGACTTCTTGATGTAAAGTAATTCTTTACAGGTTCACCGACTAGATACCAAATAAGCCCAGCAAAAAGTAAGAAGTTAACAGTTCTTTGAACTATATCCGTCCCACCCTGCTCAACTTCAGATGCCAATGCATAAGTTGATATCATTAGCATTAGTACTAAAATTCTACTCACATTACACCCTTATATTTGACTAAATTTAGCTTTAACAGCTTCTTTAAACGCAGGAACTTGGTTTAGTAAATCAGCTTTTAAAGATTCTTTTGAATCAGTAAGTGATTTTTCAAACGCTAAGTACTCCTGTGCAAGTTCAGCACGCTTTGCTTCTAACTTACTTTCAGCTAATTCTTTAGCATCAGCAATAACTTTTTCTCTCAGGGCCGCAGCTTCTAGTTTAGCATTCATAACAATTGATTCTGCTTTTGCATTAAGCTCTGTAATTTCTTCATCATTTGATCCAACTTTAGAAAGATCTTTTTTGATGTCTTCATCACGCTTATTCATAAAGCTAATTAATGGGTTATAAAGCCAACTATTTAGAACGGCTATAAGCGAAACAAATACAACAAATGTAGCCAAAAGTAGTATTGGATTTATATCTAACATAGCACCTCCTAAAAGTTGCGAGATTATACTATGATAAAATTGAAAGGATAGTTAAATGAAGTAAGAAATCTGATTTTTTTTAATTATTCTCTAATATTTGACAAAAACTTTTCTATCTCAACTTCATTTAAAAATTCAAATGTTAGTTTATTTTGTACTATTTTATACTTTAAATCAAGATTATCTAATCTACTTTTTAATTGTGTATAATCATATTCAAATTTTTCAGTAGATTTTTTTTCTTTTGATTTGTCTTTTTTCATTGATTTAATCATAGATTCAACTTCTCGAACACTTAATTTTTGACCAACAATAGAATTAACCATGACTTGCTGTTCTTTATCATCTAGTCCTACTAGAATTTTTGCATGTCCTGCTGAAATTTTTTTTTCAAGTAATGCTTTTTGTGTAATTGAACCTAATTGCAATAATCGTAAAGTATTTGTAATATGTGTTCTACTTTTATGTATCATTGATGAAAGTTCTTCATGTGTAACAGAATGAAGCTTAATTAGTTCATTATATGCTTGTGCTAATTCTATTGCATTTAAATCTTCTCTTTGAATATTTTCAAGAAGAGCAAAGCGTCTCATTTTTTGTTCATCAGATTTGATAACAATAGCTTTAATCTTTTTAAGTTTTGCAAGTTTAGAAGCACGCAGTCTTCTTTCTCCAGCAATAAGGACATATCCATCAATCTCTTCATTTACAACAATAGGCTGTAAGAGACCATCTTGTTTAATAGAATCTGCTAATTCAAGTAAAGTATTTTCATCAAATGATTTTCGAGGTTGAAAAGGATTAGGTCGAATATTTTTTACCGGAATGTCCAATATACTATCTTTTTGTGAACCTTCATTCTCATATGCCTCATCTATCTCACCAAGAAGTGCATCGAGTCCTCGACCTAATTTTTGACTTTTCATATAAACTTCTCCTTTTAAAAACTAATTAATTTACTTAATAATTGCTTGTGCTAAATGCTGATAAGCAATTGAGCCAGAAGATTTTACATCATATAAGATAGCCGGTTTGCCAAATGAAGGAGATTCAGCAAGTTTTACATTTCGAGGAACAACAATAAAGTTCTTCTCTTCATCCATAAAAAGTTTACCTTTAAAATGTTGGCGTAAATCTGCAAAAACTTGTTTTGAAAGGTTGTTTTGTGATGTATACATTGTTGGCAAAAAACCTTTTATACTCAATTTTGGATTAATCGATTTTCTTACAAGTTTTACTGTATTTAAAAGCTGTGCCAATCCCTCCAATGCAAAAAATTCACATTGTATAGGGATAATGACAGAATTTGAAGCAGAGAGTGCATTAATTGTCATAGGTCCAAGAGCAGGAGGTGAATCAATAATGACATAATCATAATCTTTTTTAACATGAGCAATAGCTTTTTTTAGAACTAGTTCACGCCCTTTTGCTTTTTGAGCATCATAATATTCTTTTTCTATTCCAACAAGACCTATATTTGAAGGAGCAAGATGTAACAAAGGTAAATCTGATTTTACAATGATATCCTCAAGCTTTTTTGTTCCTATAAGTACATGATAAATATTAAATTCATAATCATTTCTATGAAATCCAAGTGATGTACTTGCATTTGCTTGTGGATCACAGTCAATTAATAGTACTTTTTTTTCTGCTACCGCAAGTGAAGCGGCGAGATTGACAGCAGTTGTCGTTTTACCAACTCCACCTTTTTGATTTGCTATTACAATTACTTCACTCATCTTAAACTGTACATCCTCTCACCATTTATACTTAAACTTCCATCATCTTCCAAAGTTACATTGGACAATGAAACTCTTAAACCATTCTTATGTGTAAAAAAATCTTTATTACGAGAGAATTCTAGCCTATATTTACTAAAAACTTGCTTCCATAAAAGTTTTTTTTCTATAGAATCTTTATATTTTTCAAGGAGTTTCTCTTTTGTAACTTTTATATCTAAAGTAGCAAAGCCATCTGGTGCATTTTTTAAATTTAATCCAACACCACATACTATAAAATCGCCTACTATATTGGTCATTAAACCGCCGATTTTTTGATTTCCTAGATAAAAATCATTTGGCCATTTTATCCATATATCTGAGCCTAAAGTAGTTAAAATTTCTTTAAATAAATAAGAAAAGTATATAGAAATTGATTCTATTTTTAAATCTTTTGGTAAATAGTCTTTTTCTAAAGCAAAAGAAAAAAACAAATTACCTTCTAAGCCTTTCCAACTATTATTTCGACTACCAATACCGTTTGTTTGTATATTTGCACATATCATAATACTACTATCTATACTGCCCTCTTTAACCAATTTTTTGAGATAAAGCTGTGTGGAATCTAATAAATCATAAAAAATTATCTTCAAGTTGTAATCTTTTTCCATTGATATAAGCAAGAACATCCATCTCTTTTTTAGATTGTGGTTGAACTTTATAAATTTGAATAGCACCATGTTTACATGTAACAACTATAGAATCTTTATCAATAACAACAATTTGACCGATATTAGCGTTATTGTATTGAGTATGATTAAGTTGTATTTTTTTAAGTTTCAAACCATTTTCAAGATAAATACCTGGCCATGGAGTAAAAGCTCTATATTTATTATAAATTTCTTGAGCATCTTCATTAAAGGAGATTAAGCCATCTGCTTTTGTTATTTTTTTACAATAAGTTGCTTTTCTTTCATCTTGATTTATCGCTTTATATTGTGTAAAATTTTCCAATACATCCAATGTCAATTCAGCTGCAAGTAGTGTTAATTTATCAAATAAACCTTCAAGCATCTCATTAGGATTAACCTCAAGTGTTTTAATTTTCAATATTGCACCTGTATCTAAGCCTTCTTCCATTAACATTGCTGTTACACCTGTTTGTTTATCACCATGTAAAAGTGTTTGTTGTATAGGACTTGCCCCTCGATATTGTGGTAAAATAGATGCATGAAGATTTATAGAGGGTGCATGATTTAAAATCTCTTTTGGTAAAATTTGCCCATATGCGGCAACAACAATATAATCACATGGTAATTGTAAAAGTTCTGTAACTACATCTGAATCTCTAAGCTTAGCAGGTTGATAAACATCGATGCCATTTTCTACAGCTCGAACTTTTACACTCGGTGGGGTCATTATTTTTTTACGACCAACAGGTTTGTCAGGCTGTGTATAAACAGCTACAACCTCTATATTTTGAGATGCTATCAATTTCGCTAAAATTGTATCAGCATAAGTAGGAGTTCCCATAAATATAACTTTTTTTATCATTTTCACTTCTTTCTTAAAAAATTATAACTAAGCTTTATGTCTAAAGAGTGTACCACCTAGATGCACACCATCTATCATATAACTTTCTATATCATTTAAATTGAATCCGCTAGCTAAAAACATATCTATACCATGTTCTAATAAATAAGAACCAGCTTTTAACTTAGTAACTATACCACCTGTAGCAAAAATATTATTTGGTGTTACATCTTTTTGTAATTCGGTTTCACTAATACTATAAACCTCTTTAAGCTTTTTAGCATCTTTATGTAAACGAGGATCTTTATCATAATATGCATCAATATCTGATAAAATAATCAGCATATCAGCATTTGTATGCTTTGTAATATAGGCAGAAAGTTGATCATTATCCCCAACTTCTAGTTCATCAGTTGCTGTAGCATCATTTTCATTTACAATAGGAATAACATTATTTGAAACAAGTGTATCAACTGTATTTTTAATTTTTTGAATATCATCTTTTTTATTTAAATTTACAGCAGTTACTAAAACTTGTGCTATTAAAAGATTATACTTTGCAAATTTTTTTGTATATTTACTCATCAATATAGGCTGACCTATAGCAGCAAGAGCCTGTTTATTTGCCAAAATAGTTCTATCAAGTTGTAATTCAGTATAACCGCTTGCAACCGCGCCCGAAGAAACTAAAATAACTTCATATCTTTGTTGTAATTTAGCTAAAAAATCAACAAGTGATTGCATTCTCTTTAGTGCGATAGCACCATCTTGTGTTAAAACGGCGGAACCAACTTTAACAACAATACGGCGCTTCATTAGTTTCTACTTTGTTGCACCAAACTAAAGAGTGCATATTTTAATGGCTCTATATTTTTAGAAATAGCAGATGATATAGGAACTATAAAATATGGTTTTTCATTATCATAACCTAATGTTTCATCAACACTTTCTTGTATAAAATATGGTAAATTACTATCAAAATCAAATTCACTTTTTTGTGTAACTTCTAAGCCCATCATTTCTATGAAGCCATTGACTAAAGATTGTATTTCTTCAGGTGCTACAATATCTGTACGAGTTAATGCTATTGCAAATTTAGACTTACCTAACTTATCAGAAAAAGATGCCACTTCTTCTCGAAGAACTTCAATCTGTTCTTTTAAATCTCTATATGATGCTAAATCTATCATAAAGAGCAATGTTTTAGTGCGTTCAATATGGCGTAAAAACTTTATTCCAAGCCCTTTTCCTTCATGTGCTCCACCAATAATTCCAGGAATATCTGCCATAACAAATGATTCATAATCACCAATATTTACTTGGCCAAGTTTTGGTGTAAGTGTTGTAAACTCATAGTTTGCAATTTCTGGTCTTGCATTTGATACTGTTGAAATCAATGTAGATTTACCAACATTTGGAAAACCAACAAGCCCAACATCGGCAATCAACTTCAAGTCTAATTTAATTTTACGAGTTTCCCCTTTTTCACCAGGTTGTGCATAAGTTGGTCTTTGATTTGTAGGTGATTTAAAATGTGTATTTCCAAGTCCACCTTTACCACCTTCTAAAAATTTCACTTCTTGACCATGTTCTGTCATATCTGCTAAAATTTCTCCATTATCAGCATCTACTATCTGTGTTCCAGGAGGAACAATAACAATTTTTTTAGCTCCAGATTTTCCTGTACAATTAGACCCTTCACCAGGTCGTCCATTATCTGCCTTAATGTGCATTTTTCTTTGAAAGTGGGAAAGTGTATGCGTATTGTTGTCACATTTAAACCAGATATCACCACCTTTACCCCCATCGCCACCATTTGGACCACCATTTAGAACAAATTTTTCACGACGAAAAGCCACACATCCTGCTCCACCTTTTCCTGATGAAACTGTTAATTCTACACTATCTGTAAACAAATGAACTCCTGATTATTAGTAAAAATATAAAAACGATGTAATATCGAAATACTTAAAAATCAACTATAGTAAAAGAGTGGATTATTAAATATTTAAAAAAGTATAAATAGAAAAGAGTGAAAGAAAAGCCTACCTGAGTAAAAAGCTCAAATAGACTTTGTAGAATTATGCAGCAGGAATAATTGAAACTTGTTGGCGTTTTTTATCTTTTCTTTCAAACGCTACAACACCATCAACTAAAGCAAAAATAGTATGATCTTTTCCCATACCTACATTTTTACCTGGATGAACTTTAGTTCCTCTTTGGCGAATAATGATGTTACCAGCCACTACAGCTTCTCCACCATATTTTTTTACACCAAGTCTTCTACCAGCTGAATCACGATTATTCTGTGTACTACCCTGACCTTTCTTATGTGCCATCTTTATCTCCTTAAATTAGGTTCCCTAATTCAAGGAACCTTTTTATTTATTATAAAAGGAAGAACTTCCCTTTATTACGCTAGCGCTTTATTTTTCTTAGTAGAAAGTTCACGCAACTAGTTGCCTTTTAAAAAAAGCTAACTATGCAGCTATTTTCGTGATACGAACACGAGTATGGTCTCTTCTGAAACCTCTTTTTACTTTAGAATCTTTACGGCGACGCTTTTTGAAAATAACAACTTTCTTATCGCGTCCTTCGCTAATAACTTCAGCAGTAACAACAGCACCTTCTACAAATGGTGTTCCCATTTTAAGCTCACCAGCATTAACTGCTAATACTTCTTTGATTTCGATAGTAGCTTCTGGCTCAAGAGAGAGTTTATCTAAAGATAAAACATCACCTTCTTGAACTTTGTATTGCTTACCACCATTTTTAATAATTGCGTACATCTATGGTCCTTAAATATTTTTAGGTTGTATTTCTACAAAAAGTTCGGAATTATATCTAACTTAGCTTTAAGTTATGTTTAATTTGATAGATAATTTGAGTATTTTATTGTGGAGAGATAAGTTTCTCCTAAAAAAGAGAAACTTAAAAGTTAATTAGCAAGAAGGTACATTTCCACTATCGCTAGCAAAATCGTGTGCAAAATCATAGTAATCTTTTAAATATTTAGATTTTAAAGCTTTTGCTTTTACTTTAGGACAAATAGTTTTAATTTCATCAGCCATTTTACCACTGTCTTCAATCTCAGTCCATTCATCTTGTGTATGTTTCGCAGCAAATTTTGCTCCATTGATACCACAAGCTTTTTTTAGCTTTTTAGAATATAACTTTTGACCTTTTGCTGCATCAGCACTTGCAACAGTAGCACCTAAACTTAAGATTACAGCTGCACCTAGTGCAATTTTTACGATATTTTTCATTTTGTCTCCTTAAAATTTGACACATTATATAAATTTTAACATAAAAGTAATATTTATTATAAAAGTAATTTATAAAATTAATGCTCTGGTGTAACATTTTGTTATAATATCCCATAAATTTCCAGAAAGGTTATTCTTATGAATAAAGAAGAAATACTCTCTACATTAAATAATGTTATTTACCCTGGTTTTACTAAAAGTATAGTTGCCTTTAATTTTATAAAAGATGTGACTATAGAACAAAAAACCATTTCTATTTTACTAGAAATTCCATCAGCTGCTCAAGAAGTAGAAATACAACTTAAAGATGAAATAGTAAATAGATTAGCACAATCAGACAAAAAAATTCTGATTAGTATAAAAAAACCTACTATGCCAAAACAAACAAGCTCTAATGGAAAAAATGTTCTTCCTCAGATTCAAAATTTTGTTATGGTAAGTAGTGGTAAAGGTGGTGTTGGAAAATCAACAACAACTGTAAATTTAGCAATAGCTCTTGCACAACAAGGGAAAAGAGTAGGATTACTTGATGCCGATATTTATGGCCCTAATATTCCAAGAATGATGGGTGTAGAGGGGGTCCAACCTATATTTTTAGGACAAACTATCATCCCTATAGAAGCACATAACCTTAAAGTAATGTCTATAGGTTCCCTTGTAGATAGAGGTGCTTCCCTTATATGGAAAGGTGCTATGGTTACACAAGCTATTGAACAGATGCTTGAAGATATTAAATGGGGTGAACTTGATGTACTTCTTTTTGATATGCCTCCAGGAACGGGTGATGCACAATTAGCTCTTGCACAGAGTCTTCCTGTTACAGCAGGTGTATGTGTCACAACTCCTCAAAAAGTCTCTTTAGATGATACCATAAGAAGTATGGATATGTTCACACAGCTCCACATCCCTATCGCTGGTCTTATTGAAAATATGAGTGGTTTCATCTGCCCTACATGTAACACAGAACACGACATTTTTGGTAAAGGAACAACACAACCTTTGGCTGATGCCTATAACACTGAAATTTTGGGTGAAATTCCGATAGAGCCTGCTATTCGAGAAGGTGGAGATAGTGGACAACCCATCACTGTTATAGCACCAGAGTGTGAAACATCAAAACGCTATCAAAAAGTAGCAACAAAACTATGGGAATACCTTTTACAAGTAAATGAAGAAGGTGGCGTTAATAACGAAGCCATCCAACCAACAATTTTTTAAACTACTCCAGATAAAAAAGTTTGGGCTTTGTCCCAAGCTCTGGTTTTAAAGTAAAATATTTTCTCTCTTTGAGAATTTGACTTATTTCACTTTTTTCATCATCTAAATCACCAAAATAACGCAACTTTGCAGGACAAGTTATCTGACATGCTGTTGTTGTTTCACCTCGAGCAAGCCGTGTATCTGCACAAAATATACATTTATCGGTAATATGATTTTTTTTATCTATATATCTAGCGTCATAAGGACATGCATGCATACACGCTAAAGTTAAATCACATGCTTCTTTATGCAGTCGTACTATACCATTGTCATCAATATAAATAGCACCATTTGGACAGGCTTTAAGACAAGGAGCATCTTGACACTCTTGGCACTGCATCTGCATAAAATGTAATTGTTCTCGATCCAAATTCCAAAAATCTCCTGAAATCTCTCCCTCTTCTTGAATCCATAAACGATGATTTTTTGCTCCTAAATCTATACCATTTTCCTCTTTACATGCCACTTCACACGCGTGACAGTTTATACAAAGTTTATAATCAAATGCCATTGCATAATTTGCCATATACTGAGCCTTTAGAGTTTTCTTATTGTTATATCTGTTTCATGCATTGTTGCACACCCATAAATTTTTTCAAATCTATCCTCAATGAGAACATTATCACTTGCACCCTTACCATAAGCATGGGTAAGTTCTTGAGAATCTGTTCCAAAACCGTGCGCAAACCACACAACTTCAGGAGCTATCTTATTTGTCGGGTATGCCTGAATCACAACACTTCCAATACTACTACTTAACACTACACTATCCCCATCAGCTATACCCATTTGTTGTGCAACACGATTATTTATCCATACACAGTTTTTCTCTTTAAACTCTTTAAGGATTATATTATTTGTTGTTGCTGTTTGAGTTGAAGTGATATAACGCCCTGTTATCAGACGGAAACTCCCCTTTTGAGGAGTAAAGTCGTAATGATTATGCCATGTTGGCATAGCATCAAATCCAGCTTTTTTAAGCTTTTTCAAGAAACATTGCACCTTATAGTCTCTCGAAACACTATAAAAGCGTTTTTGCTGAGGATAGTATTGATAGTAATTATTTACTATCTCTTTTTGTTCATCTATATAAGGGTGCCATACCCCTTTTGTTTTCAAAGAGGTATAAACTTCCACACCAAAGTCTTTAATAATAAGAGCTTTATTTCTTGTGGTAATATCATTTTGATAGAGTTCTGCCAAATCATAACCACCCTCTTCAAATGCTTTCTCTTTACCAAGCTCCTCTATACTCTCTTGCAACTCCTCATCATACTTTGCACTCACTTCAAAAAGGGGTTGAGAAAGTTTTTTTCCAAGACCTTTAAGAATATCTTGCATACTTCGGCTTTCATATAAAGGTTCTATCACTTTATTACGAAGAGCTAGTGATGGTTCGAGTCTGTTAAAACTCACCACCATATCTTCCCTTTCTAAGTAGGTACACTCTGGTAAAATCACATCTGCCATCATCGCTGTATCACTTGGCATCGTATCTAAAACAACAACCAAGTCCATCATTTCTAACATCTGTTTTGTTTTTGCAATATTTGGCATATTTTGCATGATATTATGTTTGCGTATAAACATTGTTCTTACTTTATAGGGTGTTTTTTGCGTTACAACTTGCTCCCTAAAGTTTAACCAACTCCCCCCTTTTCTTGAACCATATACGATACCATCTAAATCAAATCTATCTTGAGTATTGTTATAAAATGGTTCATTTATCTCCTCTTTTTTAAGGACAAAAGGTTTACCAAAAATAATACCACCCTTTTTATTGATACTGCCAGCAAGTGCATTGATGAGTACCATAGCACGACGCAATTGGAAATCATTTTGACTCCAAACACTTCTTCTTCCAAGATAGTAAAGAGGATTTTTAGCGCTAAAAAACTCTCTACTAATTTGATAGATCTTTTTTGCAGGAATATGTGTTTTTTTCTCTGCCCACTCAGGAGTATATTTTTCTTGTAAAATATGTTTTTTTAACTTTTCAAAATCTTCAAAATACTCTTGCACATATGTTTTATTATAAAGTTTTTCCTCTAATGCTACATACATCATACTCAAACAAAATGCCAAATCTGTCCCAGGGTATAACGGTAAATACTCATCTGCTTTCGTTGCTGTTACTGTACAACGAGGATCAAGAACAACAAGCTTTTGTTTTACATGTAACATATCTATACTATCTGGAGTGATGAGAGATTCATAACGATTTGCCCCACTGATAATGAGATAATCACTCCCTGCTACATCCATCTCCCCTATATCACCAATAGTAAGCTGGGTTGCTCCTAGCTTTGTATTGAGACAAATACTACCCTCATCTAAAAAGTTGGCACTGCCTAGTTTTGAACCAAAGAACTGAATATATTCATCTTTATTAAACCCCTCACCATTACAGTATGCTATAGTTGAGCGATTATCTTTTTCTTCATCTATAATCGTAACTAATTTCTCTTTGATATATTCATATGCTTCATCCCAAGTCACCTTTTTATAACGACCATCACCCCGTTCACCTACTCTAATAAGTGGATATTTTAGTCTATCTTCATCATAAAGAGCATCTATACCAGCATTCCCTTTTGGACATAACATATTACGAGATTTTGGAAAATAATGATTGGGATCAAGCTTAGAAACTTTTCCATTTTCAACCCGTGCAAAACCTGCACATTTATTACGACACATATTACATAAATAAGGGATATTTTTTAAAGTTGTTGTGGTATCATCGTGTTGTGATGTAAAGGAAAAAGAGGAGGTAGCATAAACACAAAGTGCTACACTACCTTGTAAAAATCTTCTGCGTGATATTTCTATTTTTTTCATAAAAACATTATAACAAAAGAAAGAAAAAATATAGAAGCTTTATAAAAAGCTCCTATAAATTTTTAATGATGTGCTTCTTCATCAAGATTAAAGAGTTTTGTACCTGCATAATACATAGCAATACAAAGACCAAGACCACCTAAAGAAATCATAATTTCAGTAGCACTAGGAAAGTATTCTATCCATTCTGGAGGTAATTGGTATTCACTTGTTTTCATCATTTGAAGTGGTTTAAGTTGTGTATCGTGTACAAGATCATATCTCATAAAGAAAATACCAACCATACCTATAGCAGATGTCCATACATATTTTGTTACTGATTGCCATTTTGTTAAAAGCATAACAGTAAATGGAATCAACATACCCATAAGTACTTCACCATACATAAATGCACCACTGTGAATAATATGCTCAGCAACTTCAGCACGATTTGGCATACCACCATAGATAGCTGTTAACATTTTCCATGTTTCAAAAAACATTAAGATACCAATAAGTAGCGTTTGAATTTTTGCTAAACCTATAAGTAATTTCTTTGTTTTTTCATCAAAATTCATTTTATATCTAAATCCCATAATGATAAAAGATAAATAAATACCAGTAATGAATGCTGTTAAGATAAAGTATGTTGGATAAAACACACCATTAGAGATAGTTCTTGCATTTAAGAAACCAAAAACACCACCAAGGTTAGAGTGTGCTGCAAGACCGACTAAAAGTCCAACAAGACCAAAAATTCTAGCTTTTTGCATATTATTGTTTAAAAGGAAATAAAATTCAATAACCATAAATGTTAAGTAAATTCCATAAAGTGTACCCATCCACCAAATAGCAGAAGTTAACCCTGGACTTAGAACATTATAAATAAGCATTGTTACAGGGTGACCAATCTCAAAAGCGATAACTGCGAAACCAGCTACGATAGTTACAATTGAACCAAAAATAGCTCTTTTTGAAATCATCATATAATCTTTGAAACCAAAAACATCACCAAGTGAACCAACGATACAAAAACCAGTTGAACTTACAACAAAAAAGATATAAACTGCAATCAAAAGACCCCATGGATGTTCTCTTGTTACATTATAAGCATGGTGACCATGCATAAGGTATGTAGCCACACCGACAACAAACATAGCTAAAAATGCTAATGTTAGAACAACAAGAAGCATATTAAGAGGTGTCTTCTCAAAATTTAATAATGATTTTAAAGAAAAATCCTCTTTTAAAGGAATATTTAATGGACCTATTTTCATCTTTATGCTCCTTATGTTAGATAGAATAGTTTTGGATTAGTACCAAGATGCGATTTTAGACTAAAATGCTCTCTTGTTCTTAGTAGTTCACTAATCTCACTGTTTGGATCATCAAGATCACCAAATGTTCTTACTTTTGTAGGACATGTATTTTGACAAGCTGTTGTTGTTTCACCACGAGCAAGTCTTGTATCTGAACAAAAAGTACATTTATCTACTGTCATTGTTCTATCATCTACATATCGAGCATCGTAAGGACAAGCATTCATACAATATGAACATAAAATACATTTCTCTGCATCTACTCTTACAACACCATTTTCATCATAATATGTTGCATGTGTTGGACAAACTTCCTGACATGGTGCATCATCACAATGTTGACATTGAGATGGTAAAAATGCAGCAGAAGCAATATCTAAAAGTGGCCACTGCCCATTAGGATTATTTGCTCCAACCCAAATTCTGTGTTTTTCTGCACCAAGTTCTACACCATTTTCCTCTTTACATGCTACCTCACATGCTTTACAGTTGATACAATTTTTGTAATCAAGTGCCATTCCATATCTAGCCATAAGTTACACCTTTCTTATTTCTACATTTGTTTCATGCATAACAGCTGCACCATAAA
>Ga0256828_1001429_pt1 | contig 14894 bp, 14 predicted proteins | sample CV88metaG_FD_185993 | JGI IMG/M metagenome (GOLD analysis project Ga0256828, IMG submission 185993) | Hydrothermal vent microbial communities from East Pacific Rise, Pacific Ocean - CV88 | ecosystem: Environmental > Aquatic > Marine > Hydrothermal vents | place: Pacific Ocean: East Pacific Rise...
TACTTTTCACTATGACCAAAAAGTGCATCTATTTTATTTTCTTTAAATAAGCTTTCACCTTTTGTCCATACTCCACATCCTGTAAATATAACTCTTGGTTTATTTTGTAATTTATTAAGGCTATTTATATAACTTCTTGCTGTACTATCTGCACCATTTGTAACTGTACATGAGTTTATTACAACTATATTTGCTTGTTTTTCATCAAAAACTATATCAAAATCTTTTAGATTTGACATCATAACTTGTGTATCAAATACATTTGTTCTACAACCAAATGTTTTGAAAAATACTTTTTGTTTTTGAAACATTATTTATTCCCTAATATTTTATTATTTAGATTATACCAAATCAATTAAAAGTTAAACTTATAGTAGTACTTGTATTTTGAATAGAATTTATATTTAACTTAATATTATTTTCATCACAAAATGTTTTTACTGTATAAAGACCTATACCAAAACCATCTTTTTGCTCATCTTCTTGATAATACTTATCATATATTTTAAATATATTTTTCATATCAATACCAATTCCAGTATCTTTTATATATAATGTATTTTCTTTTGTATAAATATCTATTTTCCCATTATCTTTATTATATTTTATTGCATTTGAAATTAGATTGTCAAGTACTATACTAAAACCTCTTTTATCAATATTTATTATCATATTTGTTTTTTGATAATTTATTTTTATATCTTTTTTTATATCATCAAATTTATTTATAGATTTTGTTATTAACTCATCTAAAAATATATCTTCTTTTTGTATATTTTGTACTTCTTTTTTTATACTATATTCCATATCATGATAAAGCTCAAATAAATCTTCACATGAACGATTTATTTTATTTAATTTTTCTTTTATTTTTTCATCACTAGTTTGTTTTAATAATATTTTTGTATTTAATTTTATTGTACTAACTGGTGTATTTATTTCATGTAGAGTTTTTTTGATACTATTTTGTATTTGTTCATCACTTTTAAATAGCTCTTCTAAAATATTTTTACTAAGATTTATATATAAAAATAAACCAATAGGTATTAAAAATAATATAACTAATGGATAAAAATCTTGATTGTAAAATGAAAAATTTATTATAATATTATTTAAAAACAATACAAAAAGAATTACAAAAGATATAATAATACCATTTGTAATAATAAAGTTTTTATTTTTAGAATTGTACTTTATAACCTTGTCCTTTTATATTTACAATACTATTTGAACCTAAAATATCTTTTAATTTTGAGATATATACTCTTATTGAACCTTCACTATATGATTCATCTATATTCCATAACTTTGATATTATCATATCTTTTGTGATTATCTTTTCTTTATTTTCATAAAAAAGTAAAAATAAATCAATTGCTTTTTTTGAAACTCTTAATTCTTCACTATTTTTTAAAAATACTTTTTTATTTATATCAAATTCAATATCATTTATTACTATATTTTTTACTAATTTATTTGTTCTTTTTAATAGTGCATTTATTCTAAGTATTAATTCATCTTCATCAAATGGCTTTTGCATATAATCATCAGCACCACTGTTAAAACCATCTTTTAGTGTTTCTTTATCTGTTGATGATGTTAAATATATACATGGTGTATTATCATCTGATTGTCTTAATAACTTTAATACTTCAAGACCATTTATTTTTGGAACATTTATATCAAATAAATAAATATCAAATTTATTTGAATATGTTAATTCTAAAACTTCTTGACCATCTTTTGCTATTGTAATATTGTAATTTTCTAATTCTAAATACTCTTTTAAGCTAGATGCAAAAAGTTCATTATCTTCAAGAAGTAATATATTCATATTTATATAATAGATTTATTTTCTATATCTTCCATAGAATAACTTTGTTTTTGCGAAATATTAATACTTTGTGTAGGATATGCTATTTGAATATCATCATGCTCTTTAAAAGCATCTAATATTCCCATAGATATTGTACTTCTAAGACCTAATGTTGCATGTGAGTTTGTGTGAAACCATGATGAAATAACTATACCATGTGGCTCAATAAATGCAAATATTCTAGGGTCTGGATTTGAATTTCTTAGTACATATTTTTTTCTCATTTTATTTAGTCTTTTTCTTGCAAGTTCTGTATAACCTTTTGCATTTGTTGTTGTTACTTCTCTTGCTATCTCAACTGCTTTTTTATGATTTGAGTCAAATGTTATACTTATATCTACTACATCCCATACTGTTCTTAATCCATCAAATGTATAATTTGAAATCATATCTGTAAATACATAGTTGTTAGGAATAAAAAATACCCTACCTGTTCTTCTATTTTTACTATATGATGTAAGTGTAGTATCTTCTCTAATTGCTATTTTAAGTAGTGTAATATCAAGTACATCACCAACTACTTCTATACCATTTCTTGTTACTTTTACTCTATCACCTGGTTTTATATGTCCACCTGTCATGATAGAAATCCAACCAAATATTGACATAAACCAATCTTTTAGAGCAATAGCAATCCCAGCTGAAGCAAACCCTAAAAATGTTACTAAATATGAGGCATTTTCAATATATGAAAATATAAGAACTAGTAAAGTTATAATAATAAAAAAGAAGTTTATAAGTTTATTTGTAGTGTAGTATTTATCATCATCTTCTATATACTTTTTCATAGCCATTTTAGCAGCAAGTGCAATTAAAAATAATAATGAAATAATAATTATTAATTTTACCTCATGTGCTATTTCATTTGATATTGATTCTTTTACTTCTTGTGTTACTTGATTTATTTTACGATTATATACCTCTTGAGTAGTAGAAACAATCTCTACAACCATAATAAAATCTTTTAATTCTTTTTGAAGTCTTTTAATCTCTTTATCTAATTCTTGTGCTTTTTCTTTTGGATATAATTTTCTTAATTTTTTAAGTGCTTCTATTTTTAGATTTATACTTTTTAATAAATTACTTAATTGAGTATTTGTATCTTTGTATTCTTCAACATTTGATTTTATTTTTTGTATATAAGTATAACCTTCTATTACTTTAAATGGATTAGATACCACAGGTGGTTGTTCTATTGGTTTTGGTTTGATTAAGCTACCAATAGGTGAATCTTTATATTCACTAATTAAAGACAACTCATTTTCTTTAATTTTTATTTTATTTTTTAGTTGATAAGAAAGTTCTTTGTATTTATCACCTTTCCATCTTGCATATTTTTTTGCATCAACTTTTATTTTTGCTAATTCACTTTCTATTTTTCTATATGCTAAATAGTTATTATATCTTGCTATCCATATATTATCTTTTAGTTCTTCTTCAATAAATTTTAAACTATCTTTTATTTTAATAATTTCCATATTATTATTTTTTGTAATATTTTTATCATTTGAAACAACAGTATCTTTAGCTTCTGTTGCATAAATATTTACAACAAATATAAATATCAAAAATAAAAGTTTTTTCATATAGCAAAACCTTCAAGTACTTCTATAACATCACTTTTACTAATATCACTAGTAATTTTAACATCACCAATACCAACAGGTATTATAAACTTTATTTTATCATCTAGTGATTTTTTATCTAAAAAGAAATGCTCATAGAAGTCTTCAACATCTTTTATACCATATGTTGTAGGTATATCATATTTTTCAAGAAGTGTTTTTATACTAGAAGCTTCCTCTTTAGTCATTAGATTCAATTTTACAGCTAAATTATTTGCCATAACCATACCAATACCTACAGCTTCTCCATGTAAATATTTAGTATATGAAGTTTCATTTTCAATTACATGTCCAAAAGTATGTCCATAATTAAGTGCAGCTCTTAAGCCTTTTTCTTTTTCATCTTGGCTAACTACCCATGCTTTTGTTTGAACTGATTTTTGTATAGCTACTTTAATATTTTCTTCACTATCTAAAGTATTATTTTCAAGCCAATTATAAAAATCTGCATCAAAACAAACTGCCATTTTAATTATCTCAGCTACACCTGCAGAAAATTCTCTTTTTGGTAAAGTTGATAAAAAATAAGGATCAATATTTACCTCTTTTGGTTGATGAAAAGCTCCAATTAGGTTTTTACCATATTTGTTATTTATTCCTGTTTTTCCACCAACACTAGCATCAACTTGAGATAAAAGTGTAGTTGGTATTTGAATAAAATCTATACCTCTTTGGTATATACTAGCAGCAAATCCTGTCATATCACCTATAACACCACCACCAAAAGCTATTAAAATAGAGTTTCTATTAAACTTTTGCTCAAAACAATGATTTAATATAGTATCTATACTTTGCATTGTTTTATACTCTTCTCCATCAGGTACAGTTACAACACTAAGTTCTTTTGCATTTATATGTGATTTTAAATAATCAATATGTAAAGCTTCAATAGTAGGGTTCGTTACAATTACTACTTTTGTATCTAATGTTATTTGTTTTAGCTTGTTTATATTGATATCGTAAGTTGTGTTTGGTAGTTTTATATTTACTGTCATATTTTATCCATAATTTAATATAGATTGATTTTATCTAAAATATACTAAAAAAAAGATATAATATTTTAATGATAATAGAACTTTTTAAACAAATTACAAAAATACCAAGATGTAGTGGTACACACGAGCCATTCATCACTTTTATAAAAGATTTTGCTAGTAAATATGATTATATATGCCAAGTAGATAATGCAAATAATATTTTATGTTTTAAACAAAATCAAATACCAAATATATGTTTACAATCACACTATGATATTGTATGTTTAGAAGATGGTAAAATACCTGAGATTATACAAGATGGTGATATACTAAAAGCTAAAGATTCAACTTTGGGTGCTGATAATGGAATAGGATGTGCTTATATGTTAGCTCTTATGAGTGAAAATAAAAATTGTGAATTTTTATTTACTTGTGATGAAGAGATAGGTCTTATTGGAGCAAACAATATAACTTTAGATATAAAATCACCAAATATGCTAAATCTTGATAGTGAAGCTATGGGTGAGATATGTATAGGTTGTGCTGGTGGAGTTGATATATTTGCTAGTACAAACAAAGCGACTATAAAAGAAAATAAAAAAGACAAAGATTTATATGAAATCATAGTTAGTGGCTTTGATGGTGGACATAGTGGTGTTGATATAAATAAAGATATACCAAATGCTATTAAAGTATTATGTGAATTTTTAATCATAAGTGATGATGTAGAAATACTAGATATAAATGGTGGGGAAAGAATAAACTCTATACCAAAATATGCAAAAGCTATAATAGCATGTAGTAAAAAACCTATTAATATTAGTAAAAATATTACTATAAATCCAGTTAATGATAAATCTGAACACTTTAGAGTACTAGATAAAAATATATTAAGTTTTATAATAAATATGAAAAATGGTGTATTAAAATATGATGAAGAACTTGATGTTGTAATTGATTCTATCAATCTTGCAATGATTGAAACAACTATAAATGATGTCAAAATATCTTTAAGTGCAAGATCAATGGAAAATAAAAATCTAAATGAAATTGCAATTACAAATATAAATATGTTAAGAGATAAAGGCTTTGAAGTAAATGTAGAAGGAAAATATCCAGCATGGAGTCCAGATACAAATGAATTTACAAGTGAAGTTTTAGAAGTATATAAAAAATATTTTAAAGATGCAAAATTATATGCAATTCATGCAGGATTAGAGTGTGCAATATTTAAAGAAAAATATCCTAATTTAAAAATAGCATCAATAGGACCAGATATACACTTCCCACATTCAAATAAAGAACAATGTAGTATAAGTAGTGTAAATAAAGTATATGAAATACTAAAAGATATAATAAATAAAAAAGGAAATTAATTGGATTATTTAAAAATACAAGGTGTAGATAAACTAGAAGGTAGTGTTAAAATTAGTGGAGCAAAAAATGCAGCATTGCCTCTTCTTGCATCAACAATATTAGCTTCAAATGATATAAAAATAACAAACTTACCAAATGTTGTTGATATTAGAACATTATTAAAATTATTAGGAAACTTAGGTGCTTCATATACTCATGATGATACAAATTTATTAATAAATACATCAAAATTAAATGAAACAAAAGCAACATACGATATTGTAAAAACTATGAGAGCTTCAATACTTGTACTAGGTCCAATATTAGCTAGATTTGGTCATTGTGAAGTATCTCTTCCTGGTGGATGTGCTATTGGTCAAAGACCTGTAGATTTACATCTAAAAGCTCTTGAAGCTATGGGTGCAAAGATTGAAATTAAAGCTGGTTATATAGAAGCAACTGCTCCAAATGGACTTAATGGAGCAAATATTGTATTTGATAAAATTACAGTAACTGGAACAGAAAACATTGTAATGGCTGCTGCTTTAGCAAATGGAACTAGTACAATAATAAATGCTGCAAAAGAACCTGAAGTAGTTCAACTTTGTGAAGTACTAAGAGATGCTGGAGTTGATATAAAAGGGATTGGAACAAATACAATTACTATTGTTGGTTCAAATCAAAAATTATTAGACTTTAAACCATTTGAAATAATTCCAGATAGAATTGAAGCTGGAACTTATCTATGTGCAGGAGCTATTACAAATAGTGAATTAACAATAACAAATGCAAATGCATCTCATCTTGATTCTGTATTAGCAAAATTTAATGAAATGGGATTTGATACTAAAGTAAACAATGATAATATTACTATATATCCTGCATCAAAAATTAAACCTGTAACATTAGTAACAACAGAATATCCAGGATTTCCAACTGATATGCAAGCTCAATTTATGGCAGTTGCTACTATGGCAGATGGAGTAAGTATAATTGATGAAAAACTATTTGAAAATAGATTTATGCATGTTAGTGAACTTGTTAGAATGGGAGCAAACATTAGCCTAAATGGTACTGTTGCTACAGTAACAGGAACACCAAATGCACTTATTGGTACAGATGTTATGGCTACTGATTTAAGAGCTAGTTCTGCTATGGTTTTAGCTGCACTTGTAGCCAAAGGTGAAACAAGAGTTCATAGAATATACCACCTAGATAGAGGTTATAACAACCTTGAAGAAAAGTTAAGAGACCTAGGTGCAAATATTATAAGAGAAAAAGAGTAAGGTTTACTTACCTCTTTTTACATCTTTAATTATTTTATTAAAATAATTAACCTCACCTCTTCTTATACTTACTTCTTTTTCTAATTTATTATTTTTTAATATATAAGAAGCATATTGATTAAAAGCATAATAAAACTTTAAATCTTTTCGTTCTTTTAAAGGTAATATCTTCCAAGATAAATTATCTAAAACTAACAACTTATCATATTTTTTATACAAAAGTACCATATGATAAGTTTTACTACCTCTTTGTTTTACAATACTAAAAAAAAGTTTTTTTGTATCAATATTTAATTTTTTAAGAGCAAAATATTTTGCTATTGCATAATCTTCACAATCACCTTGTCCTCGTATTAAAAACTCTTTTGGTGTTATCCATTCATTTGTTTTATCAGCTTTACCAATTATTCTATTTATATAGCTATTTACTCTATTTACTTTTTTAATTTCACTAAATTTTTTTGTTTTTTTAAAAAACTCTCGAAAGTTTTTAATTCTTTGAATAATTTGTTTTTTATAATATAACTTTATAATTCTTTGTTTATCATAATTGTTTATATAAAAAGCATCAGCTTTTAATATATTTAAAATCAATAATAAAATTATTAATATTTTCATTATTATCTATTGTAATTCTTTAATGTTCTTTGAGTTTCTCTTGCCATTGTTTTTCGTTTAAGATCTTCTCTTTTATCATAGTTTTTCTTACCTTTAGCTATTCCAATATTTAGTTTTACCATATTTTTATCATTAAAATACATCTTCGTAGCTACTATTGTATAACCATCTTTTGTTACCTTTTCATATAATTTATCTATTTGTTTTCTATGTAAAAGTAACTTTCTATCTCTAATTTCATCAGGTCTATATGTACTATGTGTCGTTGACAATGCTCCTATATGAAGATTTAATATAAATACTTCATTTTTAATAATTCTTACAAAACTATCTTTTAAGTTTACTCTTCCTTCTCTAATAGCTTTTACTTCACTACCTAGAAGTTCAATTCCAACTTCAAATATATCTTCAATTGTATAATCATGAAAAGCTTTTTTATTTAAAAACTCTCTAGCTTTTGTTTTATTTTTATCTTTTGCCAATTTAGCCCATCCCTAATAATTATTAATTTTGTATTTTATCTTAAAAATTCTTTTACAAACTTAATATTTTTTTTGTGTATATGTTGTTTTATAGCTTCACCACTTGGTTTACTATCTTGTTCTTCAATCCAACTCTTTACAGAATAATTTGATATAGTATCAAATAAACTAAGTAAAAGCTCTTCATTTAGGGCTTCTTTAGTTTTTCCTATTCTTCCATTTTCATCAGCATTTGCAAAAATAATTTGATTTATAAAGAGTTCTTTATCTTTTTTATAAGATTCAAAAAAAGTAGCAATAGTGCTATTTTTCATATTTTTTAAATTAAATATCTTAATATGATTTTTAATTAACACAAACATTTTCTTTTTTAATTTACTAGGAACTTGAATATCAAGTAAATTTTCAACTAATTTTATATTTTCATGTCCACCTGCATTATTATAATTTGTTTTTTCATATACAATAGGTTTTGCTATGTCATGAAATAGTGCTGTAAATTTTAATAAATTTGATTCATTTTTTAAGTATTTCAATACCATCATAGTATGGACAAATACATTTTCTTCTTGATGATAAATATTATTTTCAATACATTTTGAAAGATTATACAAGTTTGGAAAAATAACATCTAATACTTCTAATTCTAGTAAAGTTATAAAAAATACTTCACTATTTTGTAAAGCAAATACTTTTTGGATTTCTTTATAAACTCTATCTTTTTGTAAATATTTTAGTTCATCTTTCATTGTTTTTACTAATGCAATAGTGCTTTTATCAATTTCAAAATCACTAAATTTTGCTTTAAATCTTGCTAATCTTAATACCCTTAAAGGGTCTTCTTTAAATGCATGTGAAGTATGTCTTAAAATCTTATTTTTTATATCATCCTTCCCACCATAAGGGTCAATATAAGTATCTGTCTCTTTATCATAAGCAATAGAATTTATAGTTAAATCTCTTCTTTTTAAGTCATCTTCTAAACTTATATTATTTGTTATAGCTTCAAAACCATTGTATCCATTTGAAATTTTTCGCTCAACTCTAGCAAGAGCTATTTCTCTTCCTTTTTCATCAATAAAAACAGGGAAATCTTTACCTACACATTCTAAATGTGCAAAATCTTCAACACTATATCCAACAGCAACCAAATCAATATCGTTTGATTTTATATTTAATAGTTGGTCTCTTACACATCCACCAACTTGATATATTTTTTTTTGCATTATTTAATAGTAAAAAAACTACTTCCACTACCTGAAAAAAATGATTTTTTATCAAGTCCTAGATCTTTTGGATTTAAAGTTTTATTTAAACTAAGTGCTGGTTCATATAAGTCATTTGCTTCTTTTATATCCATACTATTATATATATCTATACTTTTTGTTTCAAACAATCTTTTAACTTCATCTTTTGGACACTCTTTATAAAAGTCTGCTCTAAAACTTTTAAATATTGCACCTGTATTGCACTCAATTTTAGGTGTAAATGTATGTATATCTAAAGTCTTTTCTTTATACTCTTGTACAATTTCCCCTATTCCACTTACATTTGCACTATCATATTCATATATAAAAAATGGTACATCAGCTCCAATACTAGCACCAATTAAACATAGTTCATCTTTACTAAGATTTAAGCAACATATTTCATTTACCATAAGTATAAAAGTAGCACAATTACTACTACCACCACCAAGCCCTGCAAACTCTGGAATAATTTTATTTACTACAACTTTATGAGTTTTAAAATAATTTTCTACTTGTGGACTTAATTCTTTTAGTTTTAAATATGCTTTGTATATTGTATTTTGTTGTGTTGTACATCCAAAATTACCTTCAAGTGTAAACTCATCAAAAGACCCACTTTTAAACTCTACAATATCGTATAAATTTTTTACTCTAGCAAATCTTGAAGCTAATAAATGATAACCATCTCTTACTCCTACTATTTTTAAAAATATATTTACTTTTGCATAAGATTTATCTGTGTAATTTGATTTATATAAAATATTTTGGTATAATTTATTTAATATATTTGCATGATGCCAGAAAGGACCAGCTGGACAGTTTAGATTTTCTATTCTAGTATGGAGGAGATGTCCGCCCTCCCTTGCAAATATTTTTTTAAATCTTTTATTAATTTGCTTATCAAAATTATTTTTACTTATTACATATATACTTATTAAAAAATTATTTTCATCCAAAATATGAAATATTTTTCTATTTTCATTATCATTTATACTTAATATTATTCTATTATTTTTTTTAATATTTTGATACACTTCATCATAATTTTGTAATATATAAGGTAATATTAAAAAATAGCTATCATCAATTTCACTATGACCTTGAATATTTTTTATCCATGATCTATTTTTAGCATATAAAAATTCACTTAATCCTATAGTTTTATTATCATATTCACCTACACTTATAAAAGATGTATCATAAATATCTTTTTTATTTATATTTACAAGATTTATTATATTGTTTAAATACTCTCTTTTTATCATAAGCTAACCCTATTTAATAAATAACTTATTTTATCTTCTTTTATTTCAATAATACTAAAAAAATCATCAAAGGCTATTATATATTTTCCTAATCTATTATGTTCTAAATATTCTGGCATAATCTTTTTACCAAGTTCTATCCACTCTTTTGTACCTGTATATTTTATATGTTCTAAGGCTAAATATTCTAGAGGATTTAAAGCTTTTTCTTCATCAAATTTAAATTTACCCTCATTTAATCTTTCTAAATAAGATAGCGTTCCAATACCACCAATAGAGTCTAAAAACTCTTGAGCAATACTTCTTATATAACTTCCTTCACTAACAGATATATCAAAACTAATATATGGGTGATTATAGTTTATAAATTTTATATCATATATTTTACTATGTACTTTTTTAAGCTCAAAATCTATTCCATCTCTTGCTAAGTCATAAGCTCTTTTACCATCTATTCTTTTTGCACTATATTTTGGAGGAAGATAAGTTATATCACCTATTAAATCTTGTAGTTTTTCTTGTATAAATTTTTCATCATAACTTTTATGATTGTGTAGATTATATACATTTTCATTGTCTAAACTATCGCTTGTTGCCCCTAGCCATATAGTTGTACGATATGTTTTTGGAGTCTTAGCAAGAAATTGAAAAAGTTGAGTGTATTTACCAAATGCTACAATCAAACATCCACAAGCAAAAGGATCAAGAGTTCCTGAAAACCCAGCTTTTTTTACTTTGTATTTTCTTTTTATAGTTCTTAGGTAATAATTACTACCTTGATTTATAGGTTTATTTACTACAAATAGTCTATTCAATGCTATTTCCCTTTTGTTTATATTCTTTTGCTTCTTTTATAATCTCATCAGCAGTTTTTTCATCTGCATAAAAATATTCTTCTAAAAGAGGTTTTATTTTATACTCTATTACAAATTTTAAATTATTATAAATATGTACTTTCATAAAATAACTATGTCCTAGCATATAATCAATCCCTATTTTATCTTTAATATAAATATTTAATTGTTCCATTAACTCTTTTGCTTGTTCATCTTTTACTAAAGTAGAATTTGGCAACATATTTAAAAATGTAAATCTTCTTCTTAATGCAATATCAATAGTTGCTATTGATTTATCAGATGAATTCATTGTTGCTATTATATACAAATTTGATGGAATTTTAAAGCTTTCTTTTGAATATGGAAGAGTAACTTCATAAATATCTCTTTTATCTTCTTCTATTAAAGTGATAAGTTCTCCAAATATTTTAGATATATTTCCCCTATTTATTTCATCTATGACTAAGTAGTAGTTTTTTTGTAATTCTTTAAATTTATCTGTATTTTCAATTGATAATATTAAATTTAATAAATTATATGCATACATCTTTTCTTCTGTTGTAATTATTTTTTTATCTTTAAATAATAAATTCATAATATTTTTAAAACTTATATTAGCAGATAATAATTCATAAACCTTTTCAATATCTTTTATTAAAATATTTGAACCATCATAATGTTCAAATCCATTTATTTTATAGTTAAATGATATATTAATTATTTCAGTACTAATAAATGCAATAAAATAATCAATATCATTATGAGTAATATTTTTAATTAGAGTATTTCCACTAAGTTCTTTAAATAAATTTAAATTATAATTTTTAAATTTAATAGTATCTAATGAATTTTTAAATATTTTAAATTTATCTTTAAATATTTCATTTATAATATTTTTAAATATACCATCTTCAAGTTTTATATTCCCATCTTCTTTTGGTCTAAATCCTTCTATAAAATCTTCATAAGAATAGCTTTGATGAAAAGTTACAAATTCTACTCTATTTTCATTTTTTATTTTATTAAAATTTTCTTGATTTAGTTCTATATTTTTATCATTATTTTTAATAATATCAAATATCTCTAATTCACTTTTTGTACCATCTTCTATCATAGAAATAAGATTTTGGTAGTTATGGGTTTTTCCTACTCCTGGAGGTCCATATAAAATTATATTTTTTGTATTTCTTGTTAATATATTATTTTTCAATTTATTTTCACTTATATCTATAAATTTAATATTATAATTATTAAATAGCTGTTCCAATTTAGATTTAGCTCCATTTGTTCTATAATCTTCTGGTAAATCTAAACTATTATATATTTTTTTACATATTGCTTTAACAGGATAAATATTTTCTTTTTTATCTATTTTAAAAAATATTGTAGCTCCATTTAAATCAAATTCATTAGGATTAGTATCATAATTATCCATTTGTTTCATTAACATTTTAAATCTTAAAAATTTAATATAATGCCCTAATGCACTACTCGGTCTGCCATTAGCATCTTGTCTATGAAAATGATATAAATCGCCACCTATTGTTAATCTATTTTTTATACTCTTAAGAATATCAATATCATTAATATTTAATAAATTAACATCTTCTTCTAAATGTTTAGGTATAAGTTTTGATAAATCATTAATAAATTGATTAATTTTATCTTCTGTAAAATTATTACCTTGTTGATTAATAACTGTTATTAAATATGTTCTAAACTCTTCTTCATTCATCTAATCTCCTTGTCTTTTTTCTATTTTAATGTTATAATCAAATCTATAATTCGCCTTCGGGCATATCCATCTACACTTTTAAGTTCTAGACTTTGTAGATGGAAACAATACATTTCACCAACTGTTAATATTGTTCTTTTTTTCATAAGCTTTTAATCCTATTTTTTATAAGTTCTATATAATTATTATAGCAAATATTATTACAATTTAAGTCAATAGTTCTAATTTTTAAAAATACTTTTTTATTATTTACACCTAGTGTAATATCTTTTTTAATTTCATCAAAATGTTTTGGATATAACAACATTGTAGATTCAATATTCTTATAATTATTAGCATATACATACATTTGGTATCTATCATCTCTTGATGATAGTTCATCTTTTCGTATAGATTTATATTTACAATCTATTATTTCAAATTCATTTATAATATCTGGTCGTAAATATAAACTATCAAATTGTTTATTTCCTTTTTGTATTATTATTTTATGATTATTTTGTTTATAAATATTTCCTATAAAATTTTCAAATAACACATTCATATCAAATAAAAATGCAAAGCTTTTTTTATCTTTACTAAAAGTAGGTATAAGTTTTTTTAAAAGTAATAGTGCTATTTCATAACTATTTTTAAATCTATTATTTAATCTTGTAAAATTAATATTTATATTATTTATATCAAATCTTTTATACTCAACTTCATCAAATATAAGTTCACATTTTTTTAATAACTTTTTATTTGAGGTAAAATTTAAAAGAGTTTTTATAGCATATAGAAAAAATTGATTTAATTCATTATCTGAACTAAATTCATCATAAGAACAATATATTTTAGTATTGTTAAAATTATATTTTATATTTTCATTTATTAGATACTTGCCCTTTAATACTCTTGAATTTTCTTCTTTATTTATATAGTTTTTATATAAACCTTTTTGTAGTTCTTTTATTAGATTCTTTACAAAAATTTGAATAAATACTTCTAAAATATTATTTGATTTTAAATTTGAAGTACTAGCTAAATCTTCATTATTTATTTTTATATCATTTGCAAAGAGTAACATATAAGTAAATATATCTAAGTTTTGTTTATCATTATTAATATCTTGATTATTTGATATTTTTGGCAATATAAAATAATCTTCATTTCCATCATTGATTATTCCACAGTATTGAGTAGCTTTTATAGTGTTAAATTCACTTTTAAAATATTTTTGAATAGTAGGTGTACTTTTTATATATGAGATTAACTTATTATTAATACTTTCATACTCATAAATAATATTCAAACTAACTCCTAAATTTATAACAACCAAAAGTATTTTAGTATATTAGATGCAAAGAAGTTTGGATTATATTTTTAGATTTAAGAATGAGCATACTTTAGTATGTGATTGATTAAATTTAAAAATATAATTTGAAATTCAAAGCAAGAGAAACACTATAAATTATTTTTATATTTTTTCTACGAATGAAGATAAAATCTCTCTCTTCGCCCCACCAAAATTAATATTTAATTTCAACTCTTTTCCAGCTTTACTAACACCTATTACTCTACCCATACCAAATATTTTATGTTTTACTAA
>Ga0256828_1001430_pt1 | contig 14894 bp, 10 predicted proteins | sample CV88metaG_FD_185993 | JGI IMG/M metagenome (GOLD analysis project Ga0256828, IMG submission 185993) | Hydrothermal vent microbial communities from East Pacific Rise, Pacific Ocean - CV88 | ecosystem: Environmental > Aquatic > Marine > Hydrothermal vents | place: Pacific Ocean: East Pacific Rise...
TTTGAGAATACCCCGTCGGCCGGCCGAATCTTCTACCGGAATACCCCCAAAATCCCGGACCCAAGTGTCGTTATTTCGAATTTTTACAAATCGAAAGTTGGGGTGCTTCAACCCTTCTATTGCCTCCTTATCCCAATAACAGATTAAAACCGGTTCAAACTGGGCTATTTTATAGGCCAACTCTCGAAAGCTCTCTACCACCTCTTCCCAGCAACACTCCCAATCCCCACCTCGACCGGGAAATACCAGTTGGGTAAAGGTGTGGGGGGTCCACTCCGGAATGGGTCGACACTTCTCCATTTTTTATCCTCTGTGGTAAAATTATTTAATTCTATCAAAAGGTTGAATTATGGAAATAAAAGAGCAATTTAAGCAAGATGAAGAACTGATTGTTAAAATTTTTAAATTAGAACGTTTTTTTAAAAAATATAAGGTCAAAATTTTAGTGGTTACTGGATTGGTGGTCGCCGGTGGGCTTGGATGGTGGGGCTATAATCTCTATCAACTCCATCGGCAAAATGTTGCCAATCAACTTTTTTACCGGCTAACCCACGGGGAGGAAAATCCTAAATTAGTGACTGAACTTCGGGAATATAGTAAATCCCTTTACGACCTCTATCTTCTCCATACTTCCAATCCGGAAAATTGGAGACAGGTTACCACCTTTCCTTTAGTGGAAATTGCCCAATATAAATTAGCACTTAATGCCGGGACGATTAAAGGATTAGAAAGATATTTATACAATCCCCAATACCATCTGTTAAAGGATAATATCCGATATCTATTGATATATCTTTATTTAAAAAAGGGTAATCGGAAACGGAGTTTAACTCTCTTTAGGGAAATAACCGACCCAAAAATAAAGGATTCTGCTAAACTCCTCCTTCACTACGGTATCCTCAAAGGGTAGCAAATTATCGGAAGGAAAAAGTGGAAAAAATTATTTAAGTCCAATCCCTTCCCCTTCCCATTTATGTTAACGTCGATTTAACCCTAAAAATTAGATAAATGGATTTGAATAAAGGGCGATAAGTGCCAATACCAAAGCATAAATAACTTGTGCTTCAATCATTGCCAGGGCGATAAACATTGTCCCCATCAATTTACCACCCAAGCCGGGATTTCGGGCAGTTCCAGCAATGGTAGCTGCTGCAGTATGTCCCATTCCGATAGCTCCTCCAAGAGCCGCTAACCCAAGCCCTACTACCGCTCCGACGACGGAATAGGCTTGAATCATTGCTTTTCCATCTCCGGCAGCAAAAGCAATACCGGCAAAAAGGGCAAATAGAGCCAAAATCCGTTTCATCAAAACCTCCTATAATTTTTTTTTCCATTAAGTCCTTTCGGTTTGCGTGTCCCTACTCGCGACTTAATGTATCGAAATTATAGATAATTCCCGAAAAAGGGTCAACTTTTTTACATTTTCAGCTAAAATTAAAGTATTAAAAATTTAGGAAAGTAACAAATGGGAAAAGAGAGAAGTGAATTAAACTATTCCCTTTTCAATCAACCGAAAATGGTTGTAGAGTTATGGAGTGATGGCAGTAGTCTGGGAAACCCGGGACCAGGTGGCTGGTGCGTAATTTTAAAATTTCAAGGAGGAGGGGAACAGACCTTGTCCGGAGGAGAGCCCTATACCACCAATAATCGGATGGAATTGAGAGGAGTTATCGAAGGGTTAAAATTTTTAGAGGAAGGGTCGATTGTAACAATTTATTCCGATTCCACCTATGTGGTCAATGGAATTAACAAATGGGTGGTCAACTGGTTAAAAAAAGGATTTAAGGGGGTCAAAAACCGGGATTTATGGGAAGAATATCTCTATTTAGCAAAAAAAATGGAACAAATAAAAGCGGTTTGGGTTCGGGGACATAGTGGAGATAAATTGAATGAAAGATGCGATAAAATTGCCCGGGCAATTGCTCTCCATTTTAAGACCACTTCTTAAGAATGATTAGAGGGTAAAAGAAGAAAAGAAGAAAAGAAGAAAAAAGTTTAAGTTGAATGGAATAAATAAGGAAATTTGTTTAAAAAAGAATCGAACTGAAAAAAATAAAAGGCAAAAGGTCAATCGAAAAACCAATCGAATGGAAAGTAAAAAAAATGGAATTGGAGTTAAACGATTGGGAAAGGAGAAGGGAAGGGCTTAAAAGATAAAACTTAAAGGGCAAAAAAAAGAGAGTTTAAAATCGGAAGAGTTTAAGATCGAAAAGGTATTAAACTAAAAAAATATTATAGAAAAGATGTAGAGAAAAAAGATTAGAGGGATTTGTTCAATAAAGGAGAAACAGGTAAAGGGAAATGGAAAAGGAGGGAAAGAAAAAGAGGTAATAGGAAAAGAGGAGAAAAAAAGGAAAGGAAGGAAAAGGAGAGAAGAAAAGAAAAAAAGGGAAAGGGTAAAAGGGAGGGAAATTGCTATAAACAGGGTTAAAATTACTATAAATAAGGTGTCAGGGAAAGTTTTTGCTCTATTTGAAAGGTCCATTCCTCCAATGGAGGAAGTTGTTCTATTGCCCTTTTCCCATCATCTCCAATCCATTCTAAAAAATCGGGAAAAAGAGGAGCAATAATCCCAATTTTTTTCCCATTTATCGGATGGTAAAAATAGAGATAGTAAGCATGGAGAAAAATCCGTTCTCCCTCTTCCTCTTCCCAACTTTTTCCTTTTTCATTCCACTCTTTTTCTATCCTTTCCCTTCTTTTTTTGCCCTTATCCCTTCTATTTAAATCTGTTCCGACCCACTCCAGCCCTATCTTTTCCTTATCTTCCAAGCTCTTCCTTTTTTCCCATTTCTCTCCATCACTTTTTATTTCTTTTTCTCCTTTATCCTTCCTCTTTTTATCTTTTTTACCTCCATCTTCCTTTTGTCCAGATTCAAACTGGTTATTTAATTGCCCTTTTAAAAGTTTTATTTTTCTATTTACTTCCAATTTTCCAATCTGCTTTTCCTTCCCAATCTGCTCTCCTACCCTACTTTTTTCCAATCTGTTTAAATCTAAATCTTTTTTATCATTTTCAGATAACATTCCCTTTTCAACTTGTCTATTTCCAATTTTTCCATCCCCATCTGTTTCCATTTCTAACTTTTTCCCAACTGATATCAATTTCGCCCTTTTTTTTATCCCTTGCCATCCTTTTCCATACACCCTATCCCCTAAAATCCATCGTCCCAATTCTTTTAAATGGACCCGTATTTGATGGGTTCGTCCGGTAAAAAGTTTAGCTAAAACAATATTTTTAAATATAGGGATAAAAAGGGTTTTAGCCGGTCGACCGGTGGCAACCACTCCCATTTTTTTTCGGTCCTTCCGGTTTCTTCCAATTGGCTTTTCCACAATTACCGGCTTTCCAATCGGTTGATTTATAATCATTAAATAGTATCGTCCCATCTCCCGCCGTTGGAGTTGCTCAGCTAATTTTCGATGGGCTTGATTATGTTTGGCAATTACCAACGCTCCAGTGGTACCTTTATCCAATCGATGAACAATCCCGACCCGTTCCTCTCCTCCGATTGTAGAAAGTTGATAGCCTTGTCCCTTTAACCAATCTACCAATGTAGGTTTCCGATAGCTGGGAGCGGGATGAATCACAACCCCTGCCGGCTTATTAATTACCAATAGGTGTGAATCCTCGTAGAGAATCTGGATTTTCCAATTGGGAGTAGTGCTACTTTCTTTAACCTCTGGTTTTGGTAAATCCCACTCTACCTTTTCCCCTTTTTTTACCATATACCCTCCTTTTCGAACCGGTTTTCCATTTATCCGGACCAACCCTTTTTTAATCAATTGGAGGGTCTGACTTCTGGTTATTTTTAATTCTTCTGCTAAAAACCGGTCTAACCGTATTCCCTTTTCCATTAACCCGCCAATCCCTGTTTTTTGGCAAATTGTTCAATATTTTCCAATCGGGCTTGGATAGGAGGATGGGAGGCAAAAAGTATTCCAAACAATTCCAAAAATCCAACTATTCCAAAAGCCTTCATTTCAGAGGGCATTGCCACTTGCTCCCGGGGAAGGTTACCCAATTTGGCAAGGGCATAGTAAATCCCAGAAGGACCAGCTAAAAGTACCGCTCCCTCATCTGCCCGATATTCCCGATAACGACTAAACCACATTGCCACCATTGAGGCAAAAATTGAAAGAACCATTTCCAATACCATTGAAATTAGGAAAAAGGCAATTCCCTCTCCCCCATTTCCCTCTTCCTCTTCATCATTTCCGGTTAGAATTCCAGCCAAAATTTTGGAGACAAAAATTACCAATGTGTTTAAAATTCCCTGTAGAAGGGTCATTGTTATCATATCTCCATTTTTAATATGACTAATTTCGTGGGCTAATACTCCTTCAATTTCCGACCGGTCCATAATTTCAAATAGGGAGGTAGAAACCGCCACTAAAGCGTTATTCCTATTCCAACCGGTCGCAAAGGCGTTAGGAGGTCCGTCAAAAATCCCTACATCGGGAAGACCAATTTTTGCCTCCCGGGCGAGCCGGTGAACTGTGGAAACTAACCACTCTTCTTCCGGAGTTTCTGGAGTCTCAATTAATTGAACTCCCATTCCGGCTATTGCCATCCGTTTTGAAAGAAATAGGGAGAATAGGGAACCTCCCATTCCAAAAAGAGCTGCAAAAATTGCCAATCCCCAAGTGGTTGTTGGAGTTAAATTAATATGGAAAATTAGTTGTAACAGAAATAGGGTTAAATAAATTGAAGCCATAACCGCCAAATTGGCAATAATAAAAAGTAAAAAGCCGAAACCCATACTACACCTCCTTAAAAGATAGTTGTATGATAATATACCCAAAAAAAGGGACGGAATGGAGATTACTATTGTGGATACCTTCAACTTTTTTTTCCGGAATTTCTATGGGTTACCTCCATTGAGAAGTAGGAAAGGGTTCCCAACCGGAATGATTCAGGGAGTAGTAAATTTTATCCGTAAATTACCTTCTTATTCGTCCGAATATATAGTTTTTACCCTCGATTCTGATTCAGAAAAAGGGTTCCGTCGGCAACTCTATCAGAAGTATAAAGCCAATCGTCCACCTTTACCTCCCGATTTAAAAAAACAGATACCGGTAGCAATTGAATTACTAAAAAAAATGGGATTCAATTTATTAAAACGGGATGGATTTGAAAGTGACGACCTCATCGCCTCTTTGGTTCAAATTGCCCTCCGGGACCGGTTACAGGTTCAAATTGTTTCCACCGATAAAGATTTATGTCAATTAATTGTAGACCAGCAAGTAGTCCTATTCGATCCCTTTAAAGGGATAAAGTTGGATGAAAAAGGGTGTATTAAAAAATATGGAGTAGCACCAAGCCAATTTGTAGAATTTCAAGGACTGGTTGGGGACCCTTCCGACAACATTCCCGGAGTTCGGGGAATTGGTCCAAAACGGGCAAGGGAATTGATTGGAAAATATCAAAATTTGGAAGGAATTTATGCCAATCTTTCCCAATTACCAATGGGAATTAGAAAAAAGTTGGAAAAAGAAAGGGAAATGGCATTTTTGAGTCGACAACTGGTTACTTTAAAAGGGAATCTCTTTCAAGAGATAGAATGGGAAAAGTTTAAATATCCTTCCAATCCCTTTTTAAAAGTTCGACAGGAGTTGGAGGAGTTGGACATTAGGGAAGTGTTTCGAAAAATAAAAATAGAAATAACCTCTCCTAAATTTCAATTTCAAATCCGAAAAATTGACCCTTTGGAAGGGCAGAAACTGTTAAAAGAAATCGAAAGAGCAGTAGTAGAGGAGTGGGAAAATGGGATTGGATTTGGAGAAATAACATCGGGAGAAGAATCGAAAAAAAAGGGTAAAAAAATAGGACAGTTGGAACAGAATAGGGAGAAAATGACATTTTACTATTTACCAAATCCCTCTATTTTGTTTTTAAAGGAGTTGATTGGAAAAGGGATAATTGGGTATCGATTGAAGAAATTGGAAAAGGGAATTTTTAAACATATTATTCCCTTTCAACCGGTAAACGATATTGCCCTTTTAGGCTGGATTTTAAATCCAGATGGAGGAGGTGCCCTTTCATCCTTGGGAAAAAGATATTTAAACTATCCCATCCCAGACAAAATTTCCAATTTAAAAGAGTTAGGAGAGAGATTGGCTGGAATAAAACTACTCTACCCTATTTTTGAGGCAAAACTTTGGGAGAGGGCTAAAAAGGAGATGGAAGAGGTGGAACTTCCATTAATTCCAATTCTTAGCCAAATGGAGGAAATTGGGATAAAAATCGATTCCAATTACCTTTTCCGCTTGGAAAAGGAGATAGAAAAAAAACTGATTGGGTTAAAAGAGGAGATATACCAGATGGCTAATGAAAGGATTAATTTAAATTCTCCAAAACAACTTCAACAACTTCTGTTTCAAAGGCTAAAACTTCCTCCAAAACGGAAAACAAAAACGGGTTACTCCACTGATGAAACGGTTTTGACTGCCCTCGCTAAACTTCATCCAATTCCAGGTAAAATTTTAGAATATCGACGATTGGTAAAATTGGACAATACCTATATCCGTCCCTTAATCCAATATTCCCTCCTCTCCTCTGACCGGCGAGTTCGAACTACCTTTATTCAGACTGGAACTGCTACCGGTAGACTTGCCTCTAAAAATCCCAATTTGCAGAATATTCCTACTGACCGGCAAATAAATATCCGAAAAGGTTTTTACTCTTCCAATCTATTGCTGAGTTTTGATTATTCCCAAATTGAACTCCGACTATTAGCCCATTACAGTGGAGACCCATCCCTAATTGCCACTTTTTTTAAAGATGGAGATATCCATTTGGAGACTGCCCGAAAACTTTTTCCAATGGAGCCGGAACAGTTTAGAGGAGTGGCAAAATCCATAAATTTTGGTCTAATTTATGGAATGGGAGCTAAAAAATTGGCAGAAACAGTCGGAGTTTCCCTATCGGAAGCAAAGAAGTTTATTGAACGTTATTTCCAAAATTTCCCAAAAATTCGCGATTTTATTGAAAATTTAAAGGAAGTTGCCCGGGAACAGGGGTATTTGGAAACCCTTTTAGGTCGGCGTCGTTTTTTTAACTTTTCCCAAGGGAGTGGCAGAACATTGGCAAAATTGGAAAGGGAAGCGGTTAATTCCCTTTTTCAAGGAGGAGCAGCAGACATTATTAAAAAGGCTATGGTTGAAGGATGGGAACAATTTCCTCCTGCCCTTATTAAAAATGATAAACAAATAGGTAAAGTTAGAACGGTAACCCAATGGCAACAGATGGTAAAAAGGATTAGAAAATACTTTTTCCACCCTTCTTCCTTTCCTTTCTCCTTTTACTATTCTCCCTTACTTCAAATCCACGATGAACTTTTATTGGAGACTCCCAGTTGCCTGGAAGTTATCTGGTATAAATGGGTAATGGAACAGGTGGTAGACTTAACAGTGCCCTTAAAAGTGGAGGTAAAAATTGGGAAAAGATGGGGAGAAATGATGAAATTACCGGAACAATTTTTAAATTTAGTTAAAAAAATGGCTGAAAGTAAAATTTTTCCACACCGGCGAACATTAATACTCAATCAATTAGGACGGGGAAAAGTGCGACAAAATTGGAATCGGTGGCGATGGGCACGAAAAAAGGGTAATTTATGGATAATTGGTAAGAGCTCCAACTCCCAATTGGGACAATTTTTTTCTCCCATTGCCTTTTTTACCTATCGAGTCTCAAACCCACCCTTTTACCGGAAAAAATTTTCTCGATTTAAATCAATATCTAACCGAAATTTATCAGATATTTACCGGTTTATTGCTACAATCGATAAACCTCCGATTGGGCTGGAAACCCTTTTCCAGTGTAAAAGAGGATTTTATCCTTTTCCCACTCCTTTTTCCAATCCTTCCCTTTCAATAAAATTCTACCGTTCTCTCTCCCTTTTTCTGAAAAAAAAGGGAATAAAACTCCTGATAACTCCCGGCTGTTGGAAAAAAATGGACAGAGTTTCGATGGGAAGGTTTAAAAAAAAGGGGAAAGGCATCAGTCGAAAAACAATTCTCAAATTTAATCAGAAAATTGAAAAAAGATTTAAAAGGAAACCTAAAAAGGCTAAATTAAATAAACCCACCATAAGAGAGATAAACGGAGCAATTGGTAAATTTTCCTCTTTAAAAGATAAATTCCCTACTACTTTGGGATTGGATTTGGCGCCAACCCTGTGGGTAAAAATTCCCAGAACTAAACCTTTTTCGATACCTACTACCCTTTTACCTCTCCTTTAATCTCTTCTTTTACCTCTCCTTTAAACTCTAAACTCTTCCAATTTACTAAAATTATAAAAATTAAGAACAAATAGGAGGGTAAAATGCGGTTGGGAGTAAATATTGACCATATCGCAACTTTACGGGAAGCCCGAAAAATTAATGAGCCGGACCCGGTTGTAGCAGTCCAAATTTTAAAAGAGGGAGGAGCAGACCAAGTTACAATCCATTGGCGGGAAGATGAGCGACATATCCATCGACGGGATTTGGAATTGATTTTATCCCTCTCCTTCTTACCGGTCAATGTGGAGTGTGGTTTAAATTCGGCGGTTTTGGAGAAATTGCTTAAGTTAAAACCTCACCGAATTACCCTTGTTCCAGAGCGACGGGAAGAAGTAACCACCGAAGGAGGGTTAGATGTGGTGGGAAGAATCGAACTGGTAAAGGAATGGATAGGTCGGATGGGAGAGATGGAAATTGAAACCTCTCTTTTTATTGAGCCCAATCGGGAACAAATTTTAGCAGCTCGGGAGGCAGGAGCCGACTTTGTAGAATTACATACAGGTAAATATGCAAATCTCCATTTGGCATTGGAAACTAATTTAAACCGGACCCATAATCGATTATTTGAAAAACTTAGCCGAAAAGAGCTAAAAAAAATGATGGAAGAGGAGTTACAGTTAATTGAAGATGGAGCGATTTTGGCATTTAGTTTGGGAATGAAGGTTGGAGCGGGACATGGTTTAAATTATCAAAATATTAAACCCATTGTTCAAATTCCGGAAATAGAAGAATTAAATATAGGGCATTCAATTATTGCTAACAGTGTTTTTATCGGTTTGGAAAGGGCAGTCCGATTAATGAAAGAAATAATAGAAAGGGTCGATAAAAAAAATCGGGATTAAAATGTTAAACTGATAAATTGAGATTGGTTGTAAAAAGGAAGTTTCCAATTTTGATTAATTCCGATTTGGTTTTTAATCTCTTTTGTTCAATTAGAAAAACTTTGGAAAAGTTCCTGAATGGAAAAGAGAAGAGAAAAAATCTTTAAATTTAAAATAGGTATTAATTCTTTTAAGCAAAAGGGATTGATAGATAAACATACCATAGAAAAAAAATAAAAGATGGATTTAGGATGGAAGGAAATAGATAAAAATAGATAGAGGAAAGGATTGGAGGTAGTTAAACAAAATTGGGATTGTGGAGTTCAGTTTTTAAAGTTTAAACTGATAGGGATAAAAGGGTTATGAGGAAGATACTATCCCTAAATTTACAGCAATTTACAGCTAAAAAGTTCCTCATTTTAAAAGAAGAACATAAACCCTATTCGGGAAAATTCAATGTTTTGGAGAAATCCGCTTTTTAGTATTGACCAATTGGAAACTGAAAAAGGGAAAAACCAAAAACTTAAAACCTTCCTACCCTCATCTTTTGGATAAATAAAACAGATTAGAAACTAAATTATTTTTTGGTTTATTTTGACTTTAAAATGGTGCCGAGGGAGGGATTCGAACCCTCACGGGATTCCTCCCGGTGGATTTTGAGTCCACTGCGTCTACCAGTTCCGCCACCTCGGCAATTCAAAATTACTTTCCAAAAAAAAAGAAGATTTAAAAAGCTTTATTTCTTTTTAACATTCAAAACTTTAGACGGGAAAATTTTAACAAAAAACAGAAAAATGTCAACCTCATTGCTCCTTCAGTCTGGATTCCTCCTAAAAATTTTGAATTTCTTTATCCCAATTAATTATTTTGACCGATTTGGGCTCCTGTAATTTTTCACAGAAAAGGATAAAAGGATAATAAGGAAAGGGAAATATTATTCGATTTTTTTAAAAAAAAATGAAAAACAACTTTATCTTTTAAGCTATTTAAACCGGTTTAATTTTAATCTTGCTAACTAATTGTTTAGTCAGTTACAATATTTCCCAATTTGCTTTTGGTTTTTTTATTAATTTTTAAAATTTTAAAACCGAAAAGGGTTGACAGAAAATATTCTTTTTGTTAAAATTTCGGCGTCTTTCGATTTTAAATTAATTTTACTTAAAAACGGTTCTATTCCGGCGTAGCTCAGTCGGTAGAGCAGGTGGCTGTTAACCACCGGGTCGCAGGTTCGAGTCCTGCCGCCGGAGCCATTCTCCTTATTTAAATGTCGACTTTAGATTTCCTCTCTTTATTTAAATAGTTGTTATTTTGATTAAAATAATTATTTGAAAAAAAATTCATTGGAAAAAAATTCAAAGGGCGTTACAAACGTCGGGAATGGTCTTGTTTAATTTTTCTTTCCGGTTCCTTAAAAGGGATTTTTAGTTAAAAATAAGGAATTACGGTTATAAATTTCGACCTATTTTAATTCGGTTATTCTTTCCTTTTTTTATCTATTATTTCAAATTTCTTTTATTTTAAATTGCAATTTTAAATCCCGGTTTAGTTTAAGACTTTCCGATATAAAGTTTTTAAGCTTCAATTTTTTTTCAAATTTTTATCCAACTCTATTTAAAAAATTGGAAAGGGAAAAATTAGAGGGATGAAGAGGGAAAATGGGATAGGAGATGAATGAGAGTTGAAACGCCAAAACCGGTTGCACCGGCTGGGTGAGGTCCCCATCCATTTTCATTATAAGCTGGTCCAGCGATATCCAAATGGAGCCATCGTTCCCGATTTTTTTTCTCAATAAAATGGTTTAAAAAGAGGGCAGCGGTCAAAGCACCTCCATATCTGGAAGAGGAAATATTGGAAACATCGGCTATATTGCTTTTCAAAAGAGGTGGAAGATATTTGTTGAATGGTAAATCGGCAAATTCTTCTCCACACTTCTGCCCTGCTTCCATCAACCGTCGTTTAAGTTTCCGATTATGTCCCATTACTCCAGCGGTAAATTGTCCCAACCCAACCATACAGGCACCGGTTAATGTTGCCACATCAATCAATAAGTCCAATTTTTTTACTTCCTCTTGAATATAACAAAGACAATCGGCTAATACTAACCGTCCTTCGGCGTCAGTGTTCCGAACTTCAATAGTTTTTCCATTTCGGGCTACAATTACGTCGTCTGGTTTATAAGCATTTCCTCCAATCATATTCTCAACCGCCCCAATAACAACGTGGAGTTCTATCGATAGTCCCAATTGGGCTATTCCTTTTATGACTCCAAGGGCAGTAGCACCACCCGCTTTATCCATTTTCATTGTTAACATATGTTGAGGTGGTTTTAAACTCAACCCTCCACTATCATAACAGAGCCCTTTTCCAACAATTGCCACTTTTGGGATATCTCCATCAATTTCTTTTGGGCGGTAGATTAAATGGATTAATCGAGGTGGATGGGCGGAAGCTTTGCCGACTGCCATAATTGCATTAAATCGATGTGCTTTTAGATAAGTTTCGTCGTATATCCGGACTTCTAAATCCAATTCTTCTCCCAATTGTCGGGCTATTTCTGCCATTGTTTCAGGAGTAAAATCGTCTGGCACCCGATTTACAATATCCCTTACAAAATTGACCGCTTCTCCTCTAACTTGGGCAATTTTTAATGCCTCTTTTACTTGTTCTCCTCTCCCAGTTTTTATATACAATTCTTTCAATCCGCCTGTTGGTTTATCGGTTTTATACCGATTAAACTGATAATCTCCTAAAAATAACCCTTCTAAAAAAGCTAACAATTGGTCCCGTTTTTGAATTCGAGGCAAGAGTAACTGTCCCGTCTCTAACTCATATTTTTGTAAATTGCGGATAAGTTGGGCTGCTCCATCCCTTAAATTTTGGGCGGTTGGCTCACCAATTCCCATATAAACTTTTCGCCGTTCCAATAAAGGTAAAAATTCGCCCATTTTGCCTTCAAATTTGTAGGGAGGGATTTTTTTAGTTTTATTTACCAATAGGTGAATTTTAAGTCCTTTTTTAACCCGATTTACCAGTTTAATTTTCATTTAATTCCTCCTTTTTGCTTTTTCGATTTAATTCATCCCGATAGGTAAAGTAGTAAACTGTCCCGGCAATTGAAAGGGCTATTCCAATTCCGATATACCAATGATTTTTTAAACATTTTACCAAAATTATCAACTCTTTTCCGAATAAATAGGCTGGAATAATTGAAATGGACGCCCATATTAGTGCCGAAATTAAATTTAAAAAAGCAAATCGGCGAGGGTCGTAACCGGTTAAACCGATTGTCATTGGAATAATGGTCCGCATTCCGTATAAAAATCGTTGGATAAAAATTACCCAACCTCCATACTTTTGAAGTAGTAATTTTGCCCGGGCAACTTGTCTTTTATGTTTCCCTAATTCTTCTAAAACCCAATTTTTATTCCATCTGCCCAAATAAAAGTAAAACTGATCCCCTAAAAAACCACCTCCAGCTCCCACTAAAATGGCTATTGGTAAAATCATATCACCTGTATAAGAAAGGATTCCAGCCATAATTAATCCCATTTCTCCCTCAAAAAAAGACCAGATAAATAGGATAATATATCCATATTCCTTTAAAAGGTAAATTAAATGTTCTTCCCGAAAAAAATTACTAATTTCATTCCAAACTTCTCCGATTGAAAAGCCGTATAAAAAAGTAGTAATTATTCCGACAACTATTCCGATTTTAAGTAACTTTCCTGTTGATTTATTAAATTTTTCCATACAAATTTTCCTTTTTAAACCAATTTCTCTTCTTTTAAAACCAATCCCTTTTTAATGTTAATCTTTTGTATTGGTTGGATTGTGGATTTTAAGTTTTTTCAGTAACTCTTCCGGTGGATAATTAATTTCAATTTTTCCATTAATCCGTCGGAGATATTTTTGAGCTTGCAACATATCCTTATCTCCCCGCCCAGATACATTTACAATCACAATCTTTCCATTTAAATTTTCCAATTTCTTTAAATAGGCAATTCCATGGGCAGATTCAAAAGCGGGAATAATTCCTTCCTCTTCTGTCAGCCAGATAAATCCCTCTAAAGCTTCCCGGTCGGTGATATATCTGTATTCAATCCGTCCTTCTTCAAAGTGGTAGGCGTGTTCAGGACCAATACCGGGATAATCCAGCCCGGCACTAATTGAAAAGGCTTCTTCAATCTGTCCTTCTCCATTTTGAAGAAGGTAACTCAACTGTCCGTGGAGGATACCCGGTTTGCCAGAATTAAGGCTGGCTCCGTGGTAACCGGTTTCAATCCCTAAACCTCCTGCTTCTACTCCTACACATTTTACTCCTGTTTCTTCTAAAAAGTGGGAAAAAAGCCCAATTGCGTTACTCCCTCCTCCGATACAGGCTATTAAAAGGTCTGGAAGAGTCCGTTCTTTTTTTAGGATTTGTCCCTTTGCTTCATATCCAATAATTCCCTGAAAATCTCTGACCATCATTGGATAAGGATGGGGACCAGCCACTGTTCCAATTACATAAAAGGTGTCCCGAGCATTTGTAACCCAGTAACGGATAGCTTCATTCATTGCATCTTTTAGGGTTCGGCTTCCACTTTTAACTGGATGGACTTTAGCTCCCAACAGCTCCATTCGAAACACATTTAGCTGTTGTCTTTCGACATCCTTTTCTCCCATAAATATTTCACATTCCAATCCGAAAAGGGCAGCTGCAGTGGCAGTAGCAACCCCGTGTTGTCCTGCTCCTGTTTCGGCTATTACCCGTTTTTTTCCCATTCTTTTCGCCAATAACACTTGTCCAATAGTATTGTTAACTTTATGGGCTCCGGTATGATTTAAATCCTCCCGTTTTAAATAGACTTTTCCGTTTAATTTTTGGGAAAGATTCTGGGCAAAATAGAGAGGAGTCGGTCGACCAATATAATTTTTATAAAAATAATCCATTTCTTTCCAAAATTCAGGGTCAAAGCGATAATGGAGATAGGCTTCCTCCAGTTTTAGTAAAATCGGCATTAACGTTTCTGGAACAAAACGGCCTCCAAATTTTCCAAAATGTCCCCGATTGTCTGGGTCAAAAATAGGTTTCGGAATATACATCCCAACCCTTTTTAATCGGTAGTATAACACACCAGTTGGGGAGGAAGTAAGGGAAGGCAGATTAATGAGGTCGTAATGAGGTTGTAATAAAGTTGTAACAGGATTTATATTGGGAAATGGGTATAAATCGAATTGGAAAATGGATTTGAATCGGGAAAACTTTTCTTTTGATAGTTTAGTTGTTTTTTAACCTAAAGTAGGGTAGTTTAAAAAATATTTAAAATAATTATTTTAGAGGTGCCAGGGAGAGGTTCGCACAGAGACTTTGGGCTCCCATTCCGCCACAGATGGGGATTAGAGAGGTGGTTTAGGAATGACCGAGTCATTCACACCCCGACCTCTACAATCTCCCCGACCAATTTTAATGTAGGGCTCCAAAATGTGTGGGTAGCCTTCTCCCCAGCATTGAAATTTTATCATAATTTTATTCAGGATAAAATTTAAATCGAGGAAAATTTGAGCTCCTATTTCTCCAAAACACATTTTTAAATAAAGTCAAGGGAGGGTTAAAAAATTATAGAGGATTTGGAGTCCAGCGGAATGACTCTTTTCTGGATGGGGTTGTAAACCGTAAATATTGTCTTTCCAAATTGCACTTAAAAATCGATAACCGTAATAGGTCCAACCGGCAACAAATTGGGCATCGGTTATCCCATGATAACTATGAACAAAATAGAGATAGGGACCATACTCCAGTCCTTT
>Ga0256828_1001432_pt1 | contig 14886 bp, 9 predicted proteins | sample CV88metaG_FD_185993 | JGI IMG/M metagenome (GOLD analysis project Ga0256828, IMG submission 185993) | Hydrothermal vent microbial communities from East Pacific Rise, Pacific Ocean - CV88 | ecosystem: Environmental > Aquatic > Marine > Hydrothermal vents | place: Pacific Ocean: East Pacific Rise...
TGGATATTAGAGAAGAGTTTCTTAAATTTTTTGAATCAAAACAACATACGCGAGTTCCCTCAGCACCACTAGTGCCTGATGATGCAACTCTGCTTTTTAACAATGCCGGAATGGTACCGTTTAAATCGATCTTCACAGGTGAAGTTCCAGCTCCAGAAAATCCTCGTGCAACATCATGCCAGACATGTATTCGTGCAGGTGGAAAGCATAATGACTTGGAAAATGTAGGCCACACTGCGCGTCACCATACATTTTTTGAGATGCTTGGAAACTTCAGCTTTGGAGACTACTTCAAAGAGGATGCTATCGCTTATGCGTGGGAGTTTATCACAGAGGTACTCAAACTTGATAAAGATAAGCTTTGGGTAACAGTACATGAGAGTGATGATGAGGCCGAAGAGCTTTGGAAGCGTCATATCGCAGCTGATAGAATCATGCGTCTTGGCGATAAAGACAACTTCTGGTCTATGGGTGATACAGGTCCGTGTGGTCCATGTTCTGAGATCTTTTATGATCAGGGTGCTGAGCACTTTAGCGGTCCTGAAGACTACATGGGTGGCGAGGGTGATAGATTTTTAGAGATCTGGAACCTGGTTTTCATGCAGTATGAGGTAAAAGAAAAAGGTGGTGAGCGCATTCCACTTGCAAAACCATCTATTGATACCGGAATGGGTCTCGAGCGTGTAGTTGCCATTAAAGAGGGAGCGCTCTCTAACTACGGCTCAAGCCTTTTTATGCCGCTTATTCGTAAAGTTGAATCACTGATTGGCAAAGAGTATGAATACGCTACGGGTGCATCATACAGAGTTATTGCTGATCATATCAGAACAACTGTTTTTCTTTTGGCACAGGGTGTAAACTTCTCAAACGAGGGGCGTGGTTATGTTCTTCGTAGAATCCTTCGCCGTGCTGTGCGTCATGGTTATCTTTTAGGGTTCCGTGAGCCATTTATGTACAAACTTGTAGATACACTTGTGACTATCATGGGTGATGAGTATGACTACCTAGAGAAAAAAGCAGCAGTTGTTAAAGAGCAGATAGAACTCGAAGAGGCACGCTTCTTTAAGACTATCGAGTCTGGAATCGCTCTTTTTAATATGGAGCTGCAAAATACAAAAGATGTATTTAGTGGTGAAGTGGCATTTAAACTCTACGATACTTACGGTTTCCCACTAGACCTTACAGAAGATATGCTGCGTGAGAAGGGGCTAAGACTTGATACTGAGAAGTTTGAAGCACTGATGCAAGAGCAAAAGAGCCGTGCAAAAGCTGCATGGAAAGGTAGTGGAGACGCAGCTGTAAGTGGAGACTTTAAAGAGCTTTTAGAAGAGTTTGGTCAGAATAAATTTGTCGGTTATGAGACGATGCATCACGCAAGTAAGATTCAAGCACTCTTAGATGAGGAGTTTGTTCGTGTTGAGGCACTGCTTCCTGGGCAAAAAGGGTGGGTATTTTTAGATGTAACACCTTTTTATGCTGAGAGCGGTGGACAGTGTGGTGATATCGGTGAGCTCAAAGGTAAAGCAAAAGTTCTTGATACGAAGAAGTTTTTTGACCTAAACCTCTCACAGATAGAAGCAACAGCTGAGATAAAAGTAGGCGAGGAGGTAGATGCAGTAGTAGATACATCTCGTTATGAGATCACAAAACACCACTCTGCAACACACCTGCTTCACGCAGTACTTTTTGATGTACTTGGTGAGCATATCTCACAAGCAGGTTCACTTGTAGAGGCAAACCGTCTTCGTTTTGACTTCTCACATCCAAAAGCCCTAGAGCATGATGAACTCGCCGAGATAGAGCAGAGAGTAAATGAGCTTGTAGCTCGTGCAATCCCTGCAAAAACAGAAGTGCTTCCTATAGAAGAGGCAAAAAAATCAGGTGCGAAGAGTCAGTTTGGCGAGAAGTATGGCGATGAGGTAAGAGTTGTCAGCTTTGCAGATGCATCGGTTGAGTTTTGTGGTGGTGTGCATGTGGACAACACGGCAAACATCGGTAGCTTTATCATCACAAAAGAGAGTGGTGTAAGTGCTGGTGTAAGAAGAATCGAGGCGGTATGTGGAAAAGCTGCGTATGACTACTTCTGTGATCAGCGCATCCTTTTAAAACGCGTTGAACATGAGGTCAAAAACCATGATGTCCTCGCTGGTATCAACAGACTCAAATCAAACATTGACAAGCTAAAGCAAGATCTCAAAGAGGCACAAGAGAGTGCAAAAGTTGAGATAAAAGCTGAAGATATCAACGGTGTTGCGGTGGTTATTGATGAACTTCCAGCAGGTGATATCAAAGAGAAAATCGATGAGCTAAAAAACCAAAACGACAAACTCTGTGCAATGCTCTTTCAAGTAAAAGGTGACAAGGTTCTCATCGCTGCAGGTGTCAAAGGGTGTGATGCCAAAGCGGGTGATTGGATCAAAAAAGTTGCGCCTATCTTAGGTGGCGGTGGCGGTGGTCGTCCAGACTTCGCACAAGCCGGTGGAAAAGATGCTTCTAAACTTCCAGAAGCAAAAACAGCGGCAAAAGCATTTATTGAAGAGGTACTTGCTTAATGATAGATTTTGTAAATGAGCATAGAAGCTGGTTTATCTTCTTACATATCATTTCAGCAGTTATCTGGGTTGGCGGTATGATCTCTATGCGTTTTGCGGCGCACTACTCGTTTGTAGATATTGTAAACCCGCAAGACAGATTAGAGAAGACCTCGGCAGCACTTAAGCGCCTCTTTACAATGGTACTTCCTTTTGTACTTATCTTAGCAGGAACGGGTGCAGTCCTTACTATCGCTTATGGTATAAAATATACTGAGTTTCACTACCTCACGCATATAAAAGAGGGTATTTGGAGTTTGATGTTTATCAACCTTATTGCGATGATTATTCGTCGTCGTAAAGCAGATAAAGCAATGGCTGAGGGTGACTTTAACAAAGCACGCGCAATGCTTGGACTCATCGGTAAGTATATGGTTCCGGTAAACATTGTACTGGGAATTGCTGCTATCTTCTTGGGTGCAGTATTAAGGTCTCATCTGTAATGTTACGCCTTGCTTCTTCATCAGAGACTCGTGCACTGCTGCTGCGTGAGGCAGGAATTGAATTTATTCAAGAGAGTGTTGAGTTTGATGAAGAGAGCATTGTGGCAAACAGCCCTAAAAACTTTGTCTATCAGGCAACGATGGGCAAGTATGAGGCAAACTTCAAAGCCTTTGGCATCGATGCGTTGCCACTGCTTGTAGCTGACACGGTAGTAACAGCACAAGGGCAGATTCTTCGAAAAGCACGCTGCGTGGATGATGCGCGTAATATTTTAATGACACAAAGTGGAAATATTACCAGCATTATCACCTGTATGATCTATCACTCAAAAAATCTAAAACTTATAGATATCTCAAAAACAGACTATATCTTTAAAGAGTTTGACCAAGATGACCTTGAAGCCTACCTTGCAAGTGGCGAGTGGCGAGGCAAGGCAGGTGCTTGTATGGTGGAGGGCTTTTGTAAGCCCTACATCAAAGAGGTACGTGGCTATGAGAGCACAGCTATGGGGCTTAGTGTCGAGGTGCTTCAAAGGTTTATGAGATGAAAAAGCAAAGCTTTTTCTTATTGTTCTTTGTTTTTTTGATTGTAGGGATGACTTCTGTAGTATATTTAGAATATATTGAAGTAAAAAAGAGTGAAATAGAAAAAAATCTTTATAGTGATGAGATGGCATTTATGCAAAAAAGTGTTGCATCCATGATAGAAGAGAAAAAAAAAGCTACAACAGCTATAGCGATTACACTTGCTTCAAATGATACTTTATTTCTTCTTGTAAAAGATGCACAAAAACTCAAAGCAAAAATAAATTTTTTAATAAAAGAGTTTCGCCAAAATACTGATTATAAAAATATATGGTTTTATATTGTAGATAAGAGCTATTCATCTTTGTATAAAAGTTCTCAAGAGGACTCTTTTTTAAGTGTGGATCAAAGAGAATTCAAAGAAGTTATTGAAAAAGAGCATGTTGTTTCTATTATGGGAGTAGACAGCTTTGGTATTGCCATTAAATCAATTGCACCTTTTTATAATGAGAGCAAAAGTGTTACAGGGGCTGTTGCAATTGTTTCACATTTTAACTCGATTGAAAAACGCTTGAAAAAACTTGATGTAGATTCTCTTATTGTTGTTAAAAAGGGTATTTCTAAAAGTGTCACACATCCTTTTAGCAACTTTTTTATAGATGGGCATTATATAGCAAATCTGAATGTAAACAGTGAAATAGTCAACTATGTAAAAAAAAGAGGTATCAGTAGCATTATAACTGACTCTAATCAGTTACGTGACGGTTATATTATTGTAAATTTCCCTTTAAAAGATATGAACAATAAAACAATTGCTTATTATATTTTATTTAAAAAAACTGCAGATATTTCGAAGACTGATTCGCAGTTTTTTCTTTTTAAAGGGATGGCTTATGGATTTGGATTAGTTGTTATATTTTTCATACTGCTACTTAGCTTTTTTTATTTACGAACACGAAAACTCAAAAGATATTACAAAAGTATTATTGATGCAACAACAAATATTTTATTAATCTGTGATGGACATACATTACTCTCTGCAAACAAAGCATTTTTTAACTATTTTAAAAAGTATAAAAATCTGGATGAGTTTAAAAAAGAGCATCGATGTATATGTGATTTCTTTCAAGAAGATGATGGATACATGCACCGTTATATGGATGGTGAGTATTGGATTGACTATATTGCTAAGCATCCAAAATTTTATCATAAAGCAAAACTTCTTATAGAAGGGAAAATATACTACTTTTCCCTTTCTCTATCAACAATTTCGGATGATTTGGATCATACATCATTGATTCTTTCAGATATTAGTGAACAAGAACTCTATAAACAGGAGTTGGAGTATTTAACGCTCAGTGATCCTCTGACTCATGTTGGAAACAGAAGAAAATATGAGAAGCGGATCGAAGAAGAGATGTCACGTGCCTGTCGATATAAAACACCTTTGTCTTTGGTTTTATTTGATCTTGATTACTTTAAACAGGTCAATGACCAGTATGGTCATCAGGTTGGTGACGAGGTCTTAAAAGAGGTGAGTAAAGTTGTTGCAAAATCATTGCGTGAAGTTGATGAGCTTTTTCGAATAGGTGGAGAAGAGTTTATCATCATTGTGCCACATACAACAGAAGATGATGCATTTGCTTTAGCTGAAAAATTACGTAAACTAATCGAAGAAAACACAAAAGTTGTACCCGTAAGTGCGAGTTTTGGAGTGACACAGTATCATATTTGTGAAGATAAAGAGCAATTTTTCGATCGAGTAGATAAAGCACTCTATAAAGCAAAAAAAGATGGAAGAAACAGAGTTGTTGCATTATGATGTTTTATGATAAAGAGATACAAGCGCTCAAACGTGCAAACAGATATAGAACAAGAGAGTTAATTGATGAGAGTAAAAAAGACTTTGCATCAAATGACTATCTGGGTCTAGCGCATAACAAAGAGCTTCATATAGAAGCATCTCGGGCATTAGAGAGATATGAATCACATGCTTCAAAAGCTTCGATGTTAGTTAATGGATATCATCCTGTGCATAAAGAGCTTGAAGATGCTCTTTGTAAAGCAAATGGATTTGAAGCAGGCATAGTATTAGGTAGTGGATTTAATGCAAATATCGCGCTTATTGAATCTTTGGTTCGTAAAGGTGATAAGCTCTTTATGGATGAGCTTTATCATGCATCAGGAGTGCTTGCAACACAGCTTCATGGCATGGATGTGGTCTTTTTTAAACATAATGATATGCAGCAGCTGCGTGAGCTTGTAAAAAACTCAGATGCAAAACGAAATATCATTGCTGTTGAAGGTATCTACTCTATGGATGGAGATCTCTGCTCACGTGAAGTATTTGAGATTGCTGATGAGTTTGAAACACTTTTGATTGTGGATGAAGCACACAGTAGTGGTGTTGTCGGTAAAAATCTTATGGGTGTTTTTGATCACTATAATCTAGCCATAAAGCCAAACTATATAAAAATGGGAACACTTGGAAAAGCTTATGGTAGTTTTGGAGCTTTTATTTTGGCTAGTGAGCATATAGTTGAGTATTTAATAAACAGAGCAAAACCAGTAATCTATGCGACCTCTCTTTCTTTATACGATACACTTTTGGCACATGCTTCTCTTAAATATATTCTAGCAAATGCAATACTTTTACGTGAGTCAATCTCCAGGCGTCAAGAGATTGTTTTGCAGAGACTTGGTATCAAAATTGATGGACTGATTGTTCCGGTAAAAATAGGAAACAACTCTAAAGTAGTGGAGATAAAAGAGCAACTTTTACAAGAAGGTTACAGTGTCGGTGCTATACGACAACCAACTGTTTCTAGTGCTATTATTCGTCTTATTGCACGCCTTGGTGAGTCTGAAAAAGCATTAGAAGATCTCTGTTTTAGATTGGCTGCAAGAATATGATTACAATAAAAAAGCTAGAAATTTTTCATCAGAAAAAGCAACTTGTAAATATCTCACTTGAGATTGATGACTCTTTGGCTCTTATTGGTGAGAGTGGTAGTGGGAAAAGTTTAACATTAAAAGCACTTTTGGGAATGCTTCCTAAAGAGATGGAGTTCAATCTTGAATATAAGGCTCCTTTTTCTTTTGTTGCGGGTGAGAGTTTGGGTTTTGTACCGCAAAATCCTTTTACAGCACTTTCTCCTCTAACAAAGATAAAAAAACAGTTCTTTACATCAAAAGAGAGAGTACTCTATCTCTTTAAAGAGTTGGGCTTGGATGAGACTCTTTTGGAACGATATTCACCAGAACTCTCAGGTGGTCAGTTACAGCGTGTTGTTATTGCAATGGCATTGGAAAAGAAACCACAACTTTTGCTTTTAGATGAGCCTACAACAGCACTTGACCCTATAACAAAAGAGCAGATCTTGACGCTTTTAAAGAAGCTCTCTCTCAAAGAAGGATTTGCTATGCTTTATGTTACACATGATATACTCTCTGCTCAAAAACTTTGTAAAACAACTGCTGTTATACAAAATGGTACCATTTTAGAACGAGGTATGACCCGAGAGCTTTTAGAACGGCCAAAGCATACATATACAAAGATGCTTATTGAAGCTAATTTTGCAAACAGGAATTTTAGAGAATGATAAAAAAAGTACTTATAACTATTGTTTTATTAGGATTATTGTCACCTTTTATGGTTTTGGCATATTACTACTTTTCATATGATTATGATATTAGTTCACTTACAGATTATAAACCGGAAGTAACAACTCGGATCTATGATAAAAATGGTGAAAAAATTGCTAATATTTTTGCAAAAAAGCATCGTTACTATGCTTCATTTGAAGAGATTCCTCCCCGTGTGATTGAAGCGCTTGTTGCTATTGAAGATACAAACTTTTTTGAACACCCTGGAGTAAATTTTGATGCTATTTTTAGAGCGATAATCAAAGATATTAAAGCACGTAAAATGGTTGAGGGTGCTTCAACTATTACACAGCAACTTGTCAAAAACAGACTGTTAACACGTGAGAAAAAACTTTCTCGTAAGATAAAAGAGCTTATTTACTCTTTTAAAGTTGAGCAAGTACTGAGCAAAGAGCAGATTTTAGAGCACTATCTTAATGAAATCTATTATGGTCATGGCTACTACGGTATTAAAACGGCTGCAGATGGTTATTTTCATAAAAAACTCTCAGATCTGACACTCAAAGAGATGGCTATTTTGGTTGGTCTTCCTAAAGCGCCAAGTACCTATGCACCTACACGTAATTATGAGATATCATTAGGGCGAGCAAATAGAGTTGTGACAAGAATGCATACCCTTGGCTGGATTGATGATACTACTTTTGAAGAAGCTTTGGCTGAGAGACCAACTGTTTATGATGACACATTGACACAAAACAAAGCACCATTTGTGGTGGATGAAGTTGTAAGACGTCTTAAAAAGATGGGAATCGATGATATCAAAACAGGTGGTTATGAGATTTATACAACCATTGACCTTAAACTACAAAAGAGTGGGCGTGATGCTGTAAAATATGCTTATGACCAAGCTTTGGAGCGTATTGAAAAATATAAGGAAAAAGAGCTACAAAAGGCAAAAAGAGATCCGACATACGAAGTGCAAGATGTTAATGTATCACAACTTAATGGTGCTTTAGTTTCACTAGACAGTAAGACAGGTGATATCTTGGCTCTTGTTGGGAGTGTGGATTATAAAAAGAGTTCATATAACCGTGCTACACAGGGTAAACGCCAGCCTGGTTCAGCATTTAAGCCTTTTATCTATCAAGTAGCTCTCAATCTTGGTTACTCAGGTGCTACAAAACTTGTAGATAATGCACAAACATATGAGTATGAAAAAAATGGCGAAGATATGAAGTGGCGCCCTAAGAATTATGAAAAAGATTATAAAGGCTTAATTACATTGCGTGAGGCACTTATTCACTCACGTAACCTTGCAACAATCAATCTTGTAAATGAGATTGGTTTACCACAGTTAGTGCGTGAGCTGAAAAAATTTCATATTAAAAATCTTCCGACAGATCTCTCCATCTCTCTTGGAACGATGTCTATGTCTCCACTTGAATTAGCGCAGTATTACAGCGCATTTGCCAACTATGGTGTAGAAGTTGTGCCACATCTTATAAGTGTTATCAGTAAGGACAATGAGCTTTTATATACAAAGTCTGAGCAGTCATTTTTTGTCTCAGAGCCTACACAGGCTTTTATTTTAACAACTATTTTACGTGATGTGGTTCAGCGTGGTACAGGAAGACGTGCGGGTGTTAAAGGGATCGAGCTTGCGGGTAAAACAGGAACAACAAACAAAAATATTGATGCATGGTTTGCAGGTTACTCTCCAACAATCGAAACTGTTGTGTGGTTTGGAAATGACAATAATACTCCGATGTATCATAAAGAGACAGGTGGGCGTGTTTCAGGCCCTGCATTTGCATATTATTTTAAAGAAGTACTTAGACTCTATCCTCAAGTTCAGCGTAAGTTCGATATTCCAGAGGGGATTATTGAAGTTGATATAAATGGGAAAAAAGAGTATTTTAGTGATATCTCAAAACCACCAAAAAATGATATAGAAGAGGACCCAGAAGCAGAGCTTCTTTTTTAAGGGTCACTCTTTAATTAGTTTTCTTTAAAAGCGCGATTAAGAGCACAGAAAAGTGCTTTTATTGATGCAATAGTGATGTCATTGTCAACACCTACACCAAAGCATGAGAGTATATCTTTAGAGCTTATCTCTATGTACGCTACAGCTTTTGCTGAGCTTTTATCGCCACATGAGTGCTCTGAGTATGACTTGATAGTAAACTCATTTTTATAATCTTTCATCAGGGCATTTTTACATGCATCGATTGGGCCGTTACCCTCACCATCGGCATTGATCTCTTTACCATTATACTTGTACTTGAGTTTGCACTGTGATTTACCATCTTCAGTTGTCAAAGTAAAGTCGATTAACGAGATATGCTCAGGTACTTCAAAGTACTCTTTTTTAAAGACTGCTAAAATCTCATCAGGTGTAAGTTCTCTGCCTTTTTCATCACTGAGTGCCTGAACTGCACGGCCGATTTCTGGGTGCATTGCCTTTGGAAGCTGGTAGCCGTAGTTTTTCTCTAGTATATAAGCTACGCCACCTTTTCCAGACTGTGAGTTGATACGAATGATAGACTCATAGGTACGCCCTACATCAGCTGGGTCTATTGGTAAGTAAGGAACTTCCCAAAATGGATCATCTTTTGCCTGTTGATATGCAAGCCCTTTGTTGATGGCATCTTGGTGTGAACCAGAAAATGCAGTATAGACAAGCTCACCAACATATGGATGACGTGGATGTGTAGGAAGTTCAGTACAGCGCTCTACTACTTCAACCACTTCATTGATGTTTGAGAAATCAAGCTCAGGATCAACACCTTGCGTGAGCATATTAAGTGCAAGTGTAATAATGTCTACATTTCCTGTACGCTCACCATTACTTAAAAGTGTACCCTCAACTCTATCAGCTCCTGCAAGCAGTGCAAGCTCTGTAGCAGCTACTGATGTACCACGATCATTATGTGTATGCGTTGAGATAAGAATGTGCTCACGGTTGTCTAAGTGACGCCCCATCCACTCTATCTGGTCTGCATAGACATTTGGTGTAGCCATCTCTACAGTTGCTGGAAGGTTGATGATAACTGGACGCTCTTTACTTATGCCCCAACGCTTTGTCACTGCATTACAGATGCGTGCTGCAAACTCTAGCTCAGTTCCTGTAAAGCTCTCAGGAGAGTACTCTAAAAAGATCTTTCCGTCATGCTTTGCTTCATACTTCTTAACAAGATCAACACCTTTAAGAGCTAACTCTATAATCTCATCTTGCTCTTTGCCAAAAACGATCTTTCTTTGTGCGACTGAAGTTGAGTTGTAAAGGTGTACTGTTGCTTTTTTTACACCGCGAAGTGCTTCAAAAGTCTTCTCAATCAAGTGCTCACGCGCTTGAACAAGTACCTGTACAGTTACATCATCAGGAATTAAATTATCATCTACAAGCTTGCGTAAAAAGTCATACTCAACTTTTGAAGCAGATGGAAAACCAACTTCTATCTCTTTAAAGCCGATTTTGAGTAAGAGTGCAAATAGTTCAAGTTTTTTCTCCATGTTCATTGGGTTGATAAGTGCCTGATTACCATCACGTAAATCTACACTACACCAGCGTGGAGCTTTTGTTATTGTATTGTCCGGCCATGTTCTGTCTGGCAAGTCTATTTTTGGATATGGCTTATATTTGCCTTTTGGAATACGATTCATCATTTATGAATCCTTTATAACTTGAATTTATTGATCATTGCACTCTTGAGCTATAATCAAGTTTGAAATTATAGCAAATTAATTATTTAGATACTAAAGAGTAAAAAAAATTATGTAAATCCTTTAAAAATAAGTAAAAAATCATCAAAAAATCACTGAAGCTTAAGAAAAGAAAGAGTAGCATACGTTTTAGATTATATAAAGGAAATAGTATTGAAAAATCTATCTATTAAAAGCAAACTGATTTTGTTAGTAAGCATATTTATTGTTGCTTTATTATTTGTATCAGGTAAATCTGTTATTTATGATATGAATAAATATTCAGAGTTACAAACTCTTAAAAAGGGGGTTGAACTATCTATTGATGTTTCTAACCTTGTACATGAAACGCAAATAGAAAGAGGTCTTACAGCAAAATATCTCTCGACAAAAGATCAAAATATTCATATGGCTCTACAAAAACAAAGAGCACGTACAGATAAACGTGTGAATGAGTATAGAACATATGTGAAAAATATTGATGTCGCTGCTATTAGTCAAGAGACACAGATGGTTGTTGAGAAATCTTTAGCTAAACTCGATAAATTGAATAGTGTAAGAACAAAAGTAGATAACTTCTCGATACCTATGAAAGATGCACTTAAATATTATACAGATTTAAATGCCATTTTACTTAATACAATTATAGAAGTGTCTAAAATTTCACAATCTCCGGAAGTTACAAAAGAACTTGTAGCCTACTCTAACTTCTTACTTGCAAAAGAACGTCGTGGTATTGAGCGGGCAGTTGGTACTGTTGCAATTGCAAAAGGAAGTTTTGGTCCAGGAATGCAGATCAAATTCAACAACCTTCTATCTGCACAAAATAGTTTTTTAGATAATTTTAAACAGTTCGCTACAAAAGATGCGTACAGTTTTTATACAAAAACATTGCAAGGACCAGATGTAGATGAAGTAAAACGTATACGAGATGTATTAGTTTACTCCAACAACAAAAAGGTACTGATCTCAAAAATGAAAGAGATTGTCGGATATGGTGGTTTTATTCATAATTTTAAAAATTATGTTATTCGAGGTAAGAAAAAGTATTCAGATAGAATAGAAAAAAATTACCAGGATCTTATGAATGTGATTGATGAGTATGAGCATCTTTCTAATGTATCACCGCAAGAGCACAAACTTCTTGAAAATATTAAAAAAGTTTTTAGTCAGTATCATCAGGGAATTGATGCTGTTGTAGCAGCAACAGAAGCTGGACAGAGTGTAAGACAGTTAGATAAAATCGTAAAAGTCAATGATTCTCCTGCAATTAAAGCATTGAATCAACTCAGTACAAACTTTTTTATTGGTGCTACGGCTGAAGAGTGGTTTAATGCTATTACCGGGAGTATAGAACTTTTACGTGTTGTAGATCTTCATTTGGCACAGGAGTTGGAAAAAAGTATCAATCAAGAAATTGAAAATGTCTATAATGACATGGTTACTGTTATTATTGTAAATATAATTCTTGTTGTTGCAATGCTTATTATTGCATTTATTATTATTACCGGTATTAAAGATTCGTTGAATAAATTTCAAGAGGGACTACTCTCTTTCTTTAGATATTTAAACAAAGAAACAAATGAAGTGCATGATATTGATATAGATTCTAATGATGAAATAGGCATTATGGCAAAAGTGGTCAATGATAATATTCATAAAACAAAACAATTACTAGAAGAAGATCGTGTTGTTATTAATGAAGTGAAACAGGCCGCTCGTTTAGTTAAAGATGGTTATATCAAGCAGACAATTAAGAGTTCAACATCAAATCAAGAGTTAAATGAACTCAAGGATATCTTTAATGATATGCTAGATAACATCGCAAAAATGGTTTGTTCTGATTTGAATAAGACACAAGAAGCACTTGAGAGATTTAAACATCTTGACTTCACATATAGAATTGAAAACCCAGATGGTGAAATTGCAGTTGGGTTGAACCAATTAGCTGATGTGATTTCAGATATTTTACAAAAAAGTCAGGAAAATGAACTGGCACTTGATAAAAACTCGACAATTTTAAATGAAGATATGAAAGAGCTTGGAGAGATTTCAAATAATATCTCGAAACTTTTAGAATTAACAGTATCGTTGACACAAAATGCTACACAAGGATTGATAGAATCAAGTGAACAATCAGCTGAGGTTGAAAGTCACGCAAATGATATTAAAAATGTTGTTTCTGTTATTACAGATATCGCAGATCAGACGAATCTCTTAGCGCTTAATGCTGCTATAGAAGCAGCTCGTGCGGGTGAGCACGGGCGTGGTTTTGCTGTTGTTGCAGATGAAGTTCGTAAATTGGCAGAGCGTACACAAAAATCACTCTCAGATGTAAATGCAACAATTCAAATTCTTGTTCAATCTGTATCAATAATTGTAGAAAATATCAGTACACGTACAGAAGAGATTGCACAAATCAATGAATCTATGGCAAAAATTCAAGAGATTGCAGATAAAAATAATAATGTTGCAAATAAAGTAGATGAAGTTGCCGAGAATATTGTTGAGATCTCTAAAAAAATTAAAGACGATATTCAAGATAAGAAATTTTAAAATAGGATAATAAAATATGAAAATGAATAAAATAATACTCTCTAGTATAGTAACAGCTCTCGTAGCTACAGGTGTTGAAGCTGATGATATAGCAAATGCATTGACTAAAGGAAAAATGACAGCTGATCTAAAGGCTTTTTATTTTGATGGGGAACGTGATAACAGAACAGATAGAGAAGCTTTAGCTGTCGGTGGTATTATGAAGTATGAGTCTGCATCATATTATGGTTTTAGTGTGGGAACTGCCTTTTATGTAAGTGAAGATCTCTTAAAGTTAGGCTATCAAACAGCACAAAAGGGATCTATTGAAAATGGTGGTAGTGTTAATATAGTGACAAAAAATATTGCTGGTAATACAGAGATGGTTAACTATAAAGATGGTAGTGGAATCAACTCACTTGCAGAGGCATATATTCAATATACTTTAGGTAAAACAACTATTAAGTATGGTCGTCAAAGATTAAATACACCATTAATGAATGACTATTATAATAGATTTTTACCTAATACTTTTGAAGCTACACTTTTGACAAATAAGGATTTACCTCAGACAGAACTTCTTGGTATTTATGCAACAAGATGGAAGTATAAAGCGAGTGATACTTTTATTGATATGACTGAAGGTTTAGGTAACCCTGAAATAGATTCTGATGTAATGGTTATAGGTGCAATTAATAAATCTATTCCAAAGACAAAACTGCAGGCTTACTACTATATGGTTCCAGACTTAATGAATACTTTTTATGCGCAAATAGATAATAAAGTAAATATAAAAGACTTAACCATAGCATCGGCATTTCAATATCTTGATCAAAGAGCAGATGGTAAAGAGTACCTTGGTGATATTGACAGTTATCTAGCAGGTGCCAAGGTGCAATTATCGTATAAAGGCTTTAGTATTAAAGGTATGTATGATAGAGTTGGTGATCACACCATAAGAGGGTCTGGAACAGACTATCATACACTTGGTTGGTCTCAATTTGTTAACTTTACAGATATTCAAATAGATGGTGAAGCTCTTAATGCTGGAGCTGTATCTTACGGTGGTGTTCTTGGATATAAATACAAATCGCTCAATACTGCAATAAAATATGTCCGTATTGATCAAGATTTGCAAAAGCAAGCTGATGGTAATACGCCAAATACACGTCCAAGCTCAGATGAGTATAATCTTGATATAAAATATCGTATTAATAAAGCATCAAAATTAAGAGTACGATTGGGATATATCGATTATGAGAGTACACATAAAAATGAGTTTGATGAGGTCAATACGCGTATAATATATGACTATAATTTTACTTTGGCATCAAAATAAAAGAGTAAGAACTTTTTCAAAGAGTTTTGGAGTTCTTGTTTAAGAAAGAGACTCTCTCAAGAGAGAGTCTAAGAAAAAATTAGCACTGGTACGTAGTTTTGAACTCGTAAGCAGTTGGACGACCCTCATCTGGGAATACGTCACG
>Ga0256828_1001433_pt1 | contig 14878 bp, 13 predicted proteins | sample CV88metaG_FD_185993 | JGI IMG/M metagenome (GOLD analysis project Ga0256828, IMG submission 185993) | Hydrothermal vent microbial communities from East Pacific Rise, Pacific Ocean - CV88 | ecosystem: Environmental > Aquatic > Marine > Hydrothermal vents | place: Pacific Ocean: East Pacific Rise...
ATTGATGCATTAGCTGTTGCAGACCAACAAGCTAAACTAGAAGCAGCAGGAAAATGAGAAATTTAAAAAAAGTCAAAAATATTTTTGACTTATCTTGCTTTTTTTATAAAATACACAAGCAAAATTTAAATTAATATATAAATTAATATCAAATGTTAGGTAAATTAAAGAAAAGAAAAAGATTAAGAGTACATGGATTCTTAAAAAGAAGTTCAACTTCAGCTGGTAAAAATGTATTAAAAAATAGAAGAAGAAAAGGAAGACATCAACTAACAGTTTCATATCCAAAAAGATTCCAAGAAATCAATGGTAAAGCTAAAATGCATATTATTGCTGGTGGTACTGCTAGAAAAACTCCTTTTGATGGAAAAGGTAACTATATAAAAAGAAAAAAATAGTTTTTAATTAGAGTATATTTTTATACTCTTTTTAACTTGTTTGTATGATAAAGAAGATATATAGATTAAAAGAAAGAGAAGTAAAAAAGGTTTTAAAATATTCAAAACCTTTTTTTTCTTATGGTATTGTTTTAAATGTAAGTAAAAACAAATTAAATCACAATAGATTTGCAATAGTCTTAGGATCTAAATCTGTTAAGTCTTGAGTTGAAAGAAATTATTTTAGAAGAAGATTTTATGATTTTGTTTTTCAAAATAATTTAATAAAGAAGTCTTTACATTTTTGAGAGTGATTTTATGATTTAGTTTTTGTGATAAAAAAGCAAACTAAACTTGATAAAAGAGAACAAAAGAGTATAAATTCTTTTGTAAAAGATTTAACCTTTTTAATGAAAATAAAAGATTAAATATTAGTAGTCCCCATTGGGGACTACTAATATAAATATTTAATATAATAAAAGTGAATTACTTTTTAATAAAAAATAAATGAAAAAAATCCTAGATTTTATAATAATTTTTTTACTTGTTTTTTTAATAGTTAATTATTTTAACTGAAATAAAACAAATAATGTTGCTACAAAAGCTGATTATATAGTTTCTACAGCTAAAGATTCATATACAATTCCAGCTTCAGTTAAATTAACAGTTGAAAATAATACTGCTAGTTGACTAACTATTGATACTTGTAAAGATATTGAAGTTAATTATTTATGAGTAAATCAAGAATTTGAAGATGATTTTTGTAAAACTATTGAAATCAAACCAAATTCAAAGGAAGTTATAGATTTTTCAGCTGATTATGAAAAATTTATGCAAACTGGTAATTATGTAATTACTACAAAAATTGGAGATAAAAAATTTCCACAAGCTGTTGATATAGAAAATAAATGAACTATTACAAAATTATTTGTTTATATATTTTATGCTCCTGCATATAATTTGATAATAATTTTAATAAATTTATTTAACTGAAGTTTAGGTTGGGCTATTATTACAATTACTGTAATACTTAGATTATTGTTATTATGGCCACAACATAAAATGATGGTTTCTCAAAAGAAATTACAAGAATTACAACCAAAAATTAAAGAAATCCAAGAAAAATACAAAGGAAATCATCAAATGCTTGGTATGAAAACAATGGAGCTTTATAAAAAAGAAAAAGTTAATCCAATGGGATCTTGTGGTTTTATGTTAATTCAAATGCCAATACTTCTTGTAATATATAATATTATTTTATATATAAAAGATCCATCAAATCATTATTATCTTTACAATTTCTTAAAAGATTTTGATTTTAATAGTATTAATTATACTTTCTATTGAATAGATCTTTTAGCTAAAGGATGAACAACTGGAGTAGTCTTATGATTAACTGTTGCTATACTTCAATTCTTACAAATTAAGTTATCAATGGCTAATAATAAATTATCTAATAAATGAGTTGTATTAGAAAAGAAAAAATGAGCAAAAGATTATAACTCTATGATGCCAGATCCAGAAATGATGAACAAAGTTATGCTTTATGGTATGCCAGCAATGGTTTGAGTATTTACATATCAATTTCCAGCTTGATTAGGTATTTATTGGGGAATATCAACTGCATTTATGATTGTTCAACAATTAGTTGTAAATAATAAACTTAAAAAGTCTAGTTAAAAACTGGGCTTTTTTTGTTAAAAACTTTGACTTATTGGCTATATATTAGTAATATGAGCAAGTAATTTAGTATTTAAGATTTATTATTATGTTTAATAAAAAAGCTTTGAGTTTTTGAGTACTTGCTTTATTAGCTTTTACTACTAGTAGTACATTTGCTTATCAAGAAGTATCTTGTTCTACAGATCCATTATTTGAACAATATTCTTGTAATCAATGTTTTAATTGAGGAGAACAAATTGTTGGTTCTAATATTTGATTTTTAAATGATAAATGGGTTAACAATAATGATAATGCTCAAATTTTATATAAAGATGAGCAAGATATGCCAAGTATGAAATCAATTAATGAAACAACTTGGAATCAATTACCTGATGCTGAAAAATTTTGGGAATATACTGAAGAATTAAATAAATATTATTCTGAAGAAGAAGGAGGTTATATTTTACCATGACAAGAAAGTGTTTCTTGGTTACAATCAGCTGAAGGTTATGCATATAACTTAGAATCTACAAATGCTAAAAAATGAGATCCAGTATGAGTATTAGTTTATTCTATTGCTGTTCATAATATTGAATGAGAAAATGATGTTCAAGTAGAAGCTATTAAACATAATGAATGTGTATTATTTACTTCTGGTTCAGATAAAACTGAAGAACCAGCATTACCTGTTACTGAAGAACCTAAAAAATTACCACAAACTGGTCCTGAACATATATTACTTTTAATTTTAGCTATGATTTTAGCTTTTGGTGTAGTTAAATTTACTCAAAAAAGAAGTTAATATTTAAAATAATTAAAAATGAGTCATTTGGCTCATTTTTTTTATTTGTCAAGTTCTTTATTTGCATTTGTCTAAAATAATATGGTATTATATAAATGTTAGAAAAAAAGGAGTTTTTAATTTAGTAATTTATATATTATGCCTAACATTTTTAAATACTATACAAACATATTTACTTTAATGTTTAAATTAAATTTTGCTTGAGGAGCAGAAACAGGTTGAGCTTATGAAGCAATTAAAGAAGCTAATAGTGATTTTATTTCTTCAAAAGAATGGGAAGCTTTAAAATCAAAATATCAAACAAAAAATCCTGATGAATTTAAAAGTGCATTAAAAAAACTTGTAAAGGAAGATTGATTAAAATCTAATTTAGAAGTTAGTAGAGAAATAGATAAAATTGTTTCTGATTGGAATGAAGAAATTTCTGAAACAACAGATGAAACTCAATCTAATTTAAATGAAACTAGAGAAGAAGTTGAAAAATCTAATCCTTTTTTAAGAACTCTTGGTTATAAAAAGCCATATATGAGATGAGAAGATGTTAGAGCTTTACAAGAATATTTAAATGCAAATGGTTTCAATACTAATGGAGTAGATGGAGTGTTTGGACCTGGTACATTTAGAGCATTAAAAAAGTTTCAAAAAAAAGTGTTACATTTTAGAAAACCAGATGGTAGAATGGATTTAAATGGTAAAACAATGAATTATATTGTTAGAGATTTAAATAATGATTTAAATCTTACAGAAAAAAATACTAAATATTGAAAAGAAGCTAATGAAGTTGTTGATTATTTAACAGATATTGATAAATATTTAACAGCATTTAATAAAATTTATGGTTGAACAGAAGATATTATCAGTAGAGATAATGGTCTTTTATGAATTGTTACTAGATTAGGTGGTTCTAGTTTAGATAGATTAGAAAAAGAATTAAAACCTGATTATAGTAAAATTGATAAAAAAGCCTTAGCTAAAGAATTAGGTATTTCAGAGAATAGTAAAAAGTTTAAAGAAGGTTTAGTTAGAACTGCATTAATTGCTGCAATTTCAGCTGTATTATCTGGTTGAACAAGTGTTGCATTAGAATTATTTGCTATTAATTATGGTGAAAACTTAAGAAAATGACCTGAAATGTCTAAAATTTTAAAAGCATTAGGTAAATGAAATGTAGATATGAAAAAAGAAATGAGAGATGTATATCTTTCAAAAGATACAACAGTTCCAGGTTTAAATAAAATTGTTGATGTATTAAATAATCCTAATATGGATACTGCAAATCTTAAAAGATTTATGAAAGAAGTATATCAACCAAATTGGTTTCAAGATACATTTGGTATTTTCTTACCAGATTGATATGAAAAAGTTGAAGAATTAATTAAAAAATTTGAAAAAACAGGTACTACTAAGGATGCAAAAGCAGCAGTAACTGAAATTTATAAATTGGCTCATCAAGCATATAATGAAGCTAAAAAAGAATATGCTAAAGCTAAAAAAGATTATGAAAATACTCCAAAAGACATTTTAGATAAAGCTAGAGATCCAGCAGCAATTATTAATGTATATGGTGATGAAGATGAAACTCAAGCTGTTCATGATGCTACATATATTGTAAGAAGATATGAAAGCTCTAGAAAAGAGTTAGAAAAAGCAAGAGTAGGTTTAGGAAAATTATGAACAGTTGCAAGTAGATATACAAATTTAGATGCAAAAAGAGCTCAAATTCAATGAGAAAAATTTGATAAAAAAGCTGCAATTAAAGTTGAAAAACAACTTGATGCTGAATTAACAAGATTATATGGTTCTAGAAGATTGAAAAAAGTTACTGAAAAACTTAATTCTAGACAAAGTTTTGGTTATAGAGTTGATGTTAATAAGGTAAATGACCAAAATTATATGGCTAGTTTATTAACAAAAATGAATAAAGAAACTATTAATGGGAAAACTTCTGTACTTGCTTGAGTAATGAGATGAATAAAACAACATTATTGAATTAATTTTACTGTTGAGGAATTTACAAATGCTTTTATGCAAACAGCAGAAAAAACTGATTCTAAATACATTTTAAGTAATTTAGGTAGAGAAAGAAATCAAAGATTTCAATGAAAAATAAATGGTAATTTATTTAAAATTGATTTAAATTGAATGCCAATATATTTTAAAGATTCATGTACTAATATAGTTACAATAGTAAATGATTTAGTTACTACAGTTGATTCTACTAGTAGTATACCTGTTGTAATTTCAGTAAAAACTTGATATAAAAGAGGAGGATGAAAATGAGATAGTAGTACTCCAGGAGAAGAAAGAGGAGATTCAACAACACCAGGTGAAACTCAATGAGGAAGTAATTGAGGTGGAGGAGGTACTCCATGAATAGAAGAACCATGAGTAAGACCAGAGGATATTCCAGGTTCAGTAGAAACTCCAACAGTTGAAGTTTGAGGAGGTAGAACTTAATATTTTAATAAATATCAATTATGAAATATATATTACTTTTAACTATTATTTTTATCTTATGATCTTGTTGAATACAAAATAATGATAATATAGAAAAAAATAATAATGTGGATAATAAAAAAGTTGAGGTATTAGAAAGTTCAGATTTATGATGAGGAGAAGGACTTCCAAATGATGAATCTTGACAAAGATAATTAATATTGACAAATAGAAAATATCTATATAATACTCTTGACAAAATTTAAAAATAATTTAAAAAATATGAAAAAAATATTATTATTTTTTGTAGCAATAATCTGAATTTCATTTATAAATTCAAATGTAAATGCATATACTTGTAATCAAGTATTTGAATGAACTAAACTTAGATATAATGCAAATTATAAGTTTTATGATACTTTTAATGCTTGAAGTAGAAATGCATATATGAATAATTACAAAGTTCATTTTGTTAATCCTTCTTATTTAGATAAATGATCTAGTTATGGATGGACTCAAACATTAAAAAATGCATGATATAAAGTTTCTGCTTATTCTTCAATGAGAATTTTAGAAACTTGAGCAACTAATCGGAGAATAGCTAAACATCCAACTACAAGAACAAATGCAACTAAAAGTTCTTATGACTTTATGATTGCTTATGAAATAATTTATGATTATTCTAACAATTATCCAGATTCATCAGATGATATAACTCATACTGAATGTAAATATTATAGTGTTACTTGGTGTTGAGATGGGGTTAGAGATGCTTGAGATGAAGTTTGTGATTATAATGATCCAAATCATGTAGGTTGGTGAAATGGTTGATGTGATCAATCTTGTCAACCTATAAATGTTACACCTCCTGCAACTTGTGATGGAATTACTGCTACTCCAAATAGTTGAACTGCTACTGTTAATTCTACTATTACTTGTAGTGCAACAAATGCTAATTCTTATCAAATTAGATGTGGTAATGGGCAAGTTATAAATTCAAAAACTTGAACTTGTACATATACTTTATGAGGAAATTATACTGCATCTTGTACTATTAATTGAAATATTACTAGTAATCAATGTAAAACTCAAATTTCAGTTACAGCTCCTACTCCTTTAATAGAAGTAGAAAAATATTCTGGAAATAATTCTGATTTAGATTGAAATAGAAGTCATATTCCTAGTGATGATAGTCAAACTATAAATTTAGGAGCAGAGGCTGTATTTATAATTAGAGTTACCAATAACTGAAGAGAAGACTTAAAAACAGTAACATTATCAGATGCAATAGCACCAAATTGTAATAGAAGTGATTCAGAAACTCAAAATTTAATAAGATGAGTGTGAAATCATGATTCAATATTAAATGTATGAGAATCTTTTACTTACACTTGTAATAAAACAAATACTACTCAAGAATATGAAAATAGAATTAATGTTGCTTGAGTATGAGTTACATCTAATTTAAGAGTTACTGATACTGATGAAACTCAGGTAAGACTTGTACAACCTTCAATTTTAGTAATAAAATTAGATGCTAATTCAAATGATTTTGATTGAGTAGTATGAAATGATACACAAACAGTTTCTTCATGATCTACTGCAATTTTTGGGATTACTGTTAGAAATAATTGAACTGAAGATTTAAAAACAGTAACATTATCAGATACAATAGCACCAAATTGTAATAGAAATGATTCAGAAACTCAAAATTTAATAAGATGAGTATGAAATCATGATTCAATATTAAATGTATGAGAGTCTTTTACTTATACTTGTAATAGAGATAATACACAAAGTAATTATACAAATACAATTATTGTAAATGCTGTTTGAGTTAATTCAAATCAACAAGTAAATGATGATGATATAACACAAGTTATAGTTTGAACAGACTCAAGTGCTAGTTGTACAAATTTAACTGTTACTCCAGATAATTGAGTTGTTACATTTAGTTCTAGTTTTACTTGTACTGCTGTATGAGCTAATTCATATAGAATTGAAGTAAAAGATTCTTCTTGAACATTATTAAATACAATAAATTCAAATACTTGAAATTATTCTTTTACACAAATAGGAACTTATAATATTTCTTGTTATATAAATAATGAAAATACTACTAATGATTCTTGTGTAAAAACAATTATTGCTACAGAAAATAATGGTTGAAATCCATATTGTTGAGATGGTAATATAGATCCAGGAGAACAATGTGATGATTGAAATAATATTTCATGAGATGGGTGTAGTGCTACTTGTTCAACTGAATGATGAGGAGGGTGAAGAGCAGCAACATGTTATGATATAGAGACTACAGGAACACAAGTTACTTGTTATTGAAATGATATGACAGAGACTTTTAGAGTTGATTGTGGTAATGGAATAAATAAATTTGTTTCTGCTACTAATGCTGATGCAACATGAAGAACAAAAGGTACAGTTACATGTGATTATTCAGTTGAACCAAAAGTTAGTGAACCTAGATGTTTTGTTTCTGGTTTATGAATAAATGTAATTCCAAATCCAAAAGAAAATTATTGAGGTTGGACAACTAGAAATCAATGTCAAGCTACAGTTGGGCAATATTGTTGAAATGGAATTTTAGAATGAAATGAGGAATGTGAAAAAGATAACTATTGAGTTTTTCCAGATATTTGTAATACAAATTGTACATTAAAAGATTGAGGATGAGTTACAACTGATCCAGGACAAGATCCATGAGTTATAACTATTCCAACACATTGAAATATTATATTTGGAGAAAAGGCTAATGTTATTATATATCAATGACAAAGTGTTGCTGATAAAGTATCTACTCCATATATATATAATGATTCAGATTATGATTTAAATTTAAAAGCTTTATGTGTAGTTCAAACTAGTTGAAATACTTTGACTATTCCTGCTATACAACCAAACTGTAAAGCATTACCAGGTATTTTATATCCAGGTCAAAAAATAGAGTTTCCTGGAGCTTATAATGAATATAAAGGTAAAGAAATTACATCTTGAAATTATGGTGATAATATTTTAAAAATTACTTATCAAAAATTAGATGGAACAATATTAGATTGGGCATATTTTGCAGAAACAGTAAAAGTTAGAGTTGCTAAACCTTCTATTGTTACAACTGGTTGAGGTACTAGTTATGTTAGATCTGTTAATAAAGTTTCAGATATAAATAAAGTTGCTAATTGAGTAGTTGATCCTACAAAAGTAGATGATAATAAAAACTTTGTTTGAACTTCTGTAAGTGATCTAACTAGTTATTCAGACAATACTACTAACACAACTATTGTTGATAAAGTTGAAAATACTTGAGATGATTATAATTCTAATGTATGAGATGCTGTAGATAATACTGCACCTGCAACTACTGAAATAAAAACAAGTTTATCAGATTTTGAATCATATAATTGAATGAAAGATGTATTTGTTTTAAAATCAAAAAACTTTAAAATTAATTCTGATTTATTTTCAAGTATATCTGGACCAAGAACATATATTATTGAAAATGGTGATTTATATATAAATAAAGATATTGTTTATAATGATAATATTGCATTTGTTGTTAAATGAGGTGATATATTTATAGATTCTAGTGTAAAAAGAATTGATTGAACTTATATTACTTTAAAACAATGAACTAATTGATGAAATATAAAATCAGCACAATCTACAGATACATTAGTTGTTAATTGATCATTGTATTGAAATATAGATGATTTAGTTTCAAATAGAGTAAAAGTAGAAGAAAATAATTGAAATTTAAGTGTATGAACTGTTGTTAGTTTTGGTTCTTCTTTATTTAGAAAACCAGCACCACTTGTTTCACAATTTATTGCTGAATATTTAGAACAACAAAAAGTTGCTCAATAAAAAAAGTCTAGTTTAAACTAGACTTTTTTTGTATTTTAATACAATTAATACAAAAATTACTATTTATTAATTTATTAAATTTATGTGACATATATTTTTTATTATGTGAGTTTCAGGAGCATGAAAATGAACATTATTAAAAGCTTTAAAAAATCAAAGTGAAATAGATTTTCATATCCCTTTAAGTTATAAAACTAGAGCACCAAGAAATGCTGAAAAAGATTGAATTGATGCTCATTTTGTAAGTGTAGAAGAATTTGAGAAATCAATAGAAAATCATGAATTTTTAGAATATGCTATTGTTCATTGAGTAGAGTATTATTGAACAAAATATGAAGATGTTATTGATAATGGTATTAGAAAATGAAAGATAGTAGTAAAAGAATTAGATATTCATGGACTTAAAAGATTACAAAAAGAAAAGCCAGAGCTTAGGTCTGATTATACTACAATATTTTTAAATATTCCTGTTAATATACTAAAAGAAAGAATTAAATTAAGATGAGATAACCTTAGTTTATGAGAATTACAAAGGAGAATAGATAGTGCAATTATGGAAGAACAAGAGGCAAGACTTCATTGTGATTTTATGCTTGATGCAACTCAATCTCCAGAAGATGTTAAAAATGAAGTTATGCAGATAATAAAATCTAAATTAAAAAAATAACTTATGAAAATCCATATTATAACAATATTTCCTGAAAGTTTTGACAGTTTTTTAAATGTATCAATTATTTCAAAAGCAATACAAAATAAATTATTTGATGTTGAATTATATAAACTAAATGATTTTTCTGAAAATAATACAAAGAGAGTAGATGATAAGGCTTATTGAATGCATGGACAGGTTATATCTCCAGAACCATTATCTAAAGTAATAGAATATATTTTTAAAAAAGTTTGAAATAAAATATCTGTTATTTATATGTCTCCAAGTTGAGAATTATTAAAACAACAAAAAGTAGAAGAATATTATAGTAATTTTAAAGAAAAAGAATTTATTATTATTTGTGGACATTATGAATGAATAGATCAAAGAATTATTGATTTATATGTTGATTATCAAATTAGTATTTGAGAATATGTTTTAACTAGTGGGGAATTAGCAGCACAAGTATTTATAGATAGCTTAGTTAGACATATTCCAGGAGTTTTATGAAATAAGCAAAGTTTAGAAGAAGATAGTTTTTCTAAAAAATTTTCTAGAAAAAAAGAATATCCTGTTTATACTAGACCAGAAATTTTTAAATGAAAAAAAATTCCAGATATTTTAAAATCTGGAAATCATAAAGAAATTGAAAAATGGAAAAATAATAATTTAAGTTAAAAAAATGAATATAAATAATGAATATAAATAATGAATATAAATAATGAATTATATAATCTGTTATTAAATTGTGTAACTATTGAAAATACAATTAAATTTTTTGTATTATATTTTTTTGTTATTTGGATTGCTATACTTGTGTGGGTTTATAAAGATATAACTAATAGAACAGATAGTATTATTTACCAAATAATATCTATATTAATTATTTTGATTTTTACTCCTTTGTTTGGTTTGTTTATATATCTAATAATTAGACCTAGTAAAACTTTATTTGAAAAATATTATGAGGAAGTAGAGTATAACTTGGAATCTTTGACTAAAGATATTGAAGAAAGATTAAAAAATTGTGAATTAAAAAATAAGAAAACAAAAAAAGATACTTAAAAGTATCTTTTTATTTTTTAGTTTCTTTTTTTTCTTTTTCAAAGAAAGAATCAATTAATTTTTTATATGAAAGTCTAGTTTTTAGTTCTTCATAATATTTATTTCCTTCTTGATATAATTCTTCTAGTCTTTTTAATACTTCAGAATTTTGGAATCAAGCTTTGATTTTTTCTATTTCTTTATTTAATTCAGCTTTTGTAACTTTAACAGGATTTAGTTCCATTAATTTATTTAAAATTAATTCACCACTTACTCTTAGTTTAGCATCTTCTTTAAGATGTTTTTCTTTATATTCTTCTTCTGTTAATTTAAGGCTTTCAAGATAATCTTTCATTTTAATACCTTGTTTACCCATATTTTCTCTAACTTCATTAAAGATTTTTTCAATTTGATTTTTTAATAAGTTTGCACCAATTTCAAATTTAGAAACTTTTAATAATTCTTTAATTAATTCTAGTTCTTCTTCTAATCTAGCATTTGATTCTTTTACATCTTTAATTTCTTCTTTAATTAATTTTTTGAAACCTGCTAAATCAAGTTTTTTACCTCTTAATTGTTCAATAAATTCAGGAGTAAATTCTGGTTTTTTAGCTTTTTCAATTTTTTTAATTTTTACTTTAAATTTAGTGTCTTTTCCAGCAAAATCAGGATTATGATAATCTTTAGGGAAAGTAATATCTAAATCTAATTCATCATCTAATTTAGCTCAAACAATTTTTTCTTCAAAACCTGGAACTAATACATTTGAACCTAAAACAATAGGATAATCTCTCATTGAAGTAGTTTCAAGTAATTTACCATCTTTATCATAACCATCAGTATCAATAGTTACTTTATCTCACATTGCAGCTTTTGATCTTTTATCAGTAACTTCTTCAAATTTAGTAAATCTTTTTTCAATATCAGCTAATGCTTGTTTTACTTCATCAGTTGTTACTTTTACTTCTTTCTTTTTAAGTTTAATTTTTTTGTATTTGTCATCTATTTCTACTTTTGGTAAAACTTCAACATGCATTTTAATTTTTAAAGGTGATTGAGAAATAATTTCTTTAATTTCACCTTGAGCAACAGGAACAATTTTTTCTTGCATTAATGCTTTTTTGTATAAGTCATCAATAGCAAAATCAACAGTCATATTGTTTATATATTCTTCTCCATAATTTTTAACTAATATATTTTCAGGGATTTTAGCACCTTTTCTAAAACCTTTAATATCAGCATTTTTTTGTAAGTAATCAATTACTTTTTTTCTATATTTTGCAACTTCTTTTGTATCAGCTTCAACAATAAGCTCAACAATAGAATTTTCTAAATCTTTTCTTTCTATTTTCATAAAAAATTTATTAATAATTTAAGTGTTATTTTGTTTAAAACAGGGGGATTATATGTAAAAAGTTATTTTTTTCAAATATAAAAGACTAGATTTTTAATTCTAGTCTTTATTTACTTTCCATTTCATAATCAAAATTTCAAGTGTCAGGATTGTATTTATATATTATTCAATAATCTTTTGATTGTTGATAATCAATAGGTTTATAATTTATATATCAGGCATCATAAAGCTGATCTAGGTTAATTGCTGATTGTCAATTATGATTATTTCTATATTTGTTGTTAGCTTGTTCTATATAAGCTAGGTTTAATTCTCTTGTAGCTTTGTTTAAATAATTTTTACATAATCAATCTTTGTTTTCAGTTTCTTCATTATATTTTCATACAAAATCATCTCTAAGTTTAGATATTTTTTCAAGTAATTTTCAATCAAATTTTATTTTATTTGTAAAAATTCATATTCAAATTTTTTCTAGTTCATTACTAAAATCATAACAAGCTTTATCAGTATTAGTTGAAGTTGACTTAGCCATTGAAATAAACATAAAAAATGCTTTTTCTCTGTCTCATCATTTACCTTGCATTATAGCTGATAATATTCTAGCTCATTTTAATGAATCTCTATTTGCTGATGCTATTTTATAATATTGTGCTGATTTTAAAGGATCATTTAAATAAAAATAATAATCAAATGCTAAGTAATATGGGACTTCTGAATCAGTACAAGGATCTTTATATTCTTCTGACTCCCATACTTTTTTTAAATCATTTTCATTTTTTATAGCTTCTATTTTTTTACTATCACATAAATTTTTAATTCATTTTTCACCTATTTTTATAGCTTCTATTTTATGTTGTTTCTGTGTTTTTAAATCTAAATCTTCATATCTTTGATTGTAGTTGGGAAGTAGTAGTAGTCATAGTTTATATGGATGACTAAAATAGGGATTTAATTCTGTGATTAAATCAAGCATTTTATATAGATATACTTTATATTCAGATTTGATTGCATTTTCTCAAACATATTGAATTGCTTCAAGCCAATAAATATCTGCTCTAAGGTTTTCAAATCAGAAACTAGTAATTTTAGCAATGTCTTTTTTAACTAGTCATTCAGGATGATTTACAATATTTAGTTTTATATTTTTTATTGTTTTATAGTTTTGTTGATTTACAAAATAAAATCAAACAATAGATAAAATTAAAAAGATAGCTATAAGTACCTTTTTCATATTTCAAAGTTAAGGATTAAAAGTAATAAGTTTTAAATATCAACTCAGTCTAAATCTATAGTTATTTTTTCATCTTTTACACATATATATAATCTTCTTTCTTTTCATTCTCAAATACTTTTTGTGAAGATATCATGATCATTTAATTCTGCAATATATGAATGAACTTTTTTTCTTTCATAAGCACTTAAAAAGGGAAGTCTAAAATCTTTTTTAGTATTTTTAGCTATTTTTATTTTTGAATCAATAAATGAAAAAAGTTGTTGATCTTTGTTGTACATATAATCATTTACTTCAAGATGAATTTTTATATTTTCATCAATAGTTCTAGAAATTAAAAGCTTGATAATATATTCAAAATCTTTTAGATTTTTTCAGTGAGTTCAAATAACAAGTCCAGACTCTGGAGTTTGTACTTTTATTAAATATATATTTTCTTTTTGTTTAACTATTTCTAAAGAAGTTATTTCAATATCCATTTTAGAAAAAAAATCTAAAATTAGTTTGTTTATTTCTTTTTCCATTTTATATATGAGCTAAGATATAAAATCTTTTTAAAGATTATTTAGTTTTTTATTTTTTACAAGTTTAAAACTAAAAATAGATAAAAAATATTGACAAACAAAAAAAAAAAAAAATAAAATCCTGCTTGTTGTTTGAAAAAATAATATTTGTCATATTTAAAAAGGAGGAAGACAATACTTTTTAAAACAACAATGTTATCATAATATGGCTGTGCTTAAAAATTTGAGCTTTTTGAAAATATAGATAAAATCTTTCAAGGAGAAAGTAATGAAAAAGTTTTTACTTAGTGTAATTTTGTTTTTAGGATTAGCAGTGCATGTAAATGCTGGACAAGTTGTAACCATTAGTAGTGAGGCTGCAAATATAATTAATAGCCTTAAATCTAGTGACTTTGTTGCTGCCAATACAGGTGATCCTGTAGGAAAAACTTATCTTTTAAAGTTTAATGCAAAAACTGTTGATTTTGGAGATTTGTATAAAACAAGTGTAGAAGAATTTGTTGATTCTGAGTTAAAATTTCCTAAAAATCCAGTTAGTGGTAGTTTTATCCAAGTGAATAGTAATCAGAGATTTCCTTTAGGGAAGAATTATGATGGTATTTGTAAAAGCTTTGCTATTGTAGTTGCTAAGCAAGATTTAATGCAAAAATTAAAATATAAAACAGAAGGAACTAGGCTTTTTCCAAATGCTAAAATAAGAGCTGGAACAATTATTTTTTCTCATACTAAAAAAGATAGTAATGGTAATGTGCTTTATAAAGGACATATTGCAATATTATTAAAAGTTTCTAAAAATTATATTTGGGTTATAGATCAAAATTTTTATGTGAAAGTAGATGGAGACTCTGTAGCTAGAGGTGTTGTAGAAATACATAAGATTATGTTTGGAAGTGAGGTGGATGAGTCTAATCCAGATGAAT
>Ga0256828_1001434_pt1 | contig 14878 bp, 15 predicted proteins | sample CV88metaG_FD_185993 | JGI IMG/M metagenome (GOLD analysis project Ga0256828, IMG submission 185993) | Hydrothermal vent microbial communities from East Pacific Rise, Pacific Ocean - CV88 | ecosystem: Environmental > Aquatic > Marine > Hydrothermal vents | place: Pacific Ocean: East Pacific Rise...
GAAAAGACGGGCGCGGCTATGTAGAGGCGGCATTCAAGGAGCAGAGAGACCTTCTGGTAGAACCCGACCATCTTGGTGATGCCAAACACGGTGATACCGTTGTGGTCAAACGCTTCATTGCCAAACGCGGCCGCGCCAGCGGGAAAGTGGTGATGGTCATTACCAAAGCCCATCTTTTCACCATTGCCTATACCCATCGGGATGAAGCGGGAAATTTTCTCATTTTGAACATCAAAACAGGAGAACCCACCCATGCGGTCATGGAAGGAATGGATCTTAAAGCGTTCAAAATCGGTACGGTCATGAAAGTCGATGTCGATGATAACAAAGTACTGGAGGTCTTTGGGCATCTGGATGATCCAAGAGTCGACGAAAAAATCTCCCTTGCACTCTTTAACCGCCATGACAAGTTTCCGCCCGAATGTGTCGAAGAAGCCCTGCAGATAGAATCCGAGGTAACCAAAGAAGAACATCCGGAACGTATGGACCTCACCCATCTTGATTTCTGCACCATCGACCCGGTCACAGCAAAAGATTTTGACGATGCCATCTACTTTAATCTTGAAACATATACACTTTATGTAGCTATTGCCGATGTCAGTCATTATGTCCCGTACTTCACAGAGATAGACAAAGAAGCCAAAAGGCGTGGCTTCACTACCTACCTGCCGCATAAATCCTTCCCCATGCTTCCACGTGAGCTGAGTGAGAATATCTGTTCACTTAAACCCAAAGTGGACAGGCTGGCATTCGTTGCGAAAATAGCCCTTGACAAAAGCTCACTCAAACCGGTCAAAGAGGAATTTTTCGAAGCAATCATCCACTCCAAACACCGGTTCAATTATGAGGCAGTTGACAGGATCATTGAGACAGACGGCAGTGAAGCGACAGGCAAGGTCAAAGAGATACTCCATTACCTGCTGCCGCTTTACAAAATTACCCAAAGACTTAGAAAAGCACGCCTTAAACACGGCTTTGACTTCAGAAGTGAAGAGATCAAGATTACCCTCAACGATGAGCAGCTGCTCACACAGACACAGGTAGAGACAGGGACACCCTCACACTCTCTCATCGAAGAGTGTATGCTGCTTGCCAACCAGGCTTCCGCCAAACGCTTCAAAGGTGATGGAGACGGCATTTTCCGTATCCATGAACCGCCACAGTTGCGTAAAATTGAAGCCCTGCTGGGTGAACTGGCTGCCATCGGGCTCTATGTGGAAGAGTATGAGGAGAGCCCGGACCTCATCCGCGCCATCCAAAAAGAGGCGGAAAAGATGGGGCTTGCCGCAGAGGTTGATGCGATGATCATCAAGTCTCTCAGACAGGCAAGCTATTCGGCACACAATGTCGGGCACTTTGGGCTTGGCTTCAGCCACTACAGCCACTTCACCTCCCCCATTCGAAGGTACTCCGACCTCATTTTGCACCGTCTCATCAAGACACAGCTGCACAATGACAAAGAGGAGGCGGAGTATCTGCTGCGAAACATTGAACCGCTCTGTGTCAGGGTATCGGAACTTGAAAGGGAAGCCACCAAAGCGGAATGGGATTTCAGAGACCGCAAATTCGCCCGCTGGGCCAAAACACAGACAGGTATGTTCTTCGAAGCCGAGGTCATCGAAGCCGGAGAGAGTGCCAAAGCCGTACTCCTGGGTGAGATCAAAGGAGTTACCGTCAACCTTAAGGGAGACAATATGATGCTCTTCGACAAAATACGCATAATGATCACCGAAGTGAACATACCGCAGGCAGTCATTATGGCCGAGTTGGTCAATAAAATTAATGAGGAATGAATAATGAGGAATGAGGAACCAAAAAGAATAAATAAAAGCGTTGCCGAGCAACGCATACCAACACTATTCACTATTCACTATTCACTATTCACTTCAAAAACCTCTAAAAGAGGTTTTTGACAATGTACCAGAGAGAATTTGACCAGCGCCTCAATCAGAGCTTGCCCAAAGCCGTGCTTATCTTTGGAGAGAATGCCTACATGATCGACCATTACATCAATCTCTACAGAACAAAGCTTGATGCGAAAGAGAGTGCACTGAACCTCTATTATGACGAATGGCATTTCGATCAGGCAAAGAATTTTCTCTCACAGACCTCACTCTTTGGAGGTACCAACCTTGTCGTGGTCAAACATGATAAGAAGATCCCGAAAAAAGAGCTTGACATTCTGGTGGCACTGGCCAACAAGAACAGTGACAACTACTTCCTCTACTGTTATGAAGGAACAGCCAAAGATGCCAAAAGCATGCAGGCGGCATTCACCGACAAGAAAGGCGGAGTCTGGGTACGTCTGTTCGAAGCCAATATCCGTGAAGGCGTAGCGATACTGCAGCAGAAAGCACAGAAAATCGGTCTCGATATCGACCACTACGCGCTCCAGCATCTCATGCTTCTGCTCAATAACAACATAGCACTCTGCTCCAATGAACTGGACAAACTTGCCATTCTGGGCACCACAGTCACCAGCAAAGATATCGACCGGCTTGTCTATTCTACCGCACCGCTTGCCACAGAACAGCTGCTCATTGACCTCTTCAACAAAAAGCCCATCACAGCGACCATTACCAAACTGCTTGATCTGGGAGAGAATGAGAATGATCTGCTGCGTTCCACACAGTATTTCGTCAACCAGATCTTCCTCTTTCATGCCTACATCAAACTGCATGGTCATGTGGACTCGGCAGCCATTCTCGGCTACAAACTCCCCAAACCCATCGAAGACCAGAAAGCCCAGCTTGCACTGCGTGTCAAGTCCGCCTCCTTGCTCAAAATTTTCGAACATCTTCTGGAGAGTGAGATCGAGATGAAAAAAGCCCCTGCTACTCAACGGGAGGTACTGCTCTACAGCATGCTCATCAAGATACAGGGTTATCTCTAAATGTAGGGTCGGTTTACCGACCGCTCTCTTCAGGTTCATACTTTTGTAATGATCGGTAAACCGACCCTACGTGTTAAGAAATATCTAAACTGTTTTACGATAAAATAACGCTTCCAAAATTCTTGCTCATTTTTGGACGGAGTGAAAATATCCGCGTTTTTAATGGGCTATTAAACCAAAAGGAACAACATGAATTGTTATGAAACACTGTTTGTAGTGAAACCTACACTGACAGAAGAAGAGACAGCATCTGAGATCGCAAAGATCAAAGAGGTGCTTACTAAAGTAGAAGCGGAACTTCTTGCAGCTGATGATATGGGTATGAGAAAACTTGCGTATCCTGTACAGAAAAACGACAGAGGGTACTACACTGTGCTTTTCTATAAAGCAAATGGTGATGCGATCGCAGAGATCGAAAGAAACCTCAAGATCAACGAAGAGGTCATTAAGTTCCTCACTGTAAAATATGTGAAAAACAAAGAGATCGCACAATTTGAAAAGCTTGTAGCGGCAGCGAACAAAAATGCTGAGCCAAAAGCAGAAACAGCAGAAGCAGCAGAACCAGCAGAGACAACTGAGGCATAATCGCCCTACAGGAGAAACCTTATGTACAACAAGATCATTTTAGCAGGAAATTTAACCAGAGACGTAGAGATTAGATATACGCAGGGGGGATCAGCCATAGGTAATACAGCGATCGCTACTTCACGCAAATTCAAATCTCAGACAGGAGAGCAAAAGGAAGAAGTCCTTTTTGTAGACTTGACGTTCTTCGGCAGAACTGCTGAAATTGCCAACCAGTATTTACGTAAGGGAAGCAAAGTTTTAGTGGATGGCAGGTTAAAGCTTGACCAGTGGACAGCACAGGACGGCACAAAGAGAAGCAAGCATTCGGTTACGGTAGAGAACCTGCAAATGCTTGATACCAAACGTGAGAGTGAACAGATGGCACAGGGTGGATACACTGCACCTGTACAGCAGGACACCTACTCCCAGCCGGCACCTTCTCAACAAAGTGCACCGCAGCAGCCACAGCAACAGCAGGCACCTGCACAGAGCATCCCGGAAATAGACATCAATGAAGATGAAATACCGTTTTAGGAGAACAGACCATGGCAGAAAGAAGAAAATTTAAAAAAAGATTTTGTAAATATTGTGAGCAAAAAGTTGATTTTATCGACTATAAAGATTTGAATTCACTCAAGTTCAGCTTGAGCGAAAGATTCAAAATTATGCCAAGAAGATTGACAGGAAACTGTAAAAGACACCAGGAAATGGTAACAGTTGCAATCAAAAGAGCAAGACAGACAGCACTTATTCCGTATATCGTAGATAGAAAGAATGTTGTTGAAAATCCGTTTGAATTGATCAAATAGATTTCAAAAACTTCGGTAAGCTTTTTGGCTTGCCACAATTGGTGGGCTAAAGCCCACTCTACGCGTTTTTCAATACAACAAATCGCTTATCAGCACTTTCCAATCCGTAAAGATTCACTTCATCATTTACTAACAGTTCCAATCCACTTAATGCAACAATATCATCAACCGTATGATAATATTGTCTGATCGTCTCTTGTGATTTTTTAAAATACTCATCCGCTTTTTCGAATAAAGTGAATTCGGAGAGATATTCACTATTCTCAAAATCACTGTCCACTGTCAAGAACCGGGTATCATCATCTACGATGTAGGAGCCTACCGCTACATTTTCAAACCCGTACAGGGTATTGATGTCGAACAGGAAAGAACCGTCTGGATTGAGATGTTCTTTTACGCAGGCAAGGAATCGGCCCAATTGCTCTTGATCAAGATAATTCAGCATATCAAAAACCGCCGTAATGACATCGTAGGTACCGTTCAGCTCACATAGATCTATACACGATGCCTCATACCCCTGTGCAAGGGTCCGTGCCACCATAGACGGACTCAGGTCAATTCCTTTAACCTTTGGTATATTCAGTGCTCCCTGCATCTGTCGAAGGAAATCCCCTGAACCGCATCCTACATCGAGAAGTGTGTCAAATTCAACACTATTGAGAAAAAAAAGATAGTGGGCGTAGAGCGCAGGGGCTGCTTCTTTGACACCCAGAAGGTCTTCTACTTTGGCATAAAGGTCAAGAGAATCTGCTGTATTAGCCATTTCGCTCTACAACAGCTTTGATCTTCTCGTAGAGTGAAAGAATTTCGCCTTTTTTGGCATAAAAACTGTTCTTGTTGGCAATAAGATGTGCAGAAGAGTCCATAATGTCTTCAGCTACTTTCAGTCCGTTCTCTCTCATGGTATTACCAGTCTCCACAATATCAACAATAGCATCTGCCAGGCCGACAAGCGGTGCCAGTTCAATGGAACCGTAAAGTTTGACCACTTCTACCCCTACTGCTTTTTTGGCAAAGTAGTTTTTGGTAATATTTACCATTTTGGTCGCCACTTTGATATTAGGACGGCTCCAGTCAAGTTCATCTTCATTCTTGATACCGATGGCCACTTTGCATTTTCCAAGCTGCATATCAAGAAGCTGGATAATATCGAGCTCTTTTTCCGTAATAACATCCAGGCCAACTACACCGATATCGGCTGCCCCATGTTCCACATAGGTCGGTACATCCTGGTTACGTACATTGAGGAACCGGAACCCCTCTTTCTCCATAATGAGCTCACGCCCTTCAAATCTGAACTCTCCACCAAAGATCTCACCGAAGATCTCCAAAGTCTGCTCTGCAATTCTTCCTTTTGGAAGTGCTACTGTCAACATTGTCTCTTTTCCTTTAACACATATCTCATTCCCTCGAACACCAGTGTTTCACTATACAGTACATGATCGAAAAATCCGGAGAGGAATTCTCCGTCTCCCCCTGTAAAATAGAGTGTTTTCCCACTGCTGTGTCTGTCGATGAGTGCTTTTATTGACGCGATTATACCATAGCTTATCTGCTCTTTTGTTGTAAGCGGAAGTTGTGTCAAATCAATATCTGCCGCCAATGCTGTTTCAAGGGCCGGCGAGATACGTCCATAACTCTCCAGCAGCATTGCAATACCAGGTAAAATATACCCTCCTTTATACATACCCTCCTCCACCACATCTACGGTAACAGCGGAACCGGCATCAATAAAAATACCATTGTCATGACTGAGACAGAGTGCTTTTCTGTCTACACCCATAGTGTCATATTCCCCGGGAATATGCACAAGGTCCGATACATTCTTCCATCCCTCAATAGAACCTATCTGCTTTTCTATGTCTCTGTTAACAGAAATATACCGTAACGATTTACCTCTGTATTTTTCAATTGCATTGACATAGGAAAGATGTTCGACACTTTGACCGTCAAAAATATGAAAATGGGTATTGCCAATATCTGCTAATAACATTTTTCTCCATTGTAGGGTCGATTTACTGACCACTGAATATTGTAGAGTCGGTCGGTAAACCGACCCTACGATTCCTGCCATACTTTCCAGCCATTTTCTTCCAGTAACGCTTTGGCTTTGGAGCAGAGAGGCGCTTGCATAATGAGGAGGTACTTTTTTGTAATTTTCGCATCCATATAGTGCTCAAGCTTTTCATGAAGCACCATTAATTCTCTTGCCTCTTTTTGTAAAATACGGCTCTTCTTCTCTATCTGCATAACCAAATTGTAATACCCCGTCAGATCTACACCAATATAGAGGCCAACCTTCTTTCTTGAACCGATCTCTTTGGGTACAATCTCCTTCAGGGATTTGAAAATAATATCTTTTTGCTGTAAAAATTCCACTATTGCTTTCATATTGATATGATAACCTAATTCAACTCAACGGATGGTAATGCATCATTGTATGCTGCAAATTCTGTTTCTGTATATGTGTATAGATCTGTGTCGTTTCAAGTGAGCTGTGTCCAAGCAACTCCTGCACCACACGCAGATCTGCCCCGCCGATAATAAGAGACGAAGCAAAAGAATGACGCAGTACATGCGGAGAAACCCCCAGATACTTTTTAACAATTTTATAGGCAGAGATACGGCTGAGCTGTTCCCCCCGATAGTTGAGCCAAAGATAGACACTGCCCATATCCTGTGCCTGAAGATAGGCATCAAGCGCCTCTATGGCAATGGGGGCCAACGGTACCACACGCTCCTTCTCTCCTTTGGCAAAACGGATCTTCAGCCATCCTTCCAGAATATCGCTTCTCTGTACATTCAGTGCTTCACTGATACGACACCCGCTGGCATACAAAAAAAGTATCAGCGCATAATCGCGCAATCCCATAACACTGCTTCTGTCAATAAGCGATATCCCTTTCATAATCTCTTCTATAGAGAGATATTTTGGCAAATTTTTCGGTACTTTCGCCATAGGGATTTTAATCTTTTCATGGGTAAAGTTCTGCACGTGGCAGAAGTGAAAAAAAGTATTGATAGAAGAGAGTTTTCTGTTAAGTGTGCGTTTATTCTCAAAAGAAGAGAGAAACTTCAATACATCAGCCGTATCGAGTTTGGTAAGCGGCTTTTGTATAGCCTCTTCAAGCTGCCTGAGATCACTGAGATAGGAAGAGACAGTCAAAGCATCAAGCGCCTTGGCAATACTGATATACTCTTCAAATGCAACAAGCAGATCACTCATGACCATGCTTGGAGAGACTAATACTTTAATTTGGAAAGATCTATGATTTTTCCATCTTTATAGAGTTTTGTTCCGCTGACAAATACAGGACTTTCTACTTCTCCAAGCTCATAGATCCTGTATTTTTTCAAATCTGAAGAGAGTACAATAAGCGATCCCTGCTGGTCAAGTGCATATACTCTTCCCTCTACGACAGTAGATGCGGCAAAGTGTGCATATTTAAATTTCTTTCTAGCTTTCTCTTCCAGTGCTCTATTGAGTTTAATGATTTCACCCTCTTTGGTAAATAGATAAATACTGCCTCCGGCTATAGCAACATCAGAAATATTGGCTCGGTATTCCATCTCACCATCCACACCGACAGTGATCAGCTTTTTAGGTGTTGCCGCCACCAGTGTATCACCGAAACGGGAGAGATAAATCACATTGTTAAATACCTGGTCACTGCTCAAATAAATAATTTTTGCATCTGCAGGATTTGAAGAATCGAGAATCACAAGTTTGCCATCAAGCATTGGCATGACAACCAAAGAGTCAATGAACATAGGACTTGCTGCCCTGGTATCAATAGCATAAGTAACTTCCGAACGGTTTTCCATTACTTTTTTATTATCATTGATTCTATAGAGGCCAAAGGCATTATTGTTCAGGATATAGGCAACCGTCCCATTGTGGAGAGCAGCAGAAACGATCGGGACTTCAAGATCTACCGTACGAAGTACTTTGGCACTTCTTTTATTGATGATTTTCAATTTTCCTTCCGGATTACTTGCCAACACATAGGCAGAACTTTCACTCAGAAACCTGTATCCTGTTCCCAAATTGAGCTTGCCGACACCTCTTTTGCCTATATACTGCCCATTTTCCAATGTCGCGCCATCACGACTCAGGTCAACAATTTTGCTTCCATAGGCAGTAACGGCACTGCCGGCAGAATAAGTCTGTTCCGGTTCAAAATATTTTTTGGAACTGCACCCTGAAAAAAGCAGTGCCGCAGCAGCCACCATCAGAAGTGAAATGCTTTTCATTACTTAACCTTTAATGCCGCATGTTTCAAAAGTGTTGCAAGCGGTGCCACAGCAGAACGTTCATCTATCAATTCCAGTTTTTCTTTGGCATGGCTGACATTTCCGGATTTCAGAGCAAGGTAGGCAGCATCAAGATCTGCCATCTCTTTGTAGAGCCTGCTCTCCACCTCTTTCTTTTCCAGTGTTGCCGTTACATATTTGCTGGAATCTGCAATGACTTCATTTTTGCTTGCAGCCAATGTTTTTAACACAGATATATCTTCTCTGTTTGCCGCCTGCGAAAAAGTAAAAAGTTCAAAAAGTGCCGGGTTCTTTGCCTTGAGTGTTTCCTGTGCTGACGCATCAGCAGGATTTTTCTGAAGTGTCAGAAATGCTTCATTCGCATCTGCAAGCCTGGCATTATGCAGACTTTCCATTGCAGTAGAGCCGACAAAGAAAAGGAGTACTGCTGCGGCGATACCCCAGATAAGCAGCTTATATTTTTTATAAAGCGTCTCCAGTTTAAAGGCACTTTCCAGTATCTTTTCATCACCACTCAATTCACTTTTGACATATTTTACATCGTCTTGAATACTCACCAGTCTCTCCTAAAAGGGTTTCACCCGGATAAATCCGGATTTAATTGAATATATTATACCCGTTGGAGTTAAAAATAGGGTTACAGCTCCACAACCGTAATACCGAGATTGCCCGGCAACCGGTAGAACTTTTGAATCTTTGGATGCTGTTTCAGGTATTCTGTAACCAACTTGGAAAGAATACCTCCTCCCGTACCATGAATGATCTGTACTTCGGACAAACCGTTTACCAATGCATCAGAGAGGAATTTATCAACCGTATCTATCGCTTCATCTCCATACATGCCAAGCAGTTTGACCGATACTGCCGCACCGCTCTTTTCAACATTTACTTCCACTTTTTTAGGTTGCTGTACTGCTTTGATCTGAGGCAGATCACCTCTTCTTTTAAGTTGTGAAACCGGTACGCGCATTTTCAAGCCATCCACAATGATTGTAGCATCTTTGCCTCGTATAGAAAGCAGTTCCCCTTTATGGGATCGGTATTTGACTTTGTCACCCGCTTTCAGAGGTTCTGCCTCTATACGTTTAATCTCTTTTTGTTTAAAATCTTTACGTTGGTGCGCAATATTCAGCAATCTTCGCCCTTCGGTAGACTCTTTTGCTTTAAGCGCTTCCCGTGCTTTTTTGGTTGCGGCATTATAACGGTTCTCCAGTGTAGCAATCGCTTTTCTGTGTATCTCCTTCAGTTTTGTCTCTTCCTCTTCAAGCTTCTGTTTCTCTCTTTCAACCGCTTTCAGTTCTTCATTGACTTTAGCTATTTTCATACGCATTTCACGTTCAAGTGAAGTAGAACGCTCAATAAGTTCATTCAGATTTTCCTTATCTTCACCATACACTTTTTTAGCCCGGTTCACAATACCGACAGGGACACCGTAACGCTGGGCTGTCTCAAAGGCATAGCTTTTTCCTATGCTTCCCTGCAAAAAAGTATAAGTTGGTACTCTGCGTTCTTCATCATACAACGCAGCAATAAGTTCTACCTCATCATCACTTGCCATTAAAGATGCCAAACGTTTATGGTGTGTAGTTACAATGAATGTAATCCCTTTTTTTCTCAGCTCATCCAGCATGACACGGAACAGGCTTGCCGCTTCATCAGAATCGGTTCCCAATTCAATTTCATCTACTCCCACGATCGCATTCTCTTTGCTGAAAAGCTTGGCAAACTCCTGCATACGTCCGGCAAAAGTAGAAATATCATTTTTAACTGACTGCGGGTCATCAATCACCGCTTCAATACTTTTATAGTGACCGACTTCCGTTCTGGAGGCATCACATTTGAAAGGTAACAGATATTTACTCATGTACACTGCGGAGAGTATTGACTTGAGCAGCATTGTTTTACCTCCGGCATTGACCCCGGTAATCAGCATAATCTGTTTAGAAAGATCAATGGTTACCGGGACCGGATCTTCTATGGCTGGATGCGCAAAATCCTGTAACCTGATACGTTTTTGTTTGCCTGGCAGAATGAATTCATACTCTTTGGCCCGGGCAAACATAGCACGTGCCTGATAATGGTCAAACCGGTCATATTCTCTATTGATATACGCCAGAAAACGCTCCCATTTGAAAAAGGTGGCAGAGATCGATTTGCAATAGCGGTAAATAAGCTCTTCTTTCGTACTTAAAAGTGCCGATTCTTTCTCTTTGAGATGAGAAATACTCTGAGGCAGAATGTAAAAAAATCCTCCCGAACTTCTCGCCACAACGGTTGCTTTAATAACATTGTTGAAGCCACCGCGTACCAAGAGCGTCTCCTCACCACCGTTAAAATGCACTTGTGTATCGACCAGATAATCTCTGAGTCTGCTGGAATGTGCCAGTTTATACAGTGTCTCTTTAATATCTATCTTGTTCTGTTTAATGGCACGTTCAAGCTTATAAAGTTCAGGGTCACGCTCCGGATTTATTGTACCCTCTTCCGTAAAATATCCTACAATTTCGAGGATCTCTTCATTGATCTCTATTCCCTCTATCCAGGAAGCAGCCGGCTCTGGAAAAGCAACATTTTTAAGTACATTGAAATAGGAGATCATCGTAACAAAGGCATAGATCTCATCCAGGGAAAGAATGGCCTGTTTTTTAAGAAGATTCAGCTCTCTGTCAAGATTTGGCACAGAACCGGGGGGAGGGAACTGCACATTCGAGAGTGCTTTTATATAGCGAAAATGCTGATTGATATCGCCCATCATCGCTATATTTTTTTCGCGTGCAAAAAACTGTCTAAACTGCCGGATATATCCATCAAGATCCAATTTCTGTATAATGGACTTTTCATTTGTAAATTCTGTTGACACCTACTTTAATTTCCTCATTTTATTTATCCGGGATTATAACAGAATTATATCCAAATACCGATACTACACTCTCTTTCATTTTGAAAAAATACTTTAACTCAGATACGCACCAGTATTTTGACGACTACCTCATCCTCTAATAAGGGCACCTCTAATATCATCTATGTTAAAGTAATGGCATTAACACGTAAACTTGAAGGATATCTCATGAGAAATAAATTTCTTGAAACCGGAGAGACAGGATACCACCCTGTTCGAAAATTGAAAGTGATTATCTCCGGTCTGCGGTTTGCTATGGTGGATGTTGCGGTCAGTTATAAACTTATTCTTTCTGTTTTCATCATCGTTCCAAGTCTTTTTTTGCATCAATGGCTGGATACATCCATTATTATTCTGGCAACAGCTATGATGCTTTCAGCCGAAATATTCAATACGGTTATTGAAGCAATGTGTGACTATATACAAAGTGATTTCGATCCAAAAATAGGAATGATCAAAGATGTTTCCGCAGCGGGAACCAGCATCGCAATCCTTGCATGGATCATTGTACTGTTTGTGGAGGCTTATGAACTTTTTTTCAATGTAACCTTGTAACCGCTTACTTGACCTTCACCATTTTACGTCTCATATAGGCAATTTTTGTCTGAAGCGGAAGGTTCTTGGGGCAATGGTCTTCGCATCCCATCAGACTCATACAGCCAAATACTCCATTCTCATCACCCACAAGTTCATAAAAATCCTCATCACTTCTCTGATCATGCGGATCAATTGAAAAACGTGTGACACGATTCAATCCTACTGCACCGACAAAGTCGGGACGCATGATCTTTGTCGAACAGCTTGCAAGGCAGATACCGCACTCTATACAGCGATCCAGCTCAAAGACTTCCTCTGCCACCTCCGGATCAACCGGCTTTTCAATACGGGAGAGATCAGTCTCTTCCTGTGTATGGATCCAACTCTCCAGATGTTTACTCATCGCATTCATCCAATTCCCTGTATCGACAGAAAGGTCTTTGATATGCTTGAATGCCGGCAGTGGCAGCAGCGTGATCTTGCCATCCTCAAATTCATTGGTACGTGTCTTGCATGCCAGTCTGGGTCTGCCGTTGACCACCATGGAACAGCTTCCGCAGATACCCGCCCGGCAGACAAAGTCAAAACTGAGGTCATGGTCCATTTTGGACCAGATCTGTATCAGAGCAATGTAAAGTGTCATACCAGGTGTTTCTGTCAGTGTGTATGTCTGAAATACCGGCTTTGAATCTTTATCCTGCGGATTGTAGCGGAATACAGTAATTTCTATCTCTCTATAGTTTTCATTCTCAGGCATAGCCTACTCCTACTCTCTCATTTTTATGTTTCAGGTTTCCGGGAAGTTCATATTCAAGCAGATGCTTCTGAATGGTAAAACGATCTACCGTCCCCAAAGTTTTTTTGATTGTTTCTATCTCCTCCGCTCTCTGTACACTGAGAGGATTTTCAATCAGAGAATCTTTACGTCCGTATCCTCTGAATGCCGGGGGAAGTTCCATCTCCATAATGTCTATCTCTTCATACTGGATTGTCGGCAGTGTATCTTCTGGATCTTTCCAGGTTGTAATCGTACGTTTCAGCCAGTGCATATCGTCACGTTTCGGATAATCTTCCCGATAGTGGGCACCTCTGCTCTCTGTACGCTGTAAAGCACCCTTGGCAGCACAAAGTGCCAGCTTCAGCATTTTAGGAACACGGTATGCTTCGTTAAGCCCGGGATTGTTCCCCATACTTTTGGACTCGACAGTGATCTCTTTGGTCTTTTTGAGCAGTTCCTCAAGCCTGTGTACCGCATCGAGCAGATCATCACCATTTCTGAATATTCCTACCTTCTCCTGCATGATCGACCGCATTTCATCTTTAATATCAAAAATATTCAGCCCGCCATCATAAGAGAGTATCTCCTGCAGATACTTGACCTGTGCTTCCAAATGGCCTTCAATAACGGATGTATTGGTATTGAGATGGGTCTCCTGGCAATATGCGGCAAAGTACTCTCCCACTATCATACCGGAGACCACGGCTTCACTGACAGAGTTCCCGCCCAGACGGTTGAAACCGTGCAGATCCCAGCAGGCAGCCTCTCCAGCACAGAAAAGCCCTTTCATAGTCGTACTCTCCCCTGTCGGTTTGACACGAATACCTCCCATAGAGTAATGCTGCATTGGGAGTACAGGCATCCATCCCTTTTCACCTTCATCTGCCGGATCTATTCCGTTAAAGCTGATAGCGATATCCTGTACATCACGCAGGTTCTTCTCAATATGTTCACGGCCCAATATAGAAATATCAAGCCAAAGATGATCTCCATAAGGTGATTTGACCCCTTTGCCTTTACGAATATGTTCTATCATACGGCGGCTGACAACATCTCTCGAAGCAAGCTCTTTCTTTTCCGGCTCATAGTCAGGCATAAAGCGGTACCCATCCTTGTCACGCAGAACACCTCCGTCTCCACGGCACCCTTCCGTCAGTAATATTCCAGAAGGGACAATAGGGGTAGGGTGAAACTGTACCGCTTCCATATTGCCCAGTTCTGCAATGCCTGTTTCAAGCGCTATAGCTGTTCCGATCCCTTTACAGATAATGGCATTGGTAGACTGTTTGTAAATACGCCCGTAGCCTCCTGTAGCGATCATTGTACCCCGGGCCACATAGGCAATCAGTTCTCCGTTTATCAAGTCACGCACCACAACCCCATGGCAGATTCCGTTATCATGGATAACAGAGATCGCTTCTTTTTTATCGTGAATAATCACATCCCGTTTCAATGCTTCATTCGCAACGGCATAAAGCATGGTATGCCCTGTGGCATCTGAAGTATAACAGGTACGCCACTTCTTTGTCCCGCCAAAATCCCTGGCATTGATCAGCCCATACGCCTCTTCCCGTTCTGTGATGGTCTCTTTCTTCCCATTCATGACCACAGTACGGTCTCCCTTGCCTATACGGCTCCAGGGCACACCCCAGGCAGCCAGTTCACGTATGGCTTTGGGTGCGGTGCAGACAAACATACGTGCTACTTTCTGGTCACATCCCCAGTCTGACCCTTTGACCGTATCGGCAAAGTGGACATCTTCATTGTCCCCTTCTCCCATAATACTGTTTGCCAAACTTGCCTGCATACCGCCCTGTGCAGCGGCAGAGTGTGACCGCTTGACCGGAACCATACTCAATACGATCGTATCAAGCCCTTTGTCACGTGCCGCAATGGCAGAGCGCAAGCCTGCCAAACCTCCGCCTACGATCAGCGCATCCGTATAGATTATCTTCATTTTTCACTCCCTGGGACATATCTTTCACCATAGGCACTCTGATGCTCATAGCCTATTTTCATATAGGTGCTCAGGGAAGCCAGCCCAAGCAGCAGATAAAGCGTTATCAGTACTTTGGCGATCTTGCGGCTTCTCTGCCTGTTTTGCTTCGGGTCTTTTCCGT
>Ga0256828_1001435_pt1 | contig 14876 bp, 16 predicted proteins | sample CV88metaG_FD_185993 | JGI IMG/M metagenome (GOLD analysis project Ga0256828, IMG submission 185993) | Hydrothermal vent microbial communities from East Pacific Rise, Pacific Ocean - CV88 | ecosystem: Environmental > Aquatic > Marine > Hydrothermal vents | place: Pacific Ocean: East Pacific Rise...
CACTTTTTATTTTTACTTCTATTTATTGATGCTGTTTTAGTTATTTGGTTTATTTATTCTAAATATGTTACATATATTCACAATATTACTTTTTTATCACATTTCTTTTATTTTAGAACTCTATCTCTTTTTTGGCTATATTGTATTAGTTTTATTTATATAACTGATGAATAGCTCTGTTTAATTAGATATACAAATAATAAACTGTTGATATACTAATAATACTCTCATTAATCATATAAACTATAAGTTTTTTTAATTTTTATAGCTATTTGTTTAAGACTTAATTAATTTTTTATCACATATAATACATACAGTCGAAATAGCTTATGCTATCTCAAAATTTTGATATTACTCTGAGGAGAGAAAATGAAAAAAACAATTAAATTAGCAGTAGTAGCTGCATTAGCTTTAAGCGCAACTTCTGCATTTGCAACGAATGGTGCTACATTAATAGGTATGGGTGCTGAAGCACGTGGTATGGCTGGTACAGGTATTGGTATTGCACATGGTGCAGAGTCAGCCTTAACAAACCCTGCTTTGATAACAAGTGTTGAAAAAACTGAAATTTCATTCGGTGGCACATTATTTATGCCAGATGTGTCTTATAAGATACAAGGTGGTACAGCTGAAGATAGTGCAGCTGATATGAGTATGATTCCTGAAGTTTCTTTAGCTACAAAAATAAACGATAATTTTTATGTTGGTATTGGTATGTGGGGAACAGGTGGTATGGGTGTTGATTACCGTGATGCACCTGCAACTTCTGGTACTATGAATATGGTTACAAATCTTCAGCTTATGCAATTTGGTGTACCTTTAGCATATGCTAAAAATGGTTTTAGCATAGCAATAACTCCAATTTTACAATACGGCTCTTTAGATATTAATTATGTAGCAGATACTACTGGTGATGGTAAAGCAACTGATAATGGAATGGGTGTAGCTCAAGATTTAGAATTTGGTTACAATATTGGCTTAGCTTATGAAAAAAATGGAATAACAGTTGGTGCAATTTATAAATCACAAATTGATATGGAATATAAAGGTTTTTCTCATGTTGTGAAGCCATTTACTGGAAATACGTATGACAATGATAAACTTTCAACTCCTGCAGAAATGGGACTTGGTGTTAGTTATGCAATGAAAGAACATACAATAGCACTTGATTATAAGCAGATTAAATGGTCAGATGCTAAAGGTTATGAAGATTTCGAATGGGATGATCAAAATGTTGTCTCTTTAGGTTATGAATATAAAACCAATGGTTGGGCAGCGCGTGTAGGTTATAACTATGCTTCAAGTCCAATTAGTGAACAATCAGGTGCATATACAAATTCAGCAAATTTAAATGGTTATACAATAAATATGTTTAACTTGTTAGGTTTCCCTGGTATTGTTGAATCTCATTATGCTGTTGGTGCTTCTTTTGATATTAATGCGCAAACTTCAGTTGACTTCGCATTCACATATGCACCAGAAGTTACAGATACATATACTGCTTATAATCAACAAGCAGGCGCAACTTACGATATTACTGCTAAGCATTCTCAAACAGGTGCAAGTGCACAGTTAAACTTTAACTTTTAATAGTAAAAGAAATAATTCTTCTTTCTTTCACGCCGCCTTTTGGCGGCATTATCTCTCTCACATTTGTTTTAATTTTACATCTCTATTCTTTTGTAAGTTTAATGGGTGATTTGTCAGGGAGTATTATTATGTTTGTTCAGACATATCGTCTGAACTTTAAAAGAAAAATAATTTTATATGTGGAGAATTAAATCATTTTTGCTTGACGTTTGCCTTCTTTGATCTCACCGATTAGGTAAGAGCCCTCAGCAGATGAGAGAACTTTATCTACATCTTTATCTTCAACAACAAGTATCATTCCTACACCCATATTAAATGCTCTGAACATCTCATCACGGTCTATATGCTCACTCATTAGTTCAAAGATAGGAAGCACTTTGATTGCATCTTTTTGTACTTCTGCCATTAGGTTCTCAGGAAGAACACGAGGAAGGTTTTCAACAATTCCACCACCTGTAATGTGTGCCATTGCTACTATTTCGTTTTTTAACTCTTTAAAAGTCTTCACATAGATATTTGTAGGTGTTAAAAGTGTTTCAATAAGTGGTTTTCCATTAAAATCATCTTCAAATTTCATACCCATTTTTTCAAACAGTACTTTGCGAGCAAGAGAAAAACCATTTGAATGTAAGCCTGAACTTGGAAGGGCTATGAGCTTATGTCCGGCACGAACCAAACTTACTCTATCCATTTGTGATTTCTCAGCAACACCGACTGCAAAACCTGCAAGATCATAATCATCCTCAGAGTACATTCCAGGCATCTCAGCGGTCTCTCCACCGATTAGTGCACATTCGCTGCGTTTACATCCTTCAGCGATCCCTGCGACAACATTTGTAGCTACATTAACATCAAGTTTTCCTGTCGCATAGTAATCAAGAAAGAAACTTGGCGTTCCAAAGTTACAGATAAGGTCATTAACACACATTGCAACGAGGTCGATACCAACTGTGTTGTGGATACCACTGTCGATTGCTAATTTTAGTTTTGTACCAACTCCATCAGTTGCAGCAAGCATAACAGGTTCATTAAATCCTTTTGGAAGTTCAAATGCACCAGCAAAAGAACCAATTCCTCCAAGTACACCAGGAACTTTGGTAGCTTTTACCAAAGGTTTTATATTTTCTACAAAACTGTTTCCTGCATCAATATCAACACCAGCATCTTTATAAGAAATTTGACTCATGACTATTCCTGATTTTGAGGTAGATCACATTTTTTTGTGATAATACAAAGTGGGCAGAAATTAGTAATCCCTGCAATAAGTGGAATAATTCCAAGATAGAACCATGCAATACCAGTTATGACACCTGCAGCAATTAAAGCAATACCAAGAATAATACGAAAGACTCTACAAAATTTTCTGATTTTATTAAAATCCATTATATACCTTTAAAGTTTTTGTAATTATATCTTTATTAAGTAAAATTAATCCTAATATGCTAAAATCACTTTCAATTAATATAGAGGAAACTATAAAATGAAAGAATTTATCTACAATGAGATGATGGTACATGTTCCACTTTGTACACATAAAGAACCTAAAAATGTTCTTATTATAAGCTCAAACGCAGCAGGATTAGTTGCAGAAGTACAAAAGTATATGGAAGATATAAGTTGTGATGTTATCTCTTGTGAACTTAATCTGCTTCGTGAAGCTAAAGATGACACTTATGATGTAGTAATTTCTGAACTTGAAAATGATGCGGTTGTGTTCGCACATATCAATCGCGTTTTAAATGAAGATGGGTTATGTGTTGTGACGCATCCTGATTTAGATGATGTTGAAGCAAATAAGAATATTATGCAAATTCTAGGTAAGTATGCAAAAGTTGTAATGCCATATAATCTTGGAAATTGTACAACAGCACTACTAGCTTCAAAAGAGTACCATCCAACTGCAGATATTATCTTAAATCGTGCAGATTTACTTGATGGGCTTGAGTATTATAACTCTGATGTACATCCTGCTGCATTTGCTATGGGAAACTATATTAGAAAAGAGTACTTAGGCATCATTAAAAACTAATGGCGTACGAATACGCTATAGCTTTGACCGGGAGTATTGCTACTGGCAAGAGTACAGTTGCCTCTTTATTGGCTCTTAATGGTATGCGTGTTATTGATGCAGATACGATTTCTCATGAGATTTTAGATGCATCGGCTTCTTGGGTTAGAGAAATATTTGGTGATGAGTTTCTCATCAATGGTTCAAAAGTAAATCGTCCAAAATTAGGAGAGTATATTTTCTCTCATCCTGAAGCAAAAAAAACTCTAGAAGAGTATCTTCACCCTAAAATAAAAGCTGAGATAGAAAAACGCAGTGAAAAACAAGACAGTTTTAAATTTCCTTACCTTATTGATATTCCACTATTTTTTGAAAATAACAATTATGATATAAAAGAGAGTGTTGTTGTTTATACCCCAAAAGAGGTACAATTAGAGCGTTTTATGAAACGCAATGGTTACTCTAAAGAAGAGTCTTTAAAAAGGATAGCAACACAATTGCCTATTGATGAAAAAAGAGAGAAGGCTACTTGGGTGATTGATAACTCTAAAAATTTAAAGCATCTACAAAATGAAGTAGAATCTTTTGTAGAGAAGATTAAGGAGATATACTTATGAACATAGCAAAATATAGTGCAAACGGTAATGATTTTGTGATTTTTCATTCTGATGTCAAACTAGATAGAACAGAGTTGGCTAAAGTTCTTTGTCATCGTCAAGATGGGATAGGGGCAGATGGTCTCATTGTTTTATTGCCAAATGAAAAGAAAGCCGATGCGTATGATTTTGAATGGCAATTTTATAATTCTGATGGAAGTCATGCTGATATGTGCGGTAATGGAAGCCGTGCCTGTGCTCATTATGCTTACAATAACAATATCGCTCCAAAAGTGATGAAGTTCTTAACGGGTGCTGGTATTATTGGTGCTAGAGTTGAAGAGAACACACCAAAAAGTGCTATGGTCGAGAGTGAGCTTACCCCTCCTGTAATTGTTGATGAGAAGATAGAATTTAATGGATATAGCTGGTGGCTGATCAATACGGGTGTTCCCCATTTGGTGCGATATACCAAAAATATAGAAGAGTTTGATCTAGAAGAAGCAAGAGAACTTCGTTATGTGTATAATGCAAATGTAAATGTTATGCATATAGAAGAGGGAAATCTTCGTGTTAGAACATATGAACGTGGTGTTGAGGCAGAGACCTTAGCATGCGGTACGGGCATGTCTGCCTGTTTTTATAGAGCCTACAAAGAGGGAAAAGTTAAAAATAATATAGAAGTCTATCCAACAAGTGGAGATACACTATACCTTGGAGTAAATGACAAAACGATTACTTTTACGGGAAGAGTGAAAAAAACTTTTGAAACTGTGTGGGAAGATTGAGCAGAGGCCTATAGACCTGCTGCTTCAACTATTTTAGCTTGGTGGTCAGCGATAAGAGGTTCGATGATCTCATCCATTAATCCACCACTCATAATCTCATTTAAACGGTAGAGTGTTAAATTGATCCTATGATCACTAATACGGTTTTGTGGATAGTTGTAGGTTCTAATACGCCCACTTCTATCTCCTGTTCCAACCTGAGCAGCACGTTCTGCTGCATTTTCAGATTGTTGTTCTTGCATCTGTAGGTCATAAAGTCTGGCTTTTAGTACCTTCATAGCTTTTTCTCTGTTTTTGTGTTGTGACTTCTGATCTTGATTTGTTACTACTAGACCAGTAGGAAGGTGCGTAATACGTACAGCTGAGTCAGTTGTATTTACAGATTGCCCTCCACAGCCGGATGAACGCATAACATCGATTTTTAGATCATTGTCATTAATTTCAATTTCAACATCATCAACTTCAGGCATAACAGCAACTGTAATAGCTGAAGTATGCACACGTCCTTGAGATTCTGTTGCCGGAACACGTTGTACACGATGTGTTCCGCCTTCATATTTCAACCTGCTATAAACCTGTTCACCTTTAATAAGAGCTGTAACCTCTTTGTATCCACCGGCATCAGACGGTGATGTAGAGATAATTTCGATCTTCCAGCCTCTTAGATCTGCATATCTTGTATAGGCGTCAAATAAGTCACCTACAAAAATAGCGGCTTCATCTCCACCTGCACCTGCACGAAGCTCTACAATGATATTTCTATCATCATTGGGATCTTTTGGCAGAAGAAGCATCTTGATCTCTTCTTCTAAAAGAGGTTTTTGAGGCTCAAGCTCTTTAAGTTCCTCTTTTGCCATTTCACCCATTTCGGCATCGCTAAGCATCTCTTTTGTATCTGCAATATCTTGGATAAGTGTGTGATACTCTTTTGCTTTTTCAACGATTGGTAAAAGTGAAGATTGTTCTTTGGAGAGGTCTGTCATCCGTTTGATGTCAGAAGTGATGTCAGGTGAACTTAGCAAATCGCTAAGTTCATTGTAGCGGTTGATAAACGGTGTAAGTTTATCTGCTAACATAAGTAGCTAACCTTATATTGCGTTTACAGATTTGTGTAGACGGCTTACTTTTCTAGCTGCAGTTTCTTTTTTAAGAATACCTTTGCTTACGAATTTGTGAAGTTGTTGGTTAGCAATTTTAAATGCTGCTTGTGCTTCTTCTTTGTTCCCAGCCTCTACTGCTGTGTTTACTGCTTTTACGATGTTTTTAAGACGAGTTCTGTAAAAACGGTTACGTTCTGTACGAACGATTGTTTGACGAATTCTCTTAATTGATGACTTGTGATTTGCCATTTTAGTCCTTTTTGGAATTTTAAGTGCGCAATAATAGCTTAAAGATAATTAAAATTAAGTTAAAGACAAGCTAAAAAGAGAATTTTTCTCAAAAGATGAATAATTAAAATGTAATTATGTTAAAATATGGCAATTTAAAAATTTGGGTGAAACTATGAAATTATTTGGAACAGATGGTGTGAGAGGTGAAGCAGGTTCGTTTTTAACTGCAGGTTTGGCAATGCGTGTCGCAATGGCAGCCGGTATATATTTTAGAGAGAATTCAGTAAATAATAGAATTTTAGTCGGTAAAGATACACGAATAAGTGGATATATGATAGAAAATGCAATTGTCGCAGGGCTGACTGCAACAGGCTATGATGTAATTCAAATAGGACCAATGCCTACACCTGCTATTGCGTTTATTACAGAAAATATGCGTTGCGATGCAGGAATAATGATCAGTGCTTCTCACAACTCGTTTGAAGATAATGGAATAAAGTTCTTTGATGGTGATGGCAATAAACTTTCTCAAGACATTGAACAAAGAATAGAAGATATCGCAAATGATTCAGAAGCTATAATTGAAGGGCAGGTTACAGCTACTGCGATAGGGAAAGCAAAACGTATCGATGATGTAATAGGACGTTATATTGTGCAACTTAAAAACTCTTTTCCTTTGAACCTTTCATTACATGGTGTAAGAATCGTACTTGACACTGCAAATGGTGCTGCTTATAAAGTCGGTCCGACTGTATTGGAAGAGCTTGGTGCTGATATTGTAGTTCTTAATAATACTCCAAATGGATACAATATTAATGAAAATTGTGGAGCACTGCATCCAAAAGAGTTAGGTGAGAATGTATTGAAATATCGTGCAGATATTGGAATCGCACTTGATGGGGATGCTGACAGGATTGTTGTAGTAGATGAAAAAGGTGAGATAGTTGATGGAGATCATCTTCTTGGTGCGCTTGGTGTCTATATGCATAAAGAAGGAAAGCTTAAAGGTGATGGGATTGTAACTACTGTCATGAGCAACCAAGGTCTTGAGGATTATGTAAAACAAAATGGTCTGAAACTGTACCGTTCCAATGTTGGTGATAAGTATGTTCTTGAAGTAATGAGAGAGAAAGGGATTAATTTCGGAGGAGAGCAGAGTGGTCATATCATTGTAAATGATTTTGCAAAAACTGGAGATGGACTTGTCAGTGCATTACAAATTTTAGCTCTTTTGATTAAAACTAAAAAAAGTGCTTCTCAAGCGTTGCGTCCTTTTAAACTCTACCCTCAAAAATTAACAAATATAAAAGTCAAAGTTAAAAAGCCGTTAGAGAAGATAGCAGGTTTAAATGAAAAATTGGCCGAGATTGAGAATAATAATATGCGTCATTTGGTAAGATACTCGGGGACAGAGAATAAGCTGCGTTTACTTATAGAAGGTAAAGAGGCAAAGAAAATGAATAGTGCGATGGATGATCTAATAGTATTTTTTGAAAAAGCACTTAATGCATAATAAGTCACTGCGTTTAAGTGCGATACTGCTTTTTTCGCTGGCGGGTATCTTCATAATAGATCAAAATATTAAATCTATTTTTGTTGATGGGTTCAGATATTATACAGATTGTATAGATTTGATTTTAGTTTACAATAAAGGTGTAGCATTTTCAATGTTTGCTTTTTTGGCAGACAACTTAAAATATATACAGCTTATTTTGGTTCTAGGGGTAATGGGATATATCTTTTATCTTCAAAAACTCTGTTATGCAATGCCTGCAGGGATTTTACTCGGCGGAGCATTTTCAAATATTTATGACAGATTTATACATGGTGGTGTGGTAGATATGGTCTACTGGCATTGTGGTTTTAATTTTGCCGTATTTAATTTTGCAGATGTAATGATCGATCTTGCAGTTGTATGGATACTTATTTTAAACTTTAAACCAAAGCTTTGTAAAAGCTAGACAAAAGCACTTTTTTGGTATTATTGCCCAAAATAATAGTGCTAATACTATGGAATGAAATATAAAGGAAATTGATGGAAATCAAATCAAATAAAATTAATGGTGCGAATGCCGAGATAGAAGCTACAATCTTAAGAGATGAAGTAGATGCTAACATTGAAAAAATTGCTAAGCAATTATCAAAAACTGCAAATGTTCAAGGTTTCCGTAAAGGTAAAGTTCCTGTTGCAATAATTAAAAAGCAATATGGTGAAAAACTTGTTGAAGATGCTGAAGCTGAAGCACTTCGTGAAGTACTTTCAAAAGGTTTGGATGAATTAGGAATTGCAAATGATTCTTTAATTGGTGAACCGACTATTTCTAAATTTGACAAAAGTGATGATAAAATAGAAGTTGCTGTTAAAGTAGCAATGCGTCCACAAATTGATTTGGGAGATGTAAAATCTTTAGTACCTGATTTTACAAAACCAGAAGTTACAGATGAAGAAGTTGATGCAAGAATCAAAGAGATCGCTGAAGGACAAGCACCTTTAGTGGATATCAAACGTAACCGTAAAATGAAAGAGGGTGACACTGCTGTTATCGACTTTGAAGGTTTTATCGATGGTGAGGCTTTTGAAGGTGGAAAAGGTGAAAACTTTGAACTAACACTTGGTTCTGGTCAATTTATTCCAGGTTTTGAAGATCAACTTGTTGGTGTAAAAAGAGATGAGGAAGTAGAGATTAATGTAACTTTCCCTGAAAACTACGGAAGCGAAGCTTTAGCTGGTAAAGATGCTATGTTTAAAGTAAAAGTTAACGGTGTTAAAGTGAAAGATGAAGTTGTTGTTGATGATGAATTAGCAAAAAAATTACTGCAAGGTGATGAAGAAGCAACTGTTGAAAAACTAAAAGCAGAAGTGAAAAAAGCTATTGAACAAGAAAAACTAGCAAAACTTTACAATGAAGAGTTAAAACCTAAACTTTTAGAGACTTTAGTAGAAAAAATTGATTTTGATCTTCCTGAGTTCGTTGTTGAGCAAGAGATCGATATGGCAGTGAACAAAAAAGCTGCTGAGATGAGTGAAGATGAGATTAAAGAGCTTCGTGAAAATCCAGAAAAATTGACTGAACTTCGTGAAACATTCCGTGATGATGCAATACAAAGTGTAAAAGCAACATTTATTATCGATGCTTTAGCACAAGATATGGGTGTGAAAGTTGAAGAGCAAGAAGTGATGCAAACTATCTATTTTGAAGCTATGCAAATGGGACAAGATCCTCAAAAAGCGTATGACCATTATAAAGATGCTGGATACCTTCCTGCAATTCAAATGTCAATGGTTGAAGATAGAGTTTTAACAACTCTTTTAAATGAAAAAATAGAAGCATAAAAGTATGAGTTACATTCCTTATGTAGTTGAGAAAACTGGACGTGGTGAGCGTTCATACGATATCTATTCTCGTCTTTTAAAAGATAGAATTGTAATGCTTAGCGGAGAGGTGAATGATCAAGTTGCCTCTACGATTGTGGCACAGTTCTTGTTCCTTGAAGCAGAAGATCCTGAAAAAGATATCTATTTCTATATTAACTCTCCAGGTGGAGTAGTGACTGCAGGTATGGCTATTTTTGATACTATGAACTATATTCGTCCAAATGTAGCGACTATCTGTATAGGTCAGGCTGCTTCTATGGGTGCATTTCTGTTAAGTTCCGGAGAGAAAGGAAAGCGTTATGCACTTCCTCATGCTCGTATTATGATTCATCAACCTCTTGGTGGAGCACAAGGACAAGCAACTGATATTGCAATTCAGGCTGAAGAGATTCTTCGTATGAAAAAAGAGCTTAATGGAATCTTGGCTAAAAATACAGGACAAAGCGTTAAAACTGTAGAAAAAGATACTGACCGTGACAACTTCATGAGTGCTCAAGAAGCAAAAGATTACGGAATGATCGACGAAGTTTTAATCAAAAACGATAAAGAGTAAGGAGTTATTATGGCAGGTTCATTAAAGCGAAGAACTCGAAGAAATATTGATAATATTGCAGATAATTCACAAAAAGTACCTGTCATAAAAGCTCTTGATGATAATAACATCTCGAGTGACATAGAGATATATGCCAAAGAGGTGTTAAATGCACTTATAGCAGACAGTCTTCCTCCCACTCCAAATAATTTTTCACTCTATTTTGATAGACTTTTAGAAGATAAAAGTGAGAACTTGCGTAAACAGATTCACGACATGCTTGAACTTGAAGATAGTAATGACAGTGAAACAACAATAGAACTGGAAAAAAGTCTTAAGCAAGGATTTTCATCTATTAAGAACATTCTCAATACTACTGCCAATTTATATAAAAATATGTCATTGATGACAAAGATTCTTGAAAAAAGAAAAGAGGAACTGAGTAAAGATCCTGAAATAAGTGAAGCAATAGGAATTGTGACAATTCTAGAAGGTGATGTTTCCAAGTTAAATTCTATTTTGAAAACACAAAGTCTTCAGATGAAAAACTCTTATGATGAAACAGCGAAAATTGTTAAAAGTGTTGAGAATGAAACTATTTTTGATAATAAATTTGGTGTTTATAATAAGCGTTATCTTTTAACAAAAATTGAGCAAGAGATAGAGTTGATATCGAAGTTCGGACATCCAAGTTCATTGATTATGATAGAGCTTTCCAAAGCTCTGAAAGTAACAGTGAAAAATGAAAAAGCTTTGACATTAATGACACGTACAATAGCAAGACTTTTATTAAAAACTTCACGTAGAAGTGATATTGTTGCACATTATGGAAATGGAGTATTTGCAATGCTACTGAAGCATACTGATATTCCAAGTGCGAAAAAAGCGAGTGAGAGATTGTGTGATCTAGTCTCAAATTCAAATTTTTTCTTAGCAGATAGAGAAATACAGTTAAGAATATCTATAGGTATAACGGATATAGATACAAAACATTCAGTAGAAGAGATTATTGTAAGTGCGATGAATGGAATAGAAAAAGCGTATGAAAGTAAAAATGCTGATTATGCTGTATCACTAAGAGCAAAATAGGAAGATAGAAATATGCGATTATCAATTGTAGAATACCCTGATAAACGACTACGAGAAAAGTCTAAAGAGGTTAAGAATTTTGATGAGAAGCTTCATAAACTTCTTGATGCTATGCATCCTTTTATGATAGAAACAAATGGTATTGGTCTTGCTGCTATCCAGGTTAATCATCCTATTAGAGCACTAATCTTAAATTTACCAAATGAAGATGGAGAACAACCTCCTGAAAATCTTTTAGAGATCATTAATCCAGTTATTACATCTAAATCTGGGGAGACGAGCTATCAAGAGGGTTGTTTGAGCGTGCCAAAGTTTTATGAAGATGTTACACGTTATGAAAAGATAACACTTAACTATCAAGACAGACATGGTAACACAAAGAGTCTTGAAGCTGATGAGTTACTTGCAATTGCGATTCAGCATGAAATGGATCATTTAGAAGGTATTCTTTTTATCGATCATCTTTCATATGCAAGACGTAAAAAGTTTGAAAAAGAGTACAAACGAATGTTAAAAGAGCGAAAACAGAAAAAATAATATGACAATTTGAAATATTATTTTTCTCTTTTATAACTCTGTGATATTATCTTCTCCAAATAAATTGGAGGAGAGAGTATGAAAACAGTTCGTTGTGCGACCTATGAGGGTATCGATGCTAAAGTGGTTGATGTGGAATCGACACTTACAAAAGGGTTACCCTCTTTTTCTATTGTGGGTATGGCTTCAACTGCAATCACTGAATCAAAAGAGCGTGTAAAATCAGCTCTGCTTAGTAATGATTTTTCCTTTCCTCCCAAAAGAATTACATTTTTATTAGCTCCTTCTGAGCTTGCCAAATCAGGTTCTCAATTTGATCTGAGTATGGCACTGCTTATACTATTAAATGGTATTGATGTCGATCTAAGTGATTGGTTTGTATTTGGTGAGCTTGGACTTGATGGGAGTGTCAAGGAAAATATTCAACTCTACCCATTAATACTTTCACTGGCAAATCAGGGCTTGATCTCTCAAGTGGTCGTTCCTTATGAATCTTTAGATAAACTCTCTAAAATTCCCAATGTTGCATTTTATGGTGTGAAGAATTTAAATGAAGCCGTTGCAATACTTAAAAATCAAAAAGAGAGTTCTCCGAGTATCAAAGAGTCTGCAATAGATTATCCTTTTTATGAAATTGGCGCAGAGAAATACTACTATGTAAAAGAGTACGATGAAGATTTTATAGATGTAAAAGGACAAGATGTGGCTAAACGTGCTGCACTGATTGCTGCAGCAGGATTTCATAATATAATCTTAGAAGGTAGTCCTGGCTGTGGAAAAAGTATGATAGCTAGCAGATTACGTTATATATTACCACCAATGACCTCTTCAGAAATACTCGATGTTGCAAAACTTGAAGTATTAGAGGGGAAAGAACCATCGTTCAAGCCTAGAAGGAATTTTAAAAATCCACATCACAGCGCTACTACGGCAAGTATCTTTGGTGGTGGAAGTCACAAGGCGAAGATAGGAGAAGTAGGACTTGCAAACAATGGCATACTTTTTTTTGATGAACTGCCTCATTTTAGTAAAGCTGTTTTAGAGTCGTTAAGAGAGCCGATGCAAGATGGTAAGATACGAATTTCACGTGTAAACTCAAAGGTAGAGTACCCTGCAGAATTTTTATTTGTTGGTGCGATGAATCCTTGCCCATGCGGTAATTTACTTGATGAACATAAAGAGTGCAGATGTAGCGACCTTGAGATACAGCGTTATAAAAACAGGCTTTCTGATCCTTTTTTAGACCGTATTGATCTCAATGTTGTAATGCAAAATGTAGATGCTAATGATAGAGCAAGTTACTCATCAAAAGAGATGCATAAAATGGTAGTTGAAGCTCATATATTTGCAAAACAACGGGGACAGAGTCTACTAAACGCAGCACTGAATGACAGAGAGATTGAAAAGTATTGCTCTTTAAGTGGAGAGGCAGAGCAGACAATGCTTATGGCTGTTGAGAGATTTAAACTTTCATTTAGAAGTATTAAGAAGGTGCACAAGGTTGCGCGAACTATTGCTGATCTGGATAAGTCAAATATAATTACTAAAGTGCATCTACTTGAAGCTTTGTCGTACAGAAAAAGATAAGAAAACATCTATTCAGTTAAATTTAATTCTTATATTATTATAATTTATGAAAATTAATGTTTTGTTTAAGGAATCTGTGATGTATGAGAGACGAAGAAACTCAAAATGGCTACCTGAGATATTCTTACTTTTACAAACTGTTGCGATGCTTCTTTTTAGTTATATCAGTTATGGGATTCTTTTAAATTTCAATATGCCCAAAATACCTTTATTAGCGATCTTTACTTTAATTAATGTATTTTACTTTATAAAATTTCATGCAAGATATATTGCAGTGAAGAATAGAACGAAGTATATGAATTATAATTAACCTAAGAAGAAATTGAAAAAGTGGTTAAACTTTTCCAACTTCATAATGTTTTCTCAGCCATGCGTCAATCGGGTTGATAAGTTTGTAAATTGCAGGCACAACAAATAGTGTAAGAATCATTGAGCTGATTAATCCTCCGATGATTGAGATAGCCATAGGTGCTTTTGTCTCACTTCCCAGTCCATCACCTAAAGCAAGTGGTAACATTGCAAATATCATAGCAAAGGTTGTCATCAGAATAGGGCGTAATCGTTTTTCTCCCGCTTCAATAAGTGCTTCATCTGCATTTTTTCCCTCTTTAAGAGCTCCATTGGCAAAGTCAACAAGTAAAACAGCATTTTTACCTACCATTCCCATTAGCAGCATAAAGCCGATCATAACAAAGAGTGAAAAATGTAGATGGGAGAGATAGAGTGCCAACATAACACCGATGATACTTAACGGCAGTGCGAACATAATGATGATCGGTTGGATGAGTGATTCATATAGTATTGCAAGGATGATGAACATAAGTATAACAGAGAGTCCCAAAGCAACACCAAATGCTTTAGCTGTTTTTCCCATCTCCTCGGCAAAACCTGTAAATCTATAGCTGACATCTTTAGGAAGCAAGGTGTCAATTTTTGCTTGAGTATATTTTACAGCACCTCCCAAATCAAGACCAAACAGGTCAGCATATACTGTTACTTGTCTTTGTCTGTCGTAGTGATATATGGTAGCCTGTGAGGTTCCTTTTGTGATCTTTACCAAACCGCTTAAAAAGACCAGGTCGCCATTTTTGGCACGTAGTTGTATCTTTTTAAGATCTTGTAGACTTCTTCTGTGCTTATCGTCAAATCGTAGTGTTATGTTGTACTGTTTTCCATTCTCTTCAAAGTGAGAAATCTCTATATCACTTGAGAACGCAGTCGCTATTGCACTTGCTATTTGTGTTGCACTGATGCCTAAAAGATTCGCATTTTCTCTTAAAATAGTGATGTTGTACTGCGGTTTTGGTTCATCTAGATTGGTATCTACATCTACAAATCCTTTTTTGGCACGTAAGTAAGCAACAAGCTTTTGTTTTGCCTTTTGCAGAGATTCAAATGAATCAGATTTGAGTACTATTTGGTATGGCACACTTACTCCTGCC
>Ga0256828_1001436_pt1 | contig 14871 bp, 14 predicted proteins | sample CV88metaG_FD_185993 | JGI IMG/M metagenome (GOLD analysis project Ga0256828, IMG submission 185993) | Hydrothermal vent microbial communities from East Pacific Rise, Pacific Ocean - CV88 | ecosystem: Environmental > Aquatic > Marine > Hydrothermal vents | place: Pacific Ocean: East Pacific Rise...
ATTTCAATATGTATCCAACAGTATTAAATAATTTATCTTTATATTATTCACAAATAGAACAAATTGATAAATCAGTAGAATTATCATATGAAGCATTAGATATAGTAAAACCTTTATATGAACAAAATAAAGCTGTATGGTCTGAATTATATATAATGATATTATCTAATTTAGCTGGATATATTTATAAAGCAAATGATTTAGAAAAAGCAAAAGAATTGTGTATGGAAGGATTAAGATTAATCAAACCATTATTTCATCAAGATAATACTTTATGGTCTGAAATATATATTAATATCATAGATGTACTTAGTGTAATTCTTGAAGATACCAATGAAATAGAAGAAGCTATAAAATTAAGATATGATGTATTGGATATTTTACATTCATTTTATCAACAAAATTCACTTTATTCTGAAATATATGCTTCTTGGTTATATAGTTTAGCAAATAATTTAACAGCAATAGAAAATTTTAATGAAGCTATTGATATTTACAATAAAGCTAATGATATAATGGAAGTATTATATAATGATGATCCAAAATCTTATGCTGAACAATATTTAATGATGTTTGGTCAATTATTGGCATTGTATATAAAAACACAACAACAAGATAAAGTAAAATTGTTAGAAATAACAATGGATGAAATACGAAAAAAAGTTATACAATACAATCCAAATTGGTTAAATGAACAAGTAGAAAATATGTATGAGTTATTAAAATTATCTTATTATGATATGAAAGATTATAATACAGCTATTTTGTTATCTTCACAAATTATTGATATATATAATAAACAAGATATTCAAAATAAAACTTATTTATATGAGGCACAAAAGATAATCAATATTTTAAAAAGTCCAAAACCAAAAGAAAATGCAACTTTTATAGATTTGCTTTATTTATCTAAAATGGTAGCATCTTTAAATGATAAAAATATTATAGATACTGTAAGTTTTAATACAGCATTGGGATTTGTTATACTAAATGATAAGGCTCACAAAACATTTAGTCAAATTATTAATATAAATAATATACCACCTTTAACTAATGGAATACAATATGTAGCTCAAGCAAAAGAATTACCAAAAATATTATATGATGAAAAATTAAAAGATTTAGTTCCACAATTGCAAAATATATTTACAAATGATGAAGTTATAGGAGTTTTTAGAGAATGATTTTTATAATTTATTATTTTCATAATTTATTATGCTACAATTTATTTTACAAAAGTTTTATTCAATATAAAGGATAGTAGATATGTTATTTCACAATATTAATAAATTTATTAAATCTCCATTAGGTATGAGTTTATTATCATTATTAACTTTTGTTACAGCATTTATAATTGCTTATTTAGAAGAAAAAATTGGTATGCTTAATATTGTTTACGGTGCTATTGTTACTCTTGTTATTGTAATTATAAGTATGATTATATTTGCTAATTTTTCAAAAATATCTATAAAAGAAGAATATAAAGAAAATAACGAAATTTTAAAAGGGTTTATTACAGCTCAAGGATTAGGTGATTTAATAAGTGAACATGAATTAACACGATTAGAATCTCAGGCAAATCTTATATGGGTATTTACTTTAGATTTATCAAATGATATAGGAATAGAACAAATAAATAAACAAAATAATGAAATTTTTGAAGCAGTTAAGAAAAATTTACAAAATGGTAAAGAATATATATATTTTTTACCAGATGAGCCAACAAAATATGGTGCAATTGAAGAATTTAAGAAAAAACATACATATAAACAAGGACAAGTAAAATTTTGTTTAATTCCGATTAAAGAATTTCATATTGTATCAGAAATAGTTATTTATGATAAAAAAACTGCAATTCAATGGTTCCCAAGTAAAAATATGAATTATTATATTAGACTTGATATTAACTACACTATGAGTATTATAGGTAGTGGTAAACTTTTATTATCAAAATATTTAAAAAAGGACATATGATTTATTACTATGATATTATAGGTACTATAGGTGTAGTTATAATTATAGTTGCGTATTTTTTATTACAAGTAAATAAATTAAATATTGATAATATAAAATTTTCTATGTTAAATATTATAGGTTCTTCTTTTATTTTATATTCTTTAGCATTTAATTGGAATTTATCTTCAGTTTTAATAGAAAGTTTTTGGATATTAATAAGTTTTATTGGTGTTATTAAGTATATCAAAAAGCTTTAAATTAACCATATAATTTTTATCAAAAAAACAACACTTATTTTTATAAAGTTTTAATAGAATTTTAGTGATAATTATTACTTTATAAATTTAAGGAATTATATGAAAACAATATTTCTATTAGCAAAGTACTATGCACATGATGAGGGTTCGTCTTTAATTTTAGATGAACATATAAAATGTGCGCTTTATAATGTTGAAATTATAGATAAAAAAGCAAAGCAAATAATATACAACCATTTATCAATAGATAACTTTCATACTGTAACATTACCAAGAGATTATACAAAAGATGCTGAAAAAATTCATAAAATCAATTTTGATGAGAATGTTTCTAAATTAAAAAAAAAGTTAGAAACAAATGGATATACATTTAGCACAGTTATATCAAAAATGTTATTTGAAAAAAATATAAAACTTGACCAATTTACAAAACTAAAAGATTTAAAAATTACTTTAACGCAAAAAATATATTCACAAGAATTAGCTATAGAAAGTGTATGTGATAAATTATCAGAAGCGATTTATATCAAAAATGAAAAATCCCCAAAAGCTATATTGTTTTTTCTTGGACCTCCAGCTACGGGAAAAACTTATTTACCAGAAGTTTTATCAGAAGTTTTAGATGATTATGTATTAAATATATTTGATATGACTAATTATACAGATGATAAACAAGGATTTGCATTTTTTGGATTGAGTGAAGGATATACAAATGCAGCAGAAGGAAAACTCACAAAATTTGTAAAAGAAAATCCAAAATCAATCATTGTTTTAGATGAAGTTGAAAAAGCACACCCTTCTATATTACAAAGTTTTTTATATGTGTTATCTCAAGGGGAAGCAAGAGATGAATATACACAAGAGGTAATTGATTTTAGAGAAACAATATTTATTTTTACATCAAATCTTGGTTCAGAACTTTATTCAAATAAAACTTTTTTAAATAAACTTGATAATGACAACAACGAAGCACAAGCTATGTTGTTAGATTTAATTTCAAGAGAAACAAAAATTTTAGACGGACATACTGTAAAAGCATTAAGTCCAGAATTTTTATCAAGAGTTTCGCAAGGAGATTTAGTATTATTCAAAAAACTTCCTTTTGATTCATATCTTAAAATTATTACGACAACAATACAAAACAATATACAATCATTTACAAATGCATTAGAGATTGATATTGATATAAAACATTCAACACAACTATTTGCTACATTGTTACTTGGTTTTTTGCCTGATTTTGATATAAGAAGAATCAAATCTAAAGCTTCAAATATAATCTTTGATAAAATTACAGATGTTATAAGAGATGAAGATATTAGAGATATTTCTACGATACAAATCACTATTGATCAAAATAGCTTAGATATGATTAATAATATTTTACAACAAACTACACAGGAAAAAGAACAGTTTATTTCAGATTGTTTTAGAAAAAATTATTCATACACATATAGTATAGATATAGAACAAAATGACACTGTATTGTTATTACAAATTTCAAACTTATCGCAAAAACGGGTTGAACGATCAAAAGATTTTCAAGGCGATGGAGCTATTGTATTACAAATTCCAAATGTAACTTTTGAGGATATTGCAGGTCATAAAAAAGCCAAAGAGGATTTATCACAAATAATCCAATTATTAAATAATCCAGAAAAACTTTATGAACATAATATTGATATGCCAAAAGGTATGCTTTTGTATGGTGTGCCAGGTACAGGGAAAACTATGTTGGCAAAAGCATTTGCCAATGAAGCAAATTTACCTTTTATATCTACAACAGGTACTGAAATACTAAATATTGAATTTATGAAAAAAATATTTAAAAGAGCTAGAGAATATGCACCTGCTATTATTTTTATTGATGAGATAGATGCTATAGGTTTTAGAGATGGTAGCAACAAAGATATTATTATTAATCAATTTTTAACAGAATTAAATGGGTTTGGAGATGGTGAAGATAATATTTTTGTCATAGGTGCAACAAATTTAAAACACAAAATAGATCCTGCTATTTTAAGATCTGGGCGTATTGACCAACATATAGAAATTGGTAATTTAGACAAAGAAGCACGAGCTTATTTTATAGATAAAATAATAAAAAACAATAATATAATCAATAGTGATAAAACAAAGCTTATTACATATACTGCTGGTATGAGTGGTGCAGATTTAGAAAAAGTCAATAGAGCAAGTTCATTGTATAAAATTAAACACAATATATCTGAATTGACTCAAGATATATTATTGGAGCAGATAAATATTATTAAATATGGAGAACGGCTCAAAGGCAATTCATTGGAACTATTAACGACTGCTACAGCTTATCATGAAGCAGGGCATGCTGTAATATCAGCTCATTTATTACCAGAAGTTAAAATAGAGCAAATAACAGTTGTCCCAAGAAATGATGCATTGGGTTTTGTATCTTATGACAATGAAGATAATTATTCAAATCTAACCAAACAAAAAATTAAAAATAAGATATGTGTATTACTTGCAGGTAGAATTGCACAGATGAAACAATTTGGAGAAGATGGGTTTGATAGTGGAGCATCAAGTGATTTATCACATGCAACACATCTAGCAAATATGGCAATATCAAATTTAGGTATGGGTGAATCTATAGGTTATGTTAGTTTAGATAACTTAAAAGACTATGAAATCAATTCTTTTAGAGATGAAATAAATATGGAGGTAAAAAGCTGGATTAAAGAAGCAAAAGAAAAAACTACAATATTGATAGAACAATTATGGACACAAATAGATAATGTTGCTCAAATTCTTATAGAAAAAGAAAGTATTGAGGAAAGCGAATTAAATAATATAATAAAAAAAGGAAATTAATAAAATGGCAATAACCGTAGATGATGTAAAAAAATATATAGATACAGTTGGTGGAAATGTTATACAAGATATAGCAGAAGACACTATTTCTTTAGTAGCATTTAGTAAATATAATAATACTTTAGAACAAAAAGATAGTTATATGATTTATTTAAGAGAAAATGGAGAATTAATTCAATTTGTAAGTGGTATTGGAAAAGCTAAAAAATTAGGGATTGATAATTGTGCTCTTTTTGAAGCGTTATTAAATCATAATGCATCTATGAAATTTGGTTCATGGGACTATGATATTTCAGATGATCAAATCAACTACACAGTAGAAATACCATTAGAAGACAATACTATAACTGAAAAACAATTTAAAAGAATTGTAAAGCTTTTGGAAAATGGTACTGTTGAGTTTATGAAAATGCTTATTGAGTTGAGAAAATCATCAAATAGTGATGGAATTTAATATTCTTAATAATGGCATCTCAAGAATAAATAACTCAAAATAAGTTATTTGAGTTGATAAAGTTTTGAAATAAAAAAATATTATTAATTAAAATTCTATTTCATCATTTTTTTCTGCTGGTTTTGTGTTGTTTTCAGGAATAGCAGAAGTTTTTGTAAAAAATTCCATTTTGCCATCATAAAAGTTACTATTTATATCTTGAGGAATATCAAATTCCCGTTTGATTTCAGGGTGTATTTGTAGCCAATGTCTATAAAAATATGAGAATACAGGAGCAGCTGTTCTTCCTCCTGTTTCCCGTCTTCCCATAGGTTTATTGTCATCATTACCAAACCATACAATTGTTTGAATAGTTGGGCTGTACCCACAAAACCAAGCATCAACATTGTTGTTGGTTGTTCCTGTTTTCCCAACAGTTTCTAAGCCTCTGACATAAGCATTTCTACCCGTACCTTTTTTTACAACATCTCTTAAGATAGATGTCATTAAAAATATTTGTGCAGGAGATGTAATATATTTTTTTGTAATATCAAATGTTATAGTATGGTTTGTATAATCAGTAATAGAATCTATAAGATATGGTTTGACTCTAATTCCTTGATTTGAAAATATAGTATAAAGTTCACTAAGATTCATTGGGGATATACCAAAACTTCCAAGAGTAATTGACAAATCAAATGGAATTTTTTTGAATCCATAATAGAGAAGATTTTTATACACTACATCAATCCCTATTTGTGTAACAAGGTTGATTGTAGCTAAGTTTCGTGAATGTATTAGTGCATATCTAAGGGGGATTAAACCTTTGTAATCATTTTCATAGTTTTGTGGTTGCCATTTTTTTACTTTATTTTGTTTTGATTTATATTCATAAGTTCTTGAAATATCAACAAGTTTTGTAGCAGGAGAATAACCCAAATTTAAAGCTATTTGATATAAAAATGGTTTTATCGCACTTCCTGGTTGTCTTACACTTTGTGTAACACGGTTAAATGAAGATTGTTTATAATCAACTCCCCCTACAAGTGCAAGTATTTTACCACTTTTGTTATCAAGTGATATAAATGATCCGTTTAATGTTTTGGTAGTGCTTTTATTTGTATCTTTGAATTTATCCCGTTTTTTAATTCGGTCATAACCATATTTTAAACCATCTCTTGCTATTTGTTGTGCTTCTAAATCTATTGTTAATTTGATTTTATATCCTGCTGTTTTAAGATGGTCAATATTGCCTTTGAGTTCTTTTAGTGCAGTATCTATTACATATGGTGCTTTATTTAATGTTAATGTATCATTATAAACATTTGGTATAAAATCAATAGCTTCATCAAATTGTTTTTGGTTAATCCAACCTAAAGTTTTTAATCTTCTTATTACTTGATTTGCCCGTATAAGTGAAAATTTTAGATTTTTTGTTGGATTATAAAAGCTAGGTGCTTTTGGTAAACCTACCAGGATAGCTATCTCTTTTAGGTTTAGTTCATCAAGTTGTTTATGAAAATATCCCAATGATGCTGTTTTAATCCCATAATAACCATGCCCAAAATATACTTGATTGAGGTATCGTTCCAAAATCTGTTCTTTTGTCAATAGAGTTTCCACTCTAAGTGCCAATAAAATTTCTTTTATTTTTCTTATAATCTTTTTTTCTCTAGTTAGCACTAGAGTTTTGATAAGCTGTTGTGTTAGTGTACTTGCACCTTCTACAAATCTTCTGTATTTTATATCTTTTATTATTGCTCGTAAAATTGCATCTGTGTTGATTCCATTGTGTTCAAAAAACTGCGTATCTTCAATAGCAACAATAGATTCCACAACCAAAGGTGGAATATCTGCATATTTTACATAAAGGCGATTTTGTTTGTCAAAAATATTTGCTACAAGTTTACCATTGCGATCAAAAAATTGTGTAGTTAAAGGGGGATGATAATCAACTATTTTATTTACATCAAATCTTATATTGGCATATAAATATATTAGCCATATAACTACTCCTAAGATAATAGATATAAATAAAATAGATAATTTTTTTAACATTTTATTTCCTAAATTCTCTATTTTGAAAACTTGAACTTAATAATTGTTTGGTATAACTATTTTGTGGATTTGTAATTATATCTTTTAGTTTACCATATTCACAAATTTTGCCATTTTTCAGTATAGCTATATCTTCACAAATATCTTCTACGCTTTTTATATCGTGCGTAACAAAAAGTATTTTAAGATTTAGTTTCTGTTTGATTTTATTTAAAATATCTATTATAATTTTTTTATTTTTACTATCAAGTGCAGTTGTAGGTTCATCCAAAAGTAATAGTTTTGGATCGCTACTTAACGCTATAGCTATAATAATTCTTTGTAATTGTCCTCCACTTAGTTGGATTGGGAATTTATTTAAAACTACAGGATTTACATTCACAATATTTAATAATTTGATCTGTTTTTCTTTGGAACAAAAAAATTGTTTTTTGATTTTTGTAAGTGGAGATAATGAAGTAAAGGGATTTTGTGGTACATATGCTATTGTGCTACTGTTTAATTCAAAATCACTTTTATAAATAAATTGTTTATTTAATTGGGATGGTAACATATCGAGTATAGCTTTAAGAGTTAGTGATTTTCCACTTCCACTTTGGCCAATAAGTGCCAATGATGAAGAGATGCTAAATTGTATATCAACCAAAATTTCTTGTTTGGTTGATATTTTTAAAGTATCTACGTGGAATATATCTTGTAACATCTAAAACAATGCCTTATCCATCTCTTTTGGAATTGGTAAATTCATTAGTTTTAAAATAGTTGGAGCAATATTATTTAATCCTCCGTCATTTATATGTATAACTTGATTAGAAATTACAAAACAATATACATCCCCTACTGTATGGTTTGTGAGGATATTGCCATTTTTATCTTTCATCATTTCACAATTTCCATGATCACTTGTGATAACTACATTGTAATTTGATTTATTAGCCTCATCTAGTATTAATCCTATTTGTTGATCTACACACTCTACAGCTTTGATACTTGCTTCTAAATTACCTGTATGACCTACCATATCACCATTTGCAAAATTTACTACAATAAAATCATATTGTTCTTGAAGTGCCTTTATAACAACTTGTGCTACTTCTGGTGCAGACATTTGTGGTTGAAGATCATATGTTGCAACACTTGGACTATCTATTAAAACACGTTTTTCCCCTTTGAGCGGTTCTTCAACTCCTCCATTAAAGAAAAATGTAACATGAGCATATTTTTCTGTTTCAGCTGTGTGTAATTGAGTTAGATTAGCTTGAGATATAACCTCCCCTAAAGTATTTTTTGGAGTTTCTTTTGGAAATAGTATAGGTAATGGGAAGTTTTTATCATACATAGTCATTGTAGCAATATTGATATTGAGTTGTTTAGTTTCAAATTTATCAAATTGTTTATTTGCTATTGCATTTGATATTTCACGAAATCTATCACTTCTAAAATTACAAAAAATGACACCATCTTGATTTTTAATTCCATCATAATTATTAAAACTAATAGGCTCTATAAATTCATCATATATCTCTTGAGAATATTGTTTGTCTATGTATGTTAAAATATCATCTTTAGTGATAGTTTTGGCATTGGTTATTTGATTGTATCCTTTTTGAACTCTATCCCAACGGTTATCTCTATCCATAGTATAGTATCTACCTGAAATAGTTGCAATAGTAATATTATCATCACATATATCTAATATTTGTTGTACATATTGTTTTGCACTGTTATAGGCTACATCTCTACCATCCGTAATAAGATGTAAATAAACTTTTTTATTATATGATTTTGCGATTTGTGCCAATGCAATTATATGTGAAATATGGGAATGAACGCCACCATCACTTAATAATCCCAAAAGATGTATATTGTTTGAGTGTTTAAGTGTATTTTGTAATATTTCATTGTCTTTTAGTGTATTGTTTTGTATTGCTAAATTTATTTTTACTAAATCTTGATATAAAATTCTTCCACTTCCTATAGTCATATGTCCAACTTCACTATTTCCCATTTGTCCTTGAGGCAATCCTACAGATAAACCGTAAGTTTTGATGAGTGAGTTTGGTATATTTTCAAAAAGATAATCATAAGTTGGCTTTTTGGCTTGACAAAAAGCGTTGTATTGGCATGAACTGTTGTGTCCTATACCATCTGTAATAATAAGTAATGTTTTGTTTGTTTGCATCACTGCTCCATTGATAAAATATACTTATTTTAACATAATCTATTTTAAGTTTTGTATATCTTTTGTTTTGCTTGTTTCCCTCGTAAACTAAAAAAGTTATTTTTAAACTCTTCCCATAAGTTATTTAATATAGCTTCTCTTGCTTCTCTCATAAGATTAAGATAATAATGTAAATTATGGATAGAAGCCAAACGGAAATATGTCATCTCATTTGCTCTGTAAAGATGATGTATATAAGCTGTTGTAAAATTTTGACAAGTATAACATTGACATTTTGAATCTATAGGATTTGTATCCTCTTTGAATTTTGCATTTTTTATATTGATCCGTCCAAAATGGGTAAATAGTGTTCCGTTTCTTGCATTTCTTGTAGGCATTACACAATCAAACATATCAACCCCACGATCAATATTTTCAATCAAATCTTCAGGAGTTCCTACACCCATAAGATATCTGGGCTTTTCTTTTGGCATAAATTGTGTTGTGTATTCTACTGTATCATACATTTCATTGTTTAGTTCGCCAACACTTAAACCACCTATAGCAAATCCATCATAATCTTCCAATGCACAAAGTTGCTCGGCACTCATTTTTCTGAATTTTTTACTAATACCACCTTGAATTATTGCAAAAATATTTTGTTCTACCCCTATCCCTTTTGCTTTTTGTTCCATATGATACTCTATAGCTTCTTTTGCCCAAGCTGTAGTTCGATTTATAGATAATTCTATCCTTTCATCTGTATTTGGCAAAGCTACCAAATCATCTAAAATCATCATAATATCACTATTAAAATCATATTGGGCATCAAGTACAGATTTTGGAGTAAAATAATGTAAACTACCATCTATATGGGATTTAAATGTCATACCATTTTCATCTTGTTTGGTATTTTTACTCAATGAAAAAGCTTGAAATCCACCACTATCTGTTAAAAAATTGTTTGGGAAATTTGAAAACCCATGAAGCCCACCTAGTTTTTTAATCAAAGGTGAAGTTGGTCTTAAAAAAAGATGATAAGTGTTTGCAAGTATAATTTGAGCACCTAGATTTAACATATCGTTATAATCAAGTGCTTTAACAACTGCTTGAGTTCCTACAGGCATAAACACAGGAGTTTGAACATCCCCATGAGCCATTTGTAAAGTACAAGCTCTAGCATCGCCACAAATATTATCAATAGTAAATTTCATTTATGCTCCTATATCATCAAATTCGTTAGGAGTTGGAGGAAAAGTTGCAAAAGCTTTTTTAACAGCAATTGGCATATTGTTTGCAAATCGTCCTGTTTGGATAGGGTGTAAAAATTGTAAATGTTCTATAGCATAATGTTCTCTTGTAGATTTACGATATATAAATACAATGTTTTTTTGCATTTGGACTGCTTTGTCATAAATAGCTTGAGCATAATCATTTATATATAAAAATTCTTTTTTATTTATTTTATGTCCCCATGCAAAAAATATAAATTTGCCTCTTAAACTCATATTTGGTATATCTTTATATGTATATTCTTTGTGAAATATTGTAAGTTGATTGGTATTTAATAATTCACAATCAGCATTAAAAGAGATAAGAACATCACTTCTGTCTATATTGTAGGTATTTAGATTAAATAAAAATTCTACACTTACTAATTTACCTTTATATTTATCAAGTTGATTTAAAGCTTGTTTGATAATTGTCATTTCTCTTTCAATTTTGAGTTCCACAAAACCTTGGTCAAAATCAAAATCTTGATCTTTTAAAAATTTCTTTTCATCATATCCTATTGGATATACAAATGGATTGTACATAATAATTGTACCTATAATATTTCGTTTTTTATCTTTTGTGGTTTTGATTAGAGCTTCAAATTCTTTTGAAGTAAGTTTTTCATCCTCTTTTGGAATGTAAAGATAACTTTGTGTTAAAAATTCTTTATCAAAACCAATTTCATAGTTTCCAAAATATTGCATAGTAGTATAATCCTAGTGTTAAAATATAAGATTATTGTATCATAAGTGATATAAATAAGTTATTTAACCTTATTTGATTGTATTAAAGAGTATAATTTTATTATTATATCAAAAGGGATTAAAATGAATGTGATTAATGAAACTATAGAACGACTTAAAAAAAGTAATTGTGAAAGTGATACAACTTTCTTTCAAGCTGTTCAAGAGGTATTACATAGTATCAAACCTGTATTGCAGCGTGATGCAAAATATAATCAGTATCGTATTGTTGAGAGATTAACAACTCCAGATAGAATTTTCAAATTCAAAGTGGTTTGGATGGATGATAAACAAAATATTCAAGTAAATACAGGATATAGAGTTCAGTTTAATAATGCCCTTGGACCATATAAAGGTGGACTTAGATTTCATCCTAGTGTAAATGCAGGTATTTTACAGTTTTTGGGATTTGAACAGATATTTAAAAATGCACTTACAGGTTTACAAATTGGTGGTGGAAAAGGTGGAAGTGATTTTGATCCAAAAGGTAAATCTGATAATGAAATTATGAATTTTTGTAAAGCATTTATGTTGGAATTACATAAATATATAGGACCAAGTATTGATATTCCAGCTGGAGATATAGGGGTTGGTGCTAGAGAAATAGGATATTTGTTTGGTGCATACAAAAAATTAAAAGGTACTTTTGAAGGTATTCTTACAGGTAAACCATATGAGATGGGTGGAAGTCTTATTCGTCCTGAAGCTACAGGATATGGAGTGGTTTATTTTACAGATGAGATGTTAAAAAAAGCTGATATTTATGATGGTTTTAAAAATAAAATATGTACAGTAAGTGGTGCAGGAAATGTTGCGATGTTTACTATTGAAAAACTCTATGCTATGGGTGCAACACCTGTTAGTTGTTCTGATTCTCAAGGAACAATTTATGATAGCAATGGGGTTGATTTGGAACTTTTAAAAGAGATTAAACTACACAAACGACAATCTCTTAAAGAATATATCAAAGTGCATAAAGATGCTGTTTATACAAAAGTTGAAAATTATCCAGAAGGTGGTCATGCAGCATGGCAAATTCCTTGTCATTGTGCATTTCCATGTGCTACACAAAATGAATTAACTCTTGTGGATGCAAAAGCATTACAGGCAAATGGTTGTATATCTATTACAGAGGGTGCAAATATGCCATCAACACCAGAAGCTGTAGCGTATATTTTAAAAAGTAATATGTTATTTGCTCCTGCAAAAGCTGCAAATGCAGGTGGTGTTGCTGTATCTCAACTTGAAATGAGTCAAAATGCTGGTAAAATCAAATGGTCAGCAGCCAAAGTTGAAAGTATGTTAGAACATATTATGAGAAATATATGTACAGAGGTACATAAAACAGCTATAGAATATGATGTCGCTGGGAATTATGTAGATGGAGCAAATATATTGTCATTTAAAAAAGTAGCTGATGCTATGATGCATGAGGGGATGTAGGTAAATCAACCTACATCTTGAGTTTATTTTTACAGTCTGTAGAATTTGTTATAATCTTATACTCTATCAAATTCTTGTGGTTCAACATCTTGTACTTTATTAAGTAAATTTAACATATTATCTACAGAAGTTTGATTTGCTCTTTCTTCAAGATAATCTAATGTTTTTAATGATGATATTTTTTCGGCTAAGGCATTTACAATAAATTGATTTATAGAAACATTACCTTTTAAATTATCAATATCATTTTTATAATAATCTGGTATTCTTAATGCAAAATTCATTTTAAAACTCCTATTTTAATTAAAAATTCTTTTGGTGTAATAACTTCAATATTGAAGTTATCTTCAACACCTTTAAAATCTTTTATATTGTGAGTAACAATATAATCAGCTTTTGAATTAAAAGCAACTTCTAAAACCATATCATCATTGCTATCTTTTAAAAATGGTCGCCATAAAAAGTTTATTCTTTGATGATTTGAAATTAAACAAATACCATCAATAAACTCTTTTACTTCAGATATAGAAAAGTTTTTAAACTTTTCTATATTTTTATCTCTTGTTAATACATCTTCATATTCTGTAACCAATGTATTTGAAATTACATTATATTTTTTATAATTATTTTTATATTGTTCAACAATCCATAAAACTAGTTTATGCGATGCTCCATTTTGAGAAAATAATGATGATAAAAATACATTTGTATCTATAACTATTTTCATAGTCATATTGTATATGATATTAAATTAATTTTTGTTGAAATTGTAATTTTAGTTTATTTTTAAGTGTAATCTTGTTTTTTTCGGTGATTTGTTGTGCTTGTTATTTCAATAGTAGTTAAATATTTCCAATACACTTATTTAACTTTTTATCAAATGTTTTAATCTCATATTGTTTAGATTTGGCACATAAAATGCAATCTACAAAATCTAAGTTTTTAGTTTGAAATATATTTAAAGATTTAATTATATTATTTTTATCATTTAAAATAATATTATCATAATTTAAAAAACTAATTAATGAATTTGATATATCATCTCTTTCAGCTTTATAAACTTTTAATAGTACAAATATAACTTCTGCTAAAACTTCATTTGGAATAATACAATTATTGTTACGAATACACTCTTTTGAAATTTCATACATTTCAAGATTATCTTTTAATAAAAATCTTAAAATATAATTTGCATCTAAGAGAATCATTTATATTTATCCATAATATGTAATTCCCAAGCATTATTTTCTAAATCTATTTTTGATGAATCAGCATATTTATTTAAACTACCACCTAAATTTAATATATCTTGTTGTTTTTGCTCTTTTATTTCTTCTTGTTCGTCAAGTGGAAACATAATAAATTCAACTTCTCTATCAATATAACTATTTGGTATATTGATAGTAAAACTATTTTGTTGTGGTCTTATTACTTCTCGTATCATAGCTATACCCTTATCTTATAATGTATAAATTATTGTATCACAATATATTTGAATATTTCATATGATAAATTATCGTTAATTTTTAAATTTAAACTTGTAGCACAACGGGGGACTTGATGGATAACTATCCTTCAGGGTATGTTATTCATCATCCAAGGAGACTGTGAAAGAACTCAATCTCAAATTATACAAAATATTCTATCAAATTTCACCTAAAAATACTTAAATATTTACCATTATTAAAATCACTA
>Ga0256828_1001437_pt1 | contig 14865 bp, 21 predicted proteins | sample CV88metaG_FD_185993 | JGI IMG/M metagenome (GOLD analysis project Ga0256828, IMG submission 185993) | Hydrothermal vent microbial communities from East Pacific Rise, Pacific Ocean - CV88 | ecosystem: Environmental > Aquatic > Marine > Hydrothermal vents | place: Pacific Ocean: East Pacific Rise...
ACTTGTTTGTTTTCAAATGCTTTGAATTCAGTTACTTGTCTACCTTTCTCATCAGTAGTTTGTACTGCACCTGCTATAGCTTGTTTAAGGTTCTTGTAACCAATACCTTTAGCTATTCTAGCAATTGCTGCTGTAGTTCTGTCTGTCTTAGCTTGTGCTTTATCTATCTCTTCTTGAGATTGGTCTTTAGGTTTACCAAAGAATTCCATATGAGTTAGTGTTTCACCGCTTTTAGTAGTTGCTTCAAGTACAAAATAAGAGTAATCGTTGTTTGATATCTCTTTAGCTGATGTAATTGTCATTAGATGTGCACCTGGCTCTTTAAGTTTAGTTGATACGTTACCTAAATTGTTTAATTGTTCTTCTGTTTTCTCGTTTACTGTATTTATTAAAATTGACATGTTATTCCTTTATGTGTTGTGTTTATTTACTCATATTGAGCGACTATTTTGTCTCAAAAAATATTGATTCAAGTTCTGCTATACTATTTGATTCAGTCTCAAATGGTGATAAACTTCTAGCAATTCTAGTTGAATCGTACTCATTTGAGTTATCTGCTTTGAATTTAAAATCTTCTATAGTTAATACTGTAGAGAAATGAGATTCAACTAATCTATAGTGTTTAGTTCCAGATACTTTAGTAAATTTCTCTGAATCTATATCAGCTTTAGATTTAGATGGTACGTAATGTCCCATTACATAACAAATAGTTCCTGTGAATCTGGTATTATCCTTAAGCATTGTGAACCAATCATGTAGTTCATCATTATATGCTTTCCATACATTGAATCCGTTGTTTACTGTTGCATAATGCTTTTCTATCATATCTACTAAAGCTGTAAATGAATCAATAATTACTCTATCCACATCGTTAGAGTTCATTACTGCTTCCACGTATATCTTTAGTTCTGGTAGTGTTTTATACTTTACATTATCATAGTCTGCGTACATATGTTCTTTAGATGGATCTACGTTAAGTGGTTTGAATCTAACTACTCTGAAATACTGATCATCGTAATCTTCTACTAACCCTTTGCCTTCTAAGTCAAATATAATAGTTCGTTGTTTATCTTCATCAGATAAAGTTTCAATTGATGCTGTTTTCCCTCTTCCTGGAAAACTAGATATCAATACAGGGTAAGATCTAAGGAGCTTTCTACGTTCTCCTATAGGTTTCTCTTTAAAGTTCATATTTCTTCCTTTATATATTTAATATGAGTGTGTTATAGTGATATAACAGCTTCTCATGCCTTGTTACAGGTCTTATTGTTTGCACCTAGATGATATAGGTGTAACTATTGTTGACATCAATCTAGATTCGTTCATAGGTACATCCCAACAGTCGTTTATATACCTAATAATAGTTTCCATTTCCTCTGCTGTACATCCCTCATCTGCACAATGCATAGCTGCTCTAGCTAACATCAAACTACCTTCACCTGGTTTCGCTAAGATTGCATACTCAAATACTTTGTCTATAGAATCCATTAGTTTATCTATATGGGCTTTACGTGCTTTAGGTGAACGTTGTTTAGTAATAGTAGATGCACTTTGTACTTTCTTTTCGTCTTTCGCAAACTCAGTTAGATACTCAGTAACATCGTACAGTTTACCTTCATCTGTAAGAGTTACTTCTGCACCTTCGTATCCATACCAAGCTTGTGATGGACAATAAGACTTAGGGTCAGGAGTAAGTAGTAAATCTGCACATACTCGTCTAACTACATAAGCGTACTCCTGTGAGTTAGCTCCATCAAGCTCTACATTAACTGGTAGAATAATACGGAATTTGTACTTATTAGTTACATCAGAAGATGTAGAGATAATGTGTTGATATTCTGCTAAGAAATCGTGTACTGATTCAAGCGGTACAGATGATTGATCTATGTCAATAATAACTAAATTAGACTTAGATATGATTGATTTGTTACTTCTATACATATCAAGTAGTACGTCAGGGTTAGTTGTAGTTGATCCTGCTGCATATTGAAATGTATTGAAGATAGAATTACGACTAAGTAGATTAACTATATTAGAGTAACATAGATCATCTCTAAATCTATCAAAATTAGCTAAATGTACTTCTCTGCCTGCTTTAGTTGGTAAATCAGGTACTAGTTTGTAGCTCATAGTAAATGAGCAAGTAGTTAATTCCTCTGGCTCTACTTTATCAAACTTATTGTAGATAAAAGATTTAAGATCTTTATCGTAATGGGCTACGCCTTGCTTAGCTAACTTAGAGTTAAGTGGATCAAGTATCTCCTGGAAAGTTGGAGTTACTTTATTAACTATACCTAATCTGATAGTTTCATCTAGTGAAATAGACTTCGTTCCATCAAGGAAGTAACTAGCTAATATTTCGTATGGCTTAGCTGTAGTTAGCATAACAAACTTATCTAAGTACTTAGATATGTACTCTACAAAATAGATTGTACTAGCTAATGTATCATAAGTAATAACTGATGATTGTTGAGCTAATTGCCAAATTGCTGCTAACCTAACTAACTTAAAAGCTCTACCGAATAATTCAGTTTGCTGTATACTGTCTTCTAACAGAAGTTCTGCTTTCTTACTACAATAATTGTAGTAATCTGTGTATAGCTCTTGTGCTTCTGGTGATAGAGTTATAGTTAAGTTATCTCTATTAGATAGCAGTCTGTAAATAGCTTCAGTCATACTACTAGACACTTGTGGTAGTAATTTAGATGTTGTTGCTCTACGAGTGTCAGTTAGTTGTCTATCCTCTTCTATTGTAGTAGCTACTTGATTGTTCTCTACTGATTCATCTACATCTGGTGAGATGAAAAAAGTACGTCGTGCAAATGCAGTTTTGAATAAACTAGTTAATTTGTCTTTGACTACTTTATTGCTATATACAATAGTTGGACTAGAGTGAGCTAACATATTAATATATATGTCAGATAAGCTCTGTTCCTTACTCTCTGCTCCTTTGTACTCAGGAGCTTCTGCTGTACCTACATCAAATAATTCAGTAAGTAGCTTCATCATCTCATTGATTGTAGTACCTGATTCAAGTGACATACCTAATTCATCAATAATTAATGCCACTGCACTAAGTTCTTCTTTTTGTATTCTAGCTAATAGAGTTGCTGAACCTCCTCTAGTACTATCTGCACTGATAGTAGTACGAGGTAGTTCTTCCATATATGGAGCGGCCATTGCATCAGTAACATTGTCTACTGTGTAGTCAGGATGCTCTTCCTGTAATGCTGCTAATGCTTGTGCTTTGGCTTTACGTTCCATAGCTTCTTTACGCTTAGAGTCGACTAGTTCCTTAGCTGGTTGATACGCTTTGTTAAGAGTCTTTACACTCTTTGACTTACCTGATCCTGAACTAGATAAAATAATAAAGTAGTTATTAGTTGGTACTTTATCTCTACTAACAGTTAAGTCATCAATTACCGGTCTAGGCTGTGATAGCATATGTGACATCACATGGCTTGCTGCTGCTAACGCTGCAGTATTAGAGAAACCTGGACTAGTTGTGGTGATTACTTGTACTGTTTGTTTAATTATATCAGGTAACCTATTAAGGTCAAACCTATCATCAATATGAATTACTTTCTGTAAATGTTCCTCATACTGATTAACTAGGTTAAGTAAGTCCTTACGTCTATTTTCTGCTGTCATAATGTATACCTCAATTGTTTTAGTCTAAGATAGGCTAGTTCTATTGCTTCATCGTCAGTTAATTCATCTCCGTCTTTGTCTAGTATATACTTGCATAGTTCTGGATCTGCTTCATTTAGTTGATTTTGTAAATAATAGTCTAAAGCTTCTCCTGCTGATAATATGTCACGTTCATACTGATCGTATATTTGTATAACTGTATAATTACCCACTACTCTTCCTTTATAGCTTATAGCAATTAAGCTTATTTTGTAGCCATTCTATATTTTCCTCTCCTGTATATAACCAAGAGTAAAACTGTAAGTTGTTTAATGTTATTTTATTACATTTATCACTTGACGTCAAAGTCAGTAAATCAGTCACTGGACTGAAGTCGTCTTTATACCCTTGTGCTTCATATAATAATGTTCCATCATAACTAGAATATAAAAAATAATTTTTGTAGCTATTTATAAAATAGAGTTTTATATCGTCTACTAGTTTGTATCTTTTATCTGAGTCAACTATGTTTTGTACTATCTTTTCTTGTTGTAGGTTTTTATTTTGCATCTTTCAATTCCTTTCGTGCTTGTTCTATTTCTTCAATAGATGCATTGTTTGGTAATTCAACTAAATTAGCCCATGATGAACCTATCTCTAGATTCGCTGAATTAGGTACTGCTACCTCTGTAAACATTGGTTGTGTCATAAGTTCAACTAAATTAACATTAAGCCATGATATAATATCTGAGTTATCTCTAACTTCAAAATAGATTGCATCATAAATTGTAGCTGTAATAAATATATCATTAGCTAGGTTTGCTTTAGCAATACGGTCATTGAGTTGAGGTATAACTATTAATGTAATAATATCCCAAAATTGAATAGTTACATTGCATAGAGTACGAGCATCTTTATCAGGACTGTTTGTTTTTATTGAAAAACCTAACCCCATATACACTTCATGTTCTCTGTTAGCTTGTTCAAGTACTACTTCGTTATTATACTTAGTAATACCTGGGTATAATTCATTATGAAATTTGTGATATATCTCATTAGTTATATTTCCGCCTCTATCTGCATCAGGCATCCCCCCAAACATCAGCTTAAATGACACTGGTTTACTAGATTGACGTAAAGCTTTAAGCTCTTTATTTGAACTACACTCTGACTTAAATCTACGGTTCCATTCAAGTGATCCATCGTTAGGTCCAAGAATTTCTTCAACTCGTGAATAGTAACCTGCTGCATGAAAACAGTGAGAATCATATCCATCACGTTGTATCTTTATCTTATTTGCATCTAGAGTTACATTAGCTGCTGTAATTTCTTCAAGTCCACTAAAGTCTGCTGTAGCTACTAAGAAACCTTCTTTAGCAACAAAACACTCCTTTACAGGTTTAGCAAAAATTGAACCTGTAGAAGGAAGCTGTAGTAAATTTACCCTATTAGATGTAGGACGGGCACTTTTAGTGCCTAAAAGACGAATGTTCCCTTTCAACGCTCCGTCTATTGTGTAGTTAGTAAATCCAGTTAAAAAATTAGATTTGATGATAGCTGAAAAAGAGTAATCAATAATTAGTTGAGTTAGCTCTTTTACATCCTCATCTGTTGTAGACTTGTTTATTTGTTCTATCATATCTCTATCATAACTAGGTTCACCAGTTGTTTTAGATACTTTTGTAGATGGTATATTTAGCATATCAAATAATCCACGAAGTTGCTTAGATGATCCTGGATTGAATGGTGGTAGAATAGATTCATCTACATTTTCTATGTTCTCTATGTACTTTTTATTATAGATGTTAGTTTTAGCTACTGCTAACATTCTCATAGCTGATACTGCTATGTGTGATGTTGGATCCATTGTTTTATCTAGTACTGACTGTACTAACTCAGTTGGTTGAATAGTTGTTAGATGCTTTACATCCTTAACTGTCCACTTTACTGTACCATCTGGAAGTAAAGTAGTTGGTATGTACTGAAGTGGTTCAATTAAATTGATGTAATTCATAACATAGGATCTATGATCTACTTTAGATAAATCTAGTTCCTTAGTGTAGTAGTCAATTGTGCGTAATTTCCCTTTTTGTTGACTGATATATGACTGTTTAGCTAATAAGTATTGCTGTTTCTGAAATTGTATAATATATTTATTAGTAGCTAATTTTTCATGTACCGTTGCAAGTGTGTCATCAATAACATCAGCTAAGTTATTTACTTTATCATCATCCATAGTTATACCTTGCATCATTAATTTAACTATATGAGGCACCATTGGCTTAATTACTGAACTATAGAAAAAGAACCTATCTTCTCTGCTATCTGTGTATCTAGGTAATGGTACAGGTAGGATGTTAGTAAATTCACGTTGTGGAGTTACTGACTGAAACTCTGGATGTAGTAGTGCTTCATTATACACATAAAAAGTTGCTGCCGCATCCCAACTTGCATAAATAGCTAGATCGTCATTATATCGTTGTGATATATTGAATATCTCATCATCAACTCCCCATGACCCATATACCTTTTTAGCTAGTGTCTTTAGGCCAGATTTAGCTAGGTGTGTTTGTGTATGGTTACGAATAATAGCCCACATTAATTGTGTATCTTCGTAATTAGTTGGAAATTTACCGTTTGTTCTATGGTATATAAGCTTACCATCGAAACTAAGATTATGCCATACTTGCTTTATAGTTGTTGTACATAAGAAGTCCATGATTATGTTTTCTAGTTCTGGATTAAGTAATACAGTCCAGGCTTTAGTTTCAGATACTGCTACTGAAAAATGAGTAATCTCTACCATTGACGGGTGAGATAATCCATCAGAGTTAACTTCTCTAGTTAGTTTCTTCCATCTAGGTGAGTTAACTTCTAACGTAGTAAGTTTCTGTTTCATCTGTTCTTTCTCTTCATCAGAAAACTTACTAGCTGTTTCAAAGTCGCATGTTATAGTATCGTAATTCTGTAATTCCTTAATTAACGTAAGTAATTCGTCTTGAGTAGTTATAGTTGTACTATCCACATCTATAGTCGCTCTACGTAAATTATAATGACTAAGATCGGTAATAGTTGGTATAACTATTCTACTAAGTGCTGGAACTTTATCTTGAAATGATTCACTAACTATGATAGGTACATCAGCTGGTAGTACATCACCTGGGTGGTAAATAACTAAATTATTAGCTAATGATTCATTCCATCGTTGTTTGTACTTAACTAGTTGATTACGAATGTGTTGAGTCATTTGTCCACCAGTTTGGTCAAATACTCCTACTGTTGGAGTATTTACTTCCTTAAAGGTGTACATAACTAATCCTCAAGTTCTATTATAACTGCATCAAGTAATGTATGTACATGCTGTAGTTTAGCTTGATGTGCACGCTCTTTCCACTCCAATTCCTCATGTAAATCCTCTGCAATTGAAGATTCAGCTGCAATTTCATCAACTTGCACTGAATTCAATTCAATAGATTTACCATCATCAAATGTGTACTTATGTACATCACTTCCTAAATATATTTTAGTCATATATCCTCCTATATATCTATTTGCTTAGATTCTACCTTGAATGGTAGTTGCTGCGTATTACCTTTGAGTCTGTAGTCCATAGCTAGTAAGTATCTATCTTCTGGAGTAGTTATAAACTTATATACTGAGTCAGATATTAAGTTAATGATAGATTCAATAAAGTCAAAGTCTTCTTGTCCTATTGTTCTACCTATTGGTGTAACTACACTAGGATAAGACTTAAGTTGTTTACCTGTCTTAGGACTAATCTCACCTATGTGCTCATGGTTGATAAATATGTCTTCTATCTCTACTACATCAATACCTACTTCCTTTTTAAGGCAATATGCATAAACTAGTAGTTGCCATTCGTATTTCCTACTCATTGACTTAGGTGCTAACTTAGATGAAGTTGATTTGTAGTCAATTAGTTTATATCTATGATCAAGTGGTAGTTCATTAAGTGATTGATACTTAGCAGTTGGATCTGTTAGATCTACTATACCATCGATTGATCCACCTACACTAATGCTATTGTTTAGTGTAGGTGACTCTATGAAAGGTTCAGATAATGATACAGGATGTTCAATTAGATACTGCTTAAGTGCAGCCCACATTGGCTTCACTTTAGGTTTAACCTCATCTGGATCTATTGTATCAGATGCTTGTAGTGATATGTATTCATCAATATCTGCTCTATCTAAATCAGTTATCTGTCCATTGATTGAGTACTGTTCTGCTAAGAAATGAAGTACTGTGCCAGCTACACTTGTTGTGCTACCTAAGAATCCATCTTCACCTAATAGTTTGTTTCTGTACCAATAAGTTGTACTATCGAAGAAGTCTGCTATACCACTTGCCTGTATCCTAAATTTAGTAGGATCTTGTTGTGGTTGGCCTGGTTTGATATAGTTGTAGTCTAATCTATTCATTTAGTTCCTTTGATTTGTAGTTCAGTTAGTTCGGCTATTTTTTGCTTATATGAATCAATTACAGTTTGTATTGCATTATATTTAGTTAAACTAAATGGGTTATCTGATATGTTACAAAGTTCAGATAAATCTGAATCTTTATGTCGTGTGTATTTAAATACTTTGTCATCTATATATGTTACATAGTATGTAATAATTGAGTTAAATCTATCATTAAATAGGTATAGTTTATCTCCTACTTGCATAGTTAGTCCTTTAGTACTGCTTCGTTAAATGTTATTATTCTACTTTTAAATGTACATGTGCTATCAGAGTACGTTATAATGTATTTTGTGTTAATATGTAAATGTATACAGTTCGGCTTTATTATATTTTCTTTATAACTATCTGATTCAATTACTTTATAGGTATTAGTCCATTTTACTCCTGAATGCCATGTATAACCTACGTTAATCAATAGTGGCAATAATAAATTTGCTTCATCAAGTGTACACTTGATGGTGTACTTTTTACCTATAATAAATGGATTAAGTTGCATTATAGACCTTTTAATTTATGTATAGCTTTACATATTTTCCATAAGTGCCCTATACTATAATAACTACACATATGGTAAACTGATGTAAATATATTTGGTTTAGTTAGTGAATTAGCTATTCGTTGTAATAATGCTATTTCAGGTATTGTTGAAGAGTACGCTGGACTTAATGAGTAATGAAACTCGTTGTTATTTACTTGTATTTTCCACCAAAATAGTATGTACAGGTATAGTGGTAGTTTAAATATCATTTATAGCTCCTTAAAAATGCTCTTCTTTATTGTAAGGGTCAAGTACATCCTTAAACTCATCATATGATAACTCATATTGTACTTGTGATTCCTTACCTTTGATAAATGAAGTAAGGTCAATAAGAGTTTGTAGTTCATTTACTGGTAATGTAAGTGAATGAAAACCTATGTTAATAGTTACTTGGTTTGACTCAATATCAATAGTTGAATCATCATAGTTATATGTTAATTTCATTGTAGTTCCTTTGTTGGTTGTGTTACACCTACGTACCCATCATCTTCATTGACTTGATAGTACTCTGCGAAATCGTTATGATCGAATGTGAATATAGGTTTACCTATTTGTTGTGAGAAAGTAGTTAGTTGGTCTTGATTAGTCCATTTAGTAGCTAATTCAACTAATTTATGTTGAGCACTTTCTAATGTGCTAAATAAATATGATTGTTCAAGTGTGTTTTCATATAGTACATATACTAAATACATTATAGTTCCTTTTGTTTGAATGTACTATCGTTAAAGTTTGCTTTGTCTTTGACAACCTGATATACTTGATCAGATATAGCATCTTTAACTAATAGTAAGTGAATATGGTTAATGTGTGATTTGTTATTAACATTTACACATCGGTCTCTAAATTGAATAAATTTGGCACCTGAGAATCCAAATGAATACACAACTAAGGTATCTAGATGTGATAGATCAACACCTTCTGCATGTCTAATAGATGAGTATAGTTCAGCATGTTTAAAGTGTTTCTTTAATAAGTTAAGCTCCTCTTTGTAGTAACACATAATACCTAATCCAGGCACGTCTCCCCATGTTTGCTTAATGTAATCAATTTTTGGGTGAGTAGCTAATTGTAAGTATTCATCATCGCATTTAATAGTTCCTCCTTCAAGTTGATGAAGTTGAGTACGTAGTGCCATAATAGAATCACCTACTACTGTATGAGTAGCATCTATAGGCAGTACTCTATCAGCTAATAGTTTATTGTACATTACTTTAGTTAATGAATCAAGTTCTACGTAATGTAGTATATCCTCAGTAGCTGAATCAATACCTGCATCTGCTTGAGTCATGTATACTGAGAATTGCTCAATATACTTAAGTAGTTCAGGTTTAGCTAGTTTGTATGACTCTCTAAATTCAGTTCTACTTATCTGTACTGGATACGGGACACCGTATCCAGGTACTTTAATTGATTCCCACGGCATGTTCCCATTCCTTAATAAACTTATTCGCTACTTGTTCTGCTTCCTTTACAGTACTGTAACACCCTAAATAGTTTCCTTTGCATTGTACTTTGTAAGGTTTTGTTTTTGAAGGATGTAATGTTATGTATTTAGGTAAATTGCTAGTTTTATTGCATGGTTTATGTCTATTGTGCACTTGCTCCTGTCTAGTAGACCATTTACAGTTACTAGGTTCATAATTGCCGTCATTGTCTATTCTGTCTATCTCTAAAGGTCTTCTAAATCCTGAGTTTATAGCCCATGTGTAAAAATTATTAAACGAAGTTATCCATTCATTGCATACTTTAATACCTCTACCTCCATATCTGTTATATTGTGTTGCAGTTTGTACAGTACACCTTCGTATCATTTGTCCCCAAATTCTTTTTAAATAAGCCTCATTTGGTTTTTTCCATTTTCTAATTTTATCTCCTACAATAGATCCTTTTTCTTTATATGAACATTTTTTACATTGAGTGTATTTTCTGTGGTTATAGTGTCCTGTATCTTTTTGTTCTATAGTACCACAATCACATTGTACTATATATTTATACCTTCTTTTTTGTTTGCTTTCCACATGTATATTTATAACATCTATTATAGTTAATTTTCCTTGTTTTTCTCCAATTCTCTTTAAATGTTTATTATAATATCTATCCACGCTTTACCCTCTCCTTTCCTGTATAAATTTTTTCTCCGTTTATAATTTCATACTCACGTTCTAATGTATATCCATAGAAATAATCATAAAAAGACTTGTGCTTAAATGGGCTATACGGCTCGAATGCCATCTGGTAGTAGATTTGGTTAGGTGACTCAACAAACGACGTCCCTGATAGATGTAGATGAGGTTTACCTTCAACTACTGCTTTAACTATCTTATATCGTTGAGATGGTTTACCTAACTTACCTAATCTATGTGATTCGTCAATAATAACTGCTTCGTAGTCATCTGGATTAATCTTCAGATGTAGTTCAGATACTGGCTTGATAGGTTTACCAGACTTAGATGTAGTACGTGTCTTGAAAGAACCTAGTGCTTCATAGTTGATAACTGTGTACTGCTTAGTTATATGTCCATCAGCTAATAGTTCCTCATCATCTAATAGAACTCGCCACCCCTTAATAGCAGGTTTCGGACAGATAACTAATACTGACTGAACTCGCTTAGACTTCTCCATAGCTAAGATAGAAGTAAGGGTTTTCCCCACTCTAGGAGGAGCATTAAGATAAGCATACTTATACTTAACTAATACACCCCATAACTCAGCTGCAGCTTTGACTTGATGTGGTCTAGGCTGCATATTATACTTCCTTCATAAACTCAGAGGCTGACTCTGATAAAAGCTCATCTTCACACATAGTTACTATACTAGGTATTGGATTAGACGCCCTATCGCTAGTCCACCATATCTGTAGTTGATTTGCTACTTGATCATTTTCTGTAGTTGATAATCTATTAGTATAAGGTATGACTACATACGGATTTATAAAGTAAATTCCTTTTACTTTAACTATAAAGTCTGCTTTTGTAGCTTTACGGATAAATGATCGTACTTTTTGTACTGTAACTCCAAACTTCTTAGCTAAGTACTCAGATGTTGCTGGTTCTTTAGTTCCTTGTTTAACAAGTACATTGTATTTCTTACAGTTCTTCAATATATAGCTAAATAATAAAGCGTCTGTTTTACTAGATACTACTTCTACTATTATATCCGATAATTGTAGTGTTTTCATTAGTTTAGTTCCTTGTGTATTTGCGTCTCTATTAATGACTGCTGTGTAAGAATGAGTCACTGAGTTTACAGTCACTCCGTTTTTACTGACTTTAGTTAAGCCTGTCTTTACAAATTTTTGTGTATAATTATCCATACTTTTTCCTTTTGGTATTATTTATGTCGCAATAAAATTATAACAAAAGGAAAGTGTAAGTTTCCTTTATGTGACAAGTAAAAAAGGGTGTGATTCTTTTCCTTTTTAGTAAAATATACATAAAATGTACTCATATTGATTCTTTTTAAAACTATTATAAATAGCTTAACCATGATATATGTGGCTATTTTACATCAGAGATCTTATATATAAACTATATAGAGATTTCAAATAAAAAATCAATACTGTTGCTGGGAGTCACGGATGGGTGCCTATGAGAGTAATGAGTCTTTGACTAGTGCAAACGACTAGTTTGCTAATATGTCAATAGCGAATGTATCGATTAGGTATACATCCACAGACGTACAGCGTGCCATAGAATTAAACTTACCCACCTACTATCGCTGCCATGCCTGCTATCAGGTCGCTAACGTCCCTATGCCCATTTCATAAATGAAATGTACAAGACTCCGAGACTCCCTTCTGCGTCATTCCGCTATCGTAGGTTAATTGAGAATTATGCGTCATAGATAGAGAAATCGTATACTGGAGGATGTACATGAGTTAGGTTCATAATAAGTCTATATGGTTCAATACTGTATGAACCTGTGTTATATCTGTAAACTATTAGTTCTCCTTCAGTAGGTTTCCATAGCTCAATATCAGAAGGGCTACATATACCCCATCCACCTACATACTCGTATCGTAGTCTACCGTCAGAGGTGGTTTCGGCTATTTTGTAATAAGTGCAATCGTTATTTTTAAACATTACCCAATCACCTACTTTAAACTGAGGCTCGTCTGGTTTGATACGATAAGTATCAAACTTGTTCTCAAATATACAAGGATGTGTAGTAGTTCCTAAATCAAACCAATTACCAGAACCATCGCATCCTCTCGACTGTATAGTTTTACCTTCAGCTATAGCTTTTCTAAATTCAGCATACTCATCGTTGATAATATATTCGCAAGTCACACTCCAAGATGGTGTAGATGTTAAATACCATTTATCATATTTACACCATATCTCAGTCCCTTCTGGTTGATCCATAAACCATTGTATAGCTTCTTTGTGCTTATTCCATTGTTCTCTTGTCATAATATTATATCTCCTAAGTTAAGTATCTAATTTTTGACATTTAAAGTACTTACATTCTTTAGCTTTATCATAATTTAGTACATACCCTAAAAAGGTATCGTTACCTACTTATTTTTCACATTTACACTTATTTTCTCCGTAGAAGTCAGTATAACAATAAGAGTAAGTACAGTTTATACAATTTTTATCTTTCATAATACTACTTCTCCTGAGTTAAGTAAATCACATATTTTATATGCTGTCGATTCAGACATAAACACACATCCTAATACCTTAATAGTTAGATAGTTAGCAATGTATGTACCATTGTGGATGTGTATACAGTAGTTATCATTATTTGTTACTTCATTCTGAAACCAGTATACTAATTGCTCTAGTACATTAGATTGAACCATACGTGCATGTGAATCTTCTGCTTGCTTACGTGTAGATCTCATAAGCCCTAATTCTATCTTATCTTCCTCTACATCATATTCTGTTATTCCGTAACTATCCGCTCTATATGTAGTAGATGGGAAACTCCATTCAAATGATGGTTTGATACGATATCTGTTAGTAGACCAATTCCATAAAGGATCCTCAATTTGATCCCATTTAGAAGTATAGGGATTATATACTTCTATTTCTTTACCGTCTAGGTAAGCTTGCATTACTTCTATTTGTTCTTTAGTTGTCATTAGATACTCTCCTCTTAATATATCAGTAATTAAATCATCTAGCGGCTGTGCTATAGCTGACTGTACTTTTTGTTTAATTAGGTCTTAATTATCATTCAATATTTGTTTTACTAATGGTTTAGCTACCTCATAAACATATTCATTAAAATTGTCATCATCAAGTAGATCATGTACGTTTAGAGAGTACTCTACTGCTTGTATTATAGCTTTATCTGCTATTTCTTTTGTTATTGTTATGGTTGTCATAGTGTTATCTTTTAGCTTATTGTTACTTATTTGTAATAATTTATACCTACAATCAGAATGTGCTAATAGTATAGCGTCTTTTGGTTTATGTGGTTGGTTTGTTACTTTATTTAGTTCTTCATTTTTTATAGCTTCTTCCGGAGAACTGCTCCAGCTATACCTAGTATTTACACCAGGTTTTGTTACAAAATAATTGTATCCATCGAACCACAGTTTAAATGTAGCCATTAATCTCCTTTATACTATAAGGGTGTTATTTGTCAAATATTTATAACACTGTTTGTTCTATTATTACTCTTTTAGTAGGAACTATAATATATTCTTTACCAAATTATATGTAAAGTGTAATAGTTAAAACACTATACTGTGTGTTTATAGTCATTTACTTTTTATTTCTGTAATAACACCATGTGCTGCTAGAAAGATAATTGCTGCTATCCAGTAGGTTGAGTCTTCTGTCATCAGGCTCATAATAAACATACCTATAGATAGGTAAAATTCTAGTGTTAGTTTCATAAATACTCCTTGTATTGATGTAGGTCATCCATAGTTATGGTAATGTGCTTAGCTGTAACATCTCCATCGTAGTCGTATAAATACATATAGATACAATCCTGCACATCTTTAGATAAAGTAGTAGGAATGTCTATCTTCCATTCGTATGAACGTTCTGAGTGTACTACAGTTGCATTAAACACGTATTGTTCAAAAGTTACTTTGAATGTATGCTTCATTTGTATTTCCTTATATTAAATTAGTAGGAACTAAGTCCTACTCTATTAGATTTCTATTTGTTTATTAAATAGAGAGTCAAGTTTAAGTTTGCAGTCATCTACAGATGTAGTATAGAATGCATAACCTCCTGACTTAACTATAAG
>Ga0256828_1001438_pt1 | contig 14861 bp, 17 predicted proteins | sample CV88metaG_FD_185993 | JGI IMG/M metagenome (GOLD analysis project Ga0256828, IMG submission 185993) | Hydrothermal vent microbial communities from East Pacific Rise, Pacific Ocean - CV88 | ecosystem: Environmental > Aquatic > Marine > Hydrothermal vents | place: Pacific Ocean: East Pacific Rise...
GTTTTAAATTTCTCCATATCAAGTTTCTCATCCTCTGTATAAAACTCTTCATACTCTTTTTCTCCTGTTGTATCACTTGAGGTAAAAAGGCAGGGGTATTTCTCCTCTTGTATGAGTGTATGAACTTTTTGGCGAGCTTCCTCTTCTGAAGAACAAATGTAAGGTTGATACCCTTTGTCTTGGAGATATTTTACGGCAATATCTGCAAAAGAGACAAGGTGCATTTTCTCATCAAGTTTTGGAAAAAAGATATCGCGATTTCCTCCAAAAATGGCACTCATTAGACATAACTCTCCACTCTCTTTAGGGGTAACAAAGTAGCGTTTGACATCATTAGGTGCAACAATGGGTTGTCTTTTTTTCAAACGCATATCAAAACTGTGTAGTAAAGAGCCATCACTAAAAGCAACATTGGCAAAACGAGCTGTTGAGATTTTGATGTACTTACTGCGACGCATTAAAAACATCTCCATAATCCGTTTACTTGCTCCCATCATATTAACAGGATTAGCTGCTTTGTCTGTAGAGACACAAAAATATTTTTTGGTGCGTTTTTGTATCGCTTGAGCAATGGTTTTATCTGTGTTAAGGATGTTAACATCAATCATACGCATCAGGGTAAAAGGGTCTTTCTCACTACGAACATGTTTTAGTGCTGAAAGGTTTAAAACATAGTCATATTTACCATCTTGGTAGATAAAGGCATCATATTCTACACTTCCAATATCTAAAGCAAATGTTTGAAACTCCCCTTCAATATATCCAAAACTACTACGGATATCGCGTACAAGTTCTACAAGATTGTTCTCGCTGATATCAACGACATGTAACTTTTTTGGATTGCGTGCAAAAATCTCTTTAACGACAGCACTACCGATAGTTCCAGCACCTCCAAGTACTAAAAAAGAGCTTTTTGTAACAACTTGTTGCAGTTGTGTTTCATTTTTTTGTATATCATCTATGAAAAGTTCTTTATTTCTTGCAATGAGTTGGAGTATATCCACGAATGAGACCTTTTTTTGGAATAATATTTGTTTGTGGCAAATAATAGCACGAAATTACTAAAGATAAATTATAAAATGACGATTTAGTCTAATAAGAAAAAACAAAAGGATTTGAGATGGGTGTGAGTGCATTAGGGACAGGTTCAAGTATATTAACACAGGATTTACTCGATCAGTTAAAAGCTGCTGATGAGCAGGCACAGGTGCAACCACTTGATTTAGATATAGCAAATCAAAAAGATAAACTTGCTGAATATAATATTATAGATGCAAATATGACAAATCTTTATGATGCTATTGGTGAGCTTAAAACACCGGCTCTTTTTGATGAGAGATCTGTGAGTGTAGATGGTACTTCTGTTGAAGTTTCAGCAGATGCAAACAGTGATGTTCAAGATTTTACACTTGATGTAACACAGCTTGCAACAAAAGAGATAGCCGAAACAGGTTCTTATGGTAATTCGACAGATACTATTGCTGATGATGACGGTACTTTGACATTGAGTGTAGGTGATCAAGATTTTGATATAGACTACACAAGTGATATGACACTTGAAGATTTAAAAAAAGCTATTAATGATACAGCTGGGGATGCTGTAAGTGCAACGATAGTAAAAGTGGGAGATGATGATTATAGACTCTTTTTAAACTCTGTTGATACGGGAAGTAACCAAGATATTAGTATTACAGACAATGATGGGAATCTTTCTGGTACACAACTTACTGATGATATGACAACAGTGCAAGATGGTGTTGATGCTGAGTTTACTTTTAATGGTGAAGCGATTACAAGAAGTTCAAATAATGTTGATGATTTAATTACGGGGTATGATATTACTCTTAAATCATTAGGAACTTCTGAAGTGAGTGTAACACAAAATCGTGACAATATTATGGATAAAATAGACAGTTTTGTTGAGAAATACAATGCAACAATGTCTGAACTTGGTCGTGCTACAAAAAACTCAACCGATCCAAATGAAAGAGGTATCTTCGCTGGGGAAAGCTCTATGCGTTCACTCCAAGCTTCTCTTCGTTCTATGATGGATAATGTAGGTGGTGGTGTTGGGACTATCTATGATTATGGATTTGATATAGATAAAGATGGACATCTTACGGTAGATAAAACAGTCTTAAATGAAAAAATAGATGAAAACCCTTCTAATGTAGAAGCTTTCTTTTCTGGTGGTGATTTTGAAAATGAAGATGGTTCTACGACAACTATTGATGGTATTTTTACTGAGATGAATGCAGAAGTGGAGAGTTATACTAAATTTAACGGAATGTTAGATAATTTTAAAAACTATCTTGATGATTCTATCACTTCTTTAGAAGATAGAAAGTCAAAAGCACAAGCGCGTCTTGATGCACACTATGAAACTTTAAAACAACAGTTTGCTGCTTATGATGCAATGATAGCAAAATTTAACAACTCATCTGCTGCTTTTAAACAGATGGTAGATTCAGAAAATAGTGATAACTAAAGAGAATCGTAAAAGTGTCGATTTAGTGAGTAATAGAAAGAAATGATAAAAAAGGAATCTAAAATGTATGGAAATACAGCAGCTCATGATGTATATGCTCAAAATAATATCAATGTAGAATCTCCAGCAAAATTAATTGAAATGCTTTATGAGGGTGTGCTTCGTTTTAATGCTCAAGCCAAAAAAGCGATGAAAGAGGATGATATTGAAAAACGGGTTTATTGGATTAATCGTTCTGTTGCCATAGTGTCAGAGCTTTTATCTATGCTAGATAAATCTCATGGACCTATCGGAGAATATCTTGAGGGGCTTTATACTTATGAGATTCAACTTTTGACACTTGCAAGCAGCCATAATGATATGGCAAAACTTGATGAGTGTACAAATGTTTTTAAGGGGCTTCTTGAAGCATGGAGAGAGACAACAAATGTGGCTTAAGCAACTCAAGTCTGCTGTTGTTATGCGTGATGTTGAAAAGGTTTCTTCTTTATTAGATGAGGTTCCCTCTTTAAATGCAAAAGAGTTACAGCAGGCGAGTTATCTTCTTAAAGAAGCTGCTAACATAGCAAAAGAGTTACGCAATGAGACATCAGAATCAATGAAAAAAGTGCGTAAAAGTATAGATTTTTTAGCTTCTACAGAATCAAAACGAAAACAGGGTTTTGATATTATTTTATAGATTTTTTCTTTATCCCAAAATGTAAACTTCTTAGGGTGTAGTCACTTACAACTGCACCTTTTCTCATTGTAAGAATATGCTCAATAGCATCTGCAATATCAGATGCTAAGAGTTTTTCATTCTCTTTTTCACTTACATCAAATCGAAGCGTATCATAAAATCCACTTTGTGTCATATCCGGATTAATCGTTGTGATACTGAGTTCACTTTTTCGTGTTTCTTCAAAGAGTGCTTCACTAAAAGCTTTCAAACCTGCTTTTGTTGCAGAATAAAGTGCTGCAAATTTACTTGCTCGAAGTGCTTCTATAGAAGTTATGTTGATAAGATAGCCTCCATTCTTTTTCAAAGAACGAAGGAAAGTATTTGTAAGAAGCATAGGGGTTGTAAGATTGAGTTGTGTCATCGTTTGTATGATGTTTGGACTTATCTCTTCATGGGGTGCAAAATATCCAAAACCAGCACAGTTGATTAAAATGTAGATCTCCTCTTTTGCATACTCTTTACATAGCTTCTCAACAGCTTTACTATTACTTAAATCAACTTGTAGAGGATGAAAATTTGGATGATTAAAATCTTTACATGTAACACTTCTGCTGATACCAAGAACATCAAATTTCATTTCTAAAAGTTTTTGTGTTATAGCTTTTCCTAGACCACTACTTACTCCTGTAACGACTGCTTTTTTCACAGTTCACCCCTTTTTGCTATACTTCATTTATGAAAAAAATATATATAACTGATTTAGACCACACATTTTTGCGTTCCGATTTATCTGTAAGTGATTATACTAAAAAAATATGGAACTCGTATGAAGAGGAAGCTATTTTAACGATAGCAACGGCGAGAACTTTTAAAAAAACAGCGCAGTTTTTGCAAGGAGTTGCTTTGAATGCTCCTATGATTTTACTTGATGGAGCACTTATCGCAACACCTGAAAAAAAGATTATAGATACAAAGTTTATAACGAAAGAGAGGGGTGATGTTATCATAGAAGAGGGAGCTAAGCTTGGAATTTATCCTTTTGTTCTCTCTCTTGTTGGGAAGGGACTTGAGGAGGCTTTTTCCTATGCGACAACGCTCAATAGCTATCAAAAAGAGATTATTAAGCGTTATGCACAAGATGATCATACCCAGATGTTTCAAGATTTACGGGCTATGGAGCATAATTTTAAAATTGTGTATATGGGAGAGAAAGAACTTCTTGAGGAGCTTGAAAAAAGGTTAAAAAAGCTTTTTGGGAATGAATTGAAATATATTTTAGCACCAGAAGCGTATATGGGGTGCTACTTTCTTACACTTTTACATAAGGATTCAGATAAAGCACATGGCATCAAAAGTGTGGCAGAAGCGTTAGCGCTTGATCTTCAGGAACTTACAGTTTTTGGAGATAATTTTAATGATATAGGGATGTTTTCATTGGCAAAAAAGGCTGTTGCTGTAGCAAACGCACAAGAGGGTGTCAAGGCAAAAGCTGATATTGTTTTACCTCATACAAATGATGAAGATGGGGTTGCTCGATATATGGAAAGTTTAAGAATTATCTAAATGTAATCTTTTTTTACTATAATAAAACAAAAATTTAAAGGTATATGATGAAAAGAACAATGAGAAAAGGTTTTTCTTTAATTGAGTTGATGATTGTTATTGTTATTCTTGGACTTTTAGCTGCTATGGTTATGCCAAGCTTGACAGGTAAAGGGGAAGAAGCAAAACGCAATCTCGTATGTGTACAGATGAAAAGTATTTATGATGGTGCATTAGATATGTACAAAATTAAAAACTCTGTCTATCCTTCGACAGAAGAGGGACTTGCAGCTTTAACAAAGAATGATGAGTATTTTAAAGATGGTAAGATGCCTAAAGATTCTTGGGGTCAAGAGTTTATCTACATCAACAACGGTGGTAAAGTGGAACTTATCTCTTTAGGTGCTGATAAAAAAGAGGGTGGAGAAGGTGAAGCAAAAGATATTAAACTAAGTGAGTGTAAATAGATTTTTGAAAAAAAAAGCTTTTTCCCTCATAGAGTTGATGATAGTTATTGTTATTATGGGTGTTGTTTATACACTTGTGATAACAAAACTACAAACAGTAACTCCAAAAACTGAAAAGTTATCTTTAGAAACTATGAAAGCAACTATGGCAAAAATTGCAAAAAAATCTTATGCAACAGTGGAGTTGTGGTGTTTTGATAGTTGTGAGAGTTGTGCTTTGTTTGTTGCAGGGAAAAAGCTTCGAGATGTGGAGCCTTTTGTTGATAGAGAGGTAGAGGTATATCGTTACGATTATTTGCGTGGTCTTATTCCCGTAGATCCTGATCCTTTTTTTGATAAAAATGATTTACAAAAGGATGTCTGTTTTCATTTTAGTGTTGATTCTCAAGGGGTGAGCGATCAGGTATTTGTTGTTTCGAAAGAGAAAGCTTACGATTATACGGACTATTTTAATGGTGTTGGTGTGTATGACTCTGTTGAAAAGATTGTAGAAACTAAAGAGAAGATAATAGAAGAAGTGAAGTGATGATTTTTAAATATAAAGGGATAGACAGCGAGGGGAAAAAAGTAAGTGACAGTATAGAAGCTGTGGACTTACAAGAAGCAAAGAGTAAATTGCGTTCAAAAGGTATTATCTATCAATCTCTTCAAGAGGAGAAACCCTCATTATTCCAAAATATATCTTTGAGTAGAAAATATAAAATTCCTCCTAAAGAGCTTTCGGCTCTTTCTCGAGAACTTTCTATGTATATTCGTTCAGGTATTAGTATTGTTTCTGCTATTAAAATAGTACAGTCCCATTATGAAAACAATAAAAAAATGAAACTTTTTTTATCTAGTGTGGCAACACATCTTGATGAGGGACAAAATTTTTATACTGCTTTACAGGAGCAAAGTGTTGTTGAACTTCCAAGTTTTTACAAAGAGTCTATTCGAGTTAGTGAAAACGGAGGTATTTTGGATGAGGTGTTACATGAACTTGCTCGTTTTTTAAAAGAGCAGGATAAATTGCACAAAGAGATTAAAGGAGCGTTTGCTTACCCCTCTTTTATGGTTGTTATCTCATTGGTTATGATTGCATTTATGCTTACATTCGTTGTTCCCCAAATTACAGGTATTTTTGCGAGTATGGATCAGGAACTTCCAAAACCTACACAATTTGTAATTGCTGCTGGAGATTTTTTTAGTCATAATTTTCAGATTATTTTAGGTGTTATTTTTGGTGTTGTGAGTTTATTTGTTTTTTTGAAAAAAAAGGTGTATCGTTTTGCATATGCTGTTGATAAACTTATGTTAAAAGTTCCTCTTTTTGGGGAGATAGCACTAAAGAGTGAATTGGCACGCTTCTCTTACATAGCATCTCTTCTAACTCGTTCAGGAGTGCCTTTTGTTCAAACAATTAATCTGAGTGCAAATATTTTAAACAACAAAGTGATAAAAGAGTTATTTGTGGGTGCAAGTAAAAAAGTTGTTGAGGGAAAACTTCTCTCTAAAGCATTGCATGAAGCGCCTACAAAAATAGATAATGCGTTTATTCAGTCTATTGCACTTGGAGAAGAAACTTCACAACTTGAAAATGTGTTGACGAATGTTTCTGAACTTTATTTTGAAGAGAACAGAGATAAAATAGCTCTTCTTTTAACGCTCTTAGAACCAGGACTTATGCTTTTTGTTGGTGGGAGTATAGGTTTTATTGTTGCAGCGATGCTTTTACCTATTTTTTCAATGAGTATCCATTAATGCTGTACAAGAGTCATAAAAATGCCATAGCTTTACTGATAACAGTTATGTTTGTGATTGTGATAAGTGTTGCCATTGGGCTTGGACTCAAACAAATAAACAATGCAAGTAAAAGTGTACAGGAGGAGAAATTTTCTTATCAAATATCACTTTTACTTGAAGATGTACTGCATATGTTACAAAATTCAAATGATTTGAAACAGATAGCCGATACAAATAATTCGATAGATGATTTTTCCCTCTTTTTGATGCAAACCCAGATGATTCCATTTTCTACAAAAGGGATAGATGTTCTTATTAAAGTACAAAGTGCGCGTCGTACATTTAATGTGAGTGATATGAACGATTCTCGTCGGGCAGATTATTTAGTAGAGTATCTGAATAAATATGGAATAAATAGTGATTATGTTACTATGTTATTTGATATTATAAGTGGTATAAAAGAGGATGGAAATTACAATACGACACTTTTTGAGCAATATCCCTCTTTGTTTCGAAATTATTTAGCATCTTATCAGCACTTAGAAGTATTAAATCGTTTTTATGAGAAAGAGATGAATGACAACAGTTTAAAAAATGTTGATTTTACTCAGCTTTTTTATTGTAAAGGGCGAGATACAAATGCAACGCATTATAAAATAGACTTAAACTATGCAACACCTGAAGTTTGGGAGATGATGCTTGGATGTTCTCAAGAAAAAGCAAAACTTTTAGCCGAACATGACGATTTGTACGAAAAGAAAGCAGATTTGCATTTAGAACCTCAGGAACTTTCACGATTGCAAGCATACAAATATAGTTTTTTTGAACCTTATTTGGATGTTGAAGTGAGATTTTTACATAATGAAAGTGAAGCAAAAATAAGTTTTGAATATGATATAAGAGAGAAAAAAGGATATAACTTTGTTTACGAAATTTAGGCGTAAGACAACAACACTTTTTTTAGATCCCTATATGGAAAAAAGAGAGTACCCAAAAGATAGAAAATTTCATATTATACTCTCTCCTTCCCTTTATTGGGTAAAGAAAGTGCAATTACCGGTGAAGTATATTCGGGAGGTTAAAAAGCTTCTTCCTTCATTATTTGAAGATATTTTACCTCAAGGGCATTTTAGTTACAGTGTATATAAAGAGGGGGAGAGCTATTATATTTTTGCATATGAAGATAAAAAGATTTTTGATCTGCTCTCTTCAGTAGGGATTGCAAGTACAGATATTCTTGGTGTTTATTTTGCTCAGGCTGAACTTGATATGCAAGAGGATGTGTATCAGATAAATCAAAAGCAAGTTTTGTATAAAAAAGATGATATTTTAATAGTAGCACCGAAGGTGTGGTTTAAAGAGGTTAAACCTTTAGATTTGAGTCAACATAGTATTGTTTCATCTAAAATTTCACTTCAGCAGTATGGGCATATTGTAGATAAAGGAAGTCTTTATAAGCTTGCTGCACTGGTTGTGATGTTGATTTTGGTTGTAGGGATGGAAATTTTTATTACAAAAGCAAAAATTTCTGAAATAGAAAAGTTGGAGAGTGGAGTTTTTACACGATATAAATTGCTTCCAACTATGATGCAAAACAAAGCAGTGCTTGCCAAATATACAAAAATTTATCAACTCCAAACAAAACTTAGAGCATATTTGGAGCTTTTTTTAAAAATGCCATTGCAAAGTACTCAAAAAATTACTTTAGTTACATATAAAAACGCTCTTTTACATGTAAGCATTTCCAATGTTTCTCAAAAAGATGAAAAAAAGCTTTTTGAAAAATTTGTGGCTCAAAAAATAGCGTATAAAACAAAATATACAAAAGATGGAGTAGATGTGGAGATAATGCTATGAATCAGTTAAACCCTTTACATGTAGGAGCACTACTTCTTGTTCTTCTTATTTTTTCTTTTGTAAAACTTCACGAGGTCAAAGGGGAACTTCAAACAGTACAACATCATTACAAAGAGAGTGAAAAGCTCGCTGTGAAGTTAAAAAGTTTAAAGAATGTATATGCAAACAAGAAAAAAACAAAACGCTCGTTAGAGAGAATTTTAAAACAGCCTTCTTTGAGAAAAGCTGATTTACAAGTGGAGAAAACAAAAACACATATTATTATTAAATCTGCATCTCTTCACACAAGAGAGTTAAACTCTTTAATGGGTAAAGTATTAAATGGTAACTATAATATAGTAGAATTGAAAATAAAAAAACTTAATGAAACAGATGCAAGCTTATATATGGAGATACAATGGTAAAAAAGTTAGGTCTATTTTTAGGTTACAGTCTCTTTTTTATATCTGCACTTATTGTTTTTGTACCAAAATCAAGTCTCTACTTTTTTATGGAACATCAGATTAAACCTTATGGGATTGTGTTGTCAGATGAAACACTACAGGAACATTTGCTGACTTTAGAAGTGAAGCATATCCATCTTAATATTCAAGGGGTTGAGGGTGCTAAAATAGAGAGAACAAAGATGATGCTTTTAGTGGTATATAACACTATAGAAGCACAGAACATAGAACTTGCATCTATGGCGAGTTCCTTTCTCCCTCTTCATATAGAGAGTGCAAAAGTATCGTATAGCATTATAAATCCTTTTATTGTTACTGGGGATGCGAAAGGAGCATTTGGTGTGGCTCATGCTGAATTTTCTTTACAAAAGCAGACTTTACATGTAGTGGTGCGTCCATCTAAATTGATGTTACAAAAATATAAAACGACGCTAAGAGAATTGAAAAAAACACAAGAGGGGGAGTATATATATGATGTTACTCTCTAATTCCAAACTTCTTAATGTAGGTGTAAAGCTACTCTCCTTGGTGCTTGTGGCAAAAGTGATAGCGCTTGTTCTGTGGTGGTATTTGCCAAGTGAAGGTGTTGATTTGAAGTTACAAAACTCTTACAGAACAAAGTACCAAAGGGTAGATTTTTCTCATATGTTAGCATCTATAAAACAGCAGTTTCATAAGACAAAGAAAAAAAGAGTTGTGAATGCTTTGAGTATTAACAGTATGGTGTTGAGTGGTTTGTATGGGAACAAACATAATGGTTTTGCTATTGTTGCTAAAAAATCTTCTCCAAAGAAAACAAAGATTGTTGCTATAGGGGAGAGTTTTGAGGGGTATACGCTCAAAGATATTTTATCAGATGGTGTTGTTTTTAGTCGTGCTTCTAAAGAGTATATTTTAAAACTCAAAAGTGTAAAAACAAAACCGATGAATCAGTATATTCAAAAAGTAAAACCCAAAGAGAGTGCCAATAGTGAATATGATGTGAGTAAAAAAGATATTGATTATTACTCTTCACACCCTTCACAGATATGGAAAGATATTGCTATCTCTGAAATAAGAAAACATGGGAAGATTACAGGTTTTCGAGTGAATAGAATTCGTAAAAATTCTAAAATGGCAATGATTGGATTACAAGTCGGTGATGTTATTATTCGTGCGAATAATGTAGATTTAAAGTCGTATAGAGATGCGTTAAATCTTTATAACGATATAGATAAAATAGACACTATAGACCTCATAGTGTTACGAAATAATCAAGAGAAGGAAATAATATATGAGATTCGTTAGAAATATAATAGTACTAATGTTGATAGTAGGGACACTCTTTGCAAGAGAACAGGTTAATGTAAGTTTTTCTAATTTACAAATTAATGATTTTATTAAACTTGTTTCTAAGATAACTCATAAAAATATTTTAATTAATAATAAAATTAACGGTAGTGTTAATTTTGTCAGTACAACCCCTATTTATGATGATGAACTTCTTGGGCTCTTAGTATCTGTACTTGAGTCCAAAGGGTTTACTCTTGTACAAAATGGTTCTATTTATGAGGTTGTTCGTTCTAGTGAAGCAGCGAAGCATAATGTAAAAGTTGTTAAACCGGGTAGGGGAATCAATGGTGCTTTAATGGTAACACAGGCAATTAAGGTTAAAGGTGAAAATGTTGATATTGTTGCGGCAAAAGTGAGATATCTTATCTCAAAAACAGCAAAATTAATGACTATGAAGGAGAGTAATACACTCCTTATTACAGATTATCCTAAAAATATTCAGACTATTAAAGAGGTTATTCAAGATATTAACAGAGATTACACAATGGTTGTAAAAGTTGTTTATATTAAAAATACAGAAGCAAAAAAATTACAAGCACGCATTGTTGATATTGCGAAGTCTATCTTCAATACAAAAATTGTTTCTGAAAATGTGAAAGTGATTTTGGATGATAATATTAATGGTATTATTGTTGTTGGAAATGAAAAAAACACCCAAAAAATTGCTAAATTAATCAAGAAACTTGATGTAGAATCAAAAGTCAATAAAAAAGTGGAAATCTTCCCTTTGAAGAATTCTGATGCAAAAGCAACACTTGCAACGCTTAATGAGATTATTTCCAAGCAAAAATATTCTGATCCAGCATTAAAACCAAACATCACTTCAAGTGATGAGATTAATGCTATTATTGCCATTGGAGATCCTATTATTATTAAAGGGATTAAGCTCATTATTGATGAACTTGATAAAGAGAAGTATCAAGTGTATGTACAAGCAAAAATTATTGAGATTAATAAAAACAAATCAAAAAATATCGGTATTAAGTATGGTTTTGCAGCTGGAGATGTTTCCTCTTCTGGATTATATGCTATGAGTGGAAATTTTGGTTCAGATTCATTGACACAAGCTGCACTGACAGCTGTGAGTGATGCACTAGGAACGATAGGAACAACAACACAAAGTGCATTGGCATTGGGGGCTACACTCGACTTTTTACAAGAACATGGAGCTTCAAAATCTATTTCTAATCCTTCTATTTTATGTGTCAACAATAAAGAATCATCTATTTATGTTGGTAAAACTATTTCTGTTTCATCTGGACAAACGGCAGTGGCAGGGAGTACAACAACCTCTTATAAAAGGGAAGATGTTGGTTTGACGCTCAAAATTAAACCTCGTGTTTCTTCTGTAGATAAAGTTACTTTAGATGTGGAAGCTGTTTTAGAAAATATTTTAGATGATGGGTCCCAAAATGCTACAGGGCAACCAGTGACATCAAAACAAGAAGTAAAAACACAAGCGATTTTGCGTAATGGTGAAAATATTATTATTGGTGGTTTGGTAAAAAGTTATGAGAGAAATTCGAAAACAAAAGTACCACTTCTTGGAGATATTCCTCTTATTGGAGATTATCTTTTTAGTTCAAATTCTGTGACAGATGAACAAGATAATCTTGTTGTTATTTTAACTCCATATGTCATAGATAAAAGTGATGAACTTTCAAAACTTCAGGCAGATCTTGGTATTTTAGCAAAAATTCAAGAGGAGTATAATAGAAAAGCATTTGAATTGATGGAGCAAAGAAAAATGTTAGAAGCAAAACAGAAAGAGCCTCTTATTGATCCATTTAAAGCGAAAGCGAAAAGACGATGATAGAATTAGAACCTCTCCACAACCTTTTTTTAGAAGTGTATGAACCCAAAGAGCTCCAAAGTGAGCTCAGTGTGAAAAACTATCTGCTTTTTAGTATTATAGATGGTCAGGTGAGTGCATGTGTTTGTGAAAGGTATCTTGTCCAAGCAAGTAACTACTATACAAAACTAGGCATAGAGTATCCTCTTGTGATGCTTGATGAGGATTCTTACGATAGACTTTATAACCGTTTTTTAGAACTTCGTACAGACAAAACAATGGAAAGTATGCAGGAAGAAAATGATGTTGAAGATGAAGATGATCTCTCATTAACCGATTTTTTGCGAACTTCAAGTGATATTTTAACGAGTGAAGAATCTGCGCCTATTATCAAATTTGTGAATGCTTTGTTTTATCAAGCTATTAAAAAAAGAGCTTCAGATATTCATATAGAGGTACAAGAAAAACGGGGTGAAGTGCGTTTTCGTATAGATGGTATGCTTGTGAAAAATGCTGACTTAGATAAAAAAGTAGTGAGTTTGATAGTGAGTCGTATCAAGGTTATCTCCAATCTTGATATTTCTGAAAAAAGAATTCCACAAGATGGACGAACACAAATTAAAATAGCTGGAGAAACACTTGATGTGAGGGTTTCTATCTTACCAACTTTTTATGGTGAGAGGGTTGTTATGAGGATTTTGATGCAAAGTTCTCAAATTCCAGATATTCACGATTTGGGTTTTAATGAAAGTGTGATTGGGGATGTAAAAAAGATGCTTCGTTCAGCGCACGGTATTATTCTTGTAACAGGTCCTACAGGAAGTGGTAAAACCACCTCTTTACACTCCTTTTTAAGAGAAGTGGAATCTCCTGAAAAAAATCTTATAACTGTTGAAGATCCAGTGGAATATAAAAGTGATAAGATTGCTCAAATTCAGGTCAATGAAAAGGTTGGACTTACCTTTGCAGCAGCACTTCGTTCCATTTTGAGACAAGATCCTGATGTTATTATGATTGGGGAGATTCGTGATGAAGAGACAGCTGCTATTGCTGTTCGTGCTGCACTTACAGGGCACTTGGTGTTTTCAACACTCCATACAAATTCAGCAGCAGCAACAATATCGCGTTTGGCAGATATGAATATAGAGCCTTTTTTAATTTCATCTTCATTGCTTGGTATTTTGGCACAGAGACTTGTGAGGATTTTATGTCATGAATGTAAGCAAGAGGATGAACTCGCAGAGAATTTTGCAGATGATTACAACCTTCCAAAAGGGGTAAAAATTTATAAAGCAAAAGGGTGTAGGGCATGTAACTATTCTGGGTATGCTGGTAGGCGTTCTATAGGGGAGCTTTTAACGATGAATGATGGTTTAAAAGAGCTTCTCAAAGAGACAACAGATGAACATACTATTCGAAATTATTTGGAGCAAAATGGATTACAATCACTTTCTATGCAACTTTCACAAATGCTTTTAGATGGGGAAACTTCTTTAGATGAAGCGATTCGTATCGGTTTAGGAAATGATTAGTAAAAAAGATGGTTTTACACTGATAGAAGTGATGGTTGCTGTGATGATTGTTTCTGTTGTTGTTGCTGCATTGTGGCAGATGCGAGGGGATGCTACACAGAAATTTTTATTTTTGGAAAAAATGCAAAAAAGTAATGAATATGCAACTTTTTTACTTGGAAATGCACAAAAATATGGGTTTGATAAAAGCACTATCTCTATGAGAAACCTTTTGGATGATTTTGATTTGGAAAGTGATATCAGACGAAAGCTCAAAGAGATAAAGGTAACATTGTCTTATGAAGTGATAGATGCTATTGATGATAATGATTCTATGGTGTTAGAGGTTGGGCAAACAACAATGGATTTTGAAGATACACATCTTTCTATGGTGAGGATGCGTTTACAATGAGAAAGGCATTTACACTTATAGAGATGATGATATCTATCTCTATTCTTTCTATTTTAATGATATTTCTTTATAAAAGTTATGCAGAGCTTAATCGTTCCAATGCGACCTATAAAGAGGTACTTTCCTCTATGCAACAGCATGAATTGATAAAAAAAGTTTTGTATCTTGATCTTTCGCTTGCATCAAAGGTAAAAGTGCTTCATCAGAATAAACAAACAGATGTTGTTTTTTTGCAAACGAAACACTCTTTACACAGAAGAATTAATCCTTCTGTTGCATATATTTTCAAAGATGAGCATCTATATCGTTTAGAGTCTTTACTGCCTTTTAAGGAGTATCCGTTGGCAGCTGAAAGTGATTTTGTTGCAGATGATTTAGGTAAATGTGAACTTTTTAGGATCTATAAAAGTAAAACAAAAATGAATATGTTTGTTGTTCATGTAAAATTTTTTCAACAAAAAGAGATACTCTTAAAAGTGAAAGCTTTGAATATTTGAAAAAACTTGCTATAATTCGCCCCACAAAAATCTGCCCCCATACGGATTTAAAAAATATATAGTTATGCGTACACAAGACGCGTAACAAAAGGTAAAAGCATGAAAAAAGGTATCCACCCAGAATTAGTAGATTGTAC
>Ga0256828_1001439_pt1 | contig 14856 bp, 14 predicted proteins | sample CV88metaG_FD_185993 | JGI IMG/M metagenome (GOLD analysis project Ga0256828, IMG submission 185993) | Hydrothermal vent microbial communities from East Pacific Rise, Pacific Ocean - CV88 | ecosystem: Environmental > Aquatic > Marine > Hydrothermal vents | place: Pacific Ocean: East Pacific Rise...
TAGACGGTTGTTATTGTTTATTAGTTATTTCTAAGTAATATTTATAACTTAATCGTTTATTATTAAGTCTATTACTTGCTTAGTTTTCAATGATCTCAAACAATCAAACCAACACGGCTTGTGTTTGTGAGGCGAAATTATATGCAAATAGAATCCTAATGTCAATAGTTTTTTAAAAGAATTTCAAAATTCTTTTTTTGTGTTTATTTTTTACATTTATTTTTTGTTGCTAACCATTAACTCTTTATATATAAAATTCTTATACAAAATAAATTTTAAAGGAAATTATATGGGACTTTATGATCGTGATTATGCCCGAAGTGGCTCTTATACTTATGAAAATACCTATCGTTCAGATACACAAATTGTATCTTTTGTAAAAGAAACTTACAAGCTCTTTGCAGCTTCTATGATGGCTGGAGCAGTTGGTGCTTATGTAGGTGTACCATTAGCTGGTACTATAGCAGCTTACTATCTGCCTTTGGTTATTTTGGAATTTGCTTTGTTGATTGGTTTAAATTTTGTTAAACATAAACAGGGTGTAAATCTGGCTGTAATGTTTGGTTTCGTTTTTATGACAGGTATAACACTCTCACCATTACTTTCTCAAACATTGGGAATGAATGGAGGAGGAGCTATCATCGGTAATGCTTTTGCCATGACATCTGTGGTTTTTGGTGCTATGAGCTTTTATGCTATTAAAACTAAAAAAGATTTCACCAGTTATGGTAAGCCATTGATGATTGCTCTTTTTGTAATTATTGGTTTTTCTATTTTAAATATATTTCTTGGAAACCCACTAATCTATATTTTGGTTGCTGGAGCAGTTGTTATCCTATTTAGCATACTGATTATTTTTGATACTCAAAATATCATGAGGGGAGCTTATGAAACTCCTATTGAAGGAGCTATTGCTCTGTATCTTGATTTTTTAAATATCTTTATTGCATTATTACAAATTTTTGGTGTTTTAGGCAGTGATGACTAAGAACCAATTATCGCCCGAACTTTTTCGGGTGATTGATGCTAACCTCAACAGACTCAAAGAGGGCATAAGAGTTGTAGAAGATCTTATGCGATACCTTTATAACAACAAAAATTTTTCACAAAAACTAAAATCCCTCAGGCATAAAGCAAAAATAGACAATACAAAAGAGCTTTTACAATACAGAGACAGTATAAATGATGTACTGAAAACTTCTACTAAAAGTGAGCTAAAGAGGATAGATATATCATCTATAGTTACTGCGAACTTCAAAAGAGCTCAGGAAAGTTGCAGAGTATTAGAAGAGATATACAAACTAAACAATATAAAATACAGCGAAAATTTTAAACATATAAGGTATGAGCTTTACGATCTTGAAAAAGAGATAGCTAAGAGTATATAAACACAACTTCAAACTCAAGATAGTTCAAAGGATAGTTCTGTATCAGGTGCTTTGTTTCTTTATAGCCCAGCACCTTCCTTGAGCCACTAACTCCACTCCTTTTTATATATCTAAACATCTCCCTTGTTGAATCAAACTCCAGTTTATACTCCAAAATCTCAAAATTTACATTAAAATATTTTTTTTGCAGCTCATATACCTCTTTTGCATCTCTTAGTATAGATTTCAGTGATGCTGTTTTATTTATGGTTTTAAATGTATTTGATGTAAAGATAGCAAGTGAAAGCGGGGCATCAAGGAGCTTTATATTTTCAAATACCATATCAAGATTGTCTGCCCACTGCAAAGATGAAGCAGACACTATATAATCATATCTGTTTGTGCTTAAATTCTCAAAAAGGGTTTTGTCATTAAAATCACCGTAGATACACTCTGTGTTTTTTGATTTTGGATGCAATTGCAACATCCCCAAAGCAAAATCAACTCCCATAAAGTGTTTATATTTCCAATATATATTTTTACACAATGCTCCCGAACCACATCCAAGATCCAAAATATATTTTGGTTTGGTTTTTATATGTTCTATCACCCTTTTTGCAACCTTGTCTTGAATAACACTCAAAGAACCATAAAAAGAAGCATATTTTGAAAATTCAGAACTTATTTTCATCGTTTATTAATAACCAAAGATACAATAAAAAGACTCAAAACACACAATACAATGGTTGCACCAGAAGGCAAAGAGAAGAAAAACGATATGGTTATACCACACACAACACTTATCAAAGCTATAAACAATGATATAAACATAGTTTTTGCAAAACCTACTCTGTACTGCAATGCCGAAGCAGTTGGGATAACCATAAGTGCACCAATAAGCAAACTGCCTACAATCCTTATAGACAATGCTATAATAACAGCACTTACACAAACAAGCAAATAGTTCAAAAAGGTTACTCTGAGTCCACTTGTCCTAGCAACCTCCTCATCAAAAGCTATAAAATAAAGCTCCTTTGAGTATCTTAGCAAAACAACAAGTGAAACACCTCCAAACAACGATATACTTACGATATCCTCTGTGCTTACAGATAAAATACTTCCAAAAAGATATGAAAACAAAGAGTTATTAAAAGCCCCTCCAACAGAAACAATAACAACAGCAACAGCCAGTGTACCAGACAACATAATAGCAAGTATTGCATCTGAATATATTGCAAAATTCTCCCTTAGATACTCTATCATACAAGCAGAGATTACAGCAACAAAAACAGCAACCCACATAGGGTTGTATCCTGCTACCAAACCAACCCCTACACCAACCAAAGCGGAGTGTGCCAAAGTCTCACTCATGAGTGAATATCTCCTAAGCACTATAAAAGTACCGCTGAGCGAAGCCAAAACAGCTATTATGATACCAGCTACAAAAGCTCTTTGCATAAAATCGTAAGAAAACATCTCTACCATATCAATGCTCGTGTCTGTGATTATGGATAAGATGGGCATCTATGCCGTAGAGTTTGCTCATATCATCACAACTCATAACTTTTTTTGGATCGTTACATATAATAGCTTTTTGATTGATAGTAAAAAGCCTTGCAATATCATCTGCAATCACCCCTATATCGTGAGTGATAAACACAATTGTTATCCCCTCTTGTGTATTTAGTTTTTTAAGAAGTGCATAGAAGTTTTTTTGGCTTTTTGCATCTACACCAGTATTTGGTTCATCAAGTATAAGTATTTCAGGTTTTGATGCCAATGCCCTTGCTATCATAACTCTTTGCCTTTGCCCACCAGAGAGTGTCCCTATCATTTTGTTTTTCAAATCATATATATCCATTTTCCTCATGGCATCTTCTACTATCTTGGAGTTTTCATCACTGCTAAAAATAGCTTTTTTTGAGATTCTACCCATATTTACAATATCTAAAACAGTAGCAGGAAAAGATCTGTCAACCAAAGATGCTCTTTGGGGAACATATCCTATTTTTTGCCAATCATCAAATTTTTTTATATCTTTACCAAATATTTTTATCTCACCGCTTGTTGGATTTTCAAGACCTAGCAACATCCTCACAAGTGTTGTCTTGCCCCCACCGTTTGGACCTATGATAGCTACATAATCTGCACTGAATATCTCAAAAGATATATCTTTTAGTATTGTTTGGTTTGAGGTAGTAAAATTGAGATGTTTTACATCAAAAATTATTGACACTTCAAAGCCTTTGAAAGTTTTTTAAGATTTATCCTCATCAAATCTTCAAAAGATAGTTGTTTTTTGGCTTCATCTGCCGTAATATTTGCAAGTGGCTGAAGGGTATCAACAGTTGCATTTGTTTCTTTTGCGATTGTCCTTGCAACTTTATCACTGGCAAAACTCTCATAAAACACTGTTGAGATATTATGCTCTTTTAACTCTTTTATCAACTCTATCATATTTTTGGCATTTGGCTGTGCATCTGCAGATAGTCCGTTTATAGATTTCACCCCAAAACCATAATTGGCAGCCATATATGAAAAAGCATTGTGATTTACTATTATTGTATGCTTTTGACACGAGGAGAGTGTTTTTTTATACTCATTATCAAGTTTTTTTAACATATCTATATAGTTTTGTTCATTTTTTATATATAGATCTTTATTTTTTGGAGAGATTTTTACAAGCTCTTTTGTAATAACTTTTGTAGCTTTTATCATATTTTGTATATCAAGCCAGTAATGTGGATCATAAGAGGTGTGAAGCCCTTTATGATGATGATTATGCAGCTTTTTCAATGTTACATATTTTGACATATTTACAACTCTGCCACCAAAATCAAACCTTTCGCACCAAGGCTCCAACCCTGCTCCGCTATATACTACCAAATCACTTTTTAATATTTTTGCCATCAGTTTTGGTGTTGGCTCAAAACTGTGAACCTCAGAACCAAAAGGCAAAATCATAACAACATTGATACTTTTACCTGCTATATGTTTTGTTATATCCCAAAGTGCGAAAGTGGATAGTGAGACGGTGGGTTTTGAAATGTTTGCATCTTTAGAGTCAGAGACCTTTTTTGGTACTGCCATTATCCAAAAAATCAAACCTACAACAACCAAAACAAAAAGAGTATTTTTCAAGTTTTTCATTATTACAAAATTTCCTAATTTTTTTTTGAAATTATACCCTATTTTGTATTCTTAATTTTTTTAGATATAATTCGCCACTTTTTATATAGGAATTTTATTTATGACAACTGGTTTTTTACTTATCGTTCAAATAGTCTTGGTTGTAGTTTTGGTTATAGCTGTATTGCTACAAAAAAGCTCAAGCATAGGACTTGGTGCATACAGTGGCTCAAACGAGTCTGTTTTTGGAGCAAAGGGACCAAATGCTTTTTTGGCCAAAGCTACATTCTTTGTTGGTTTTTTGTTTGTTGCAAACACAATCACTCTGGGGTATATGTACTCTAAAACTGCTCAAGAATCTGTTGTAGATAAAATGGTTGAAAAACCTCAAACAACAGTGCCAACAGCACCTCCTGTCCAAAAACAAGAAAAAAAATAGTTGCTCTTTTTGCAACTGTTTTTTACTACAATAATTGAGTTTTAAAAAATTCTTGCTACAATATCACTATTATTTTTCAATTTTTTAAGGAAAGAAGATGCTAGAAGAAATATACAGTGAATGTGAAGGCAAGATGCAATCAAGCATAGAACATATGCAAAGAGAGTTTAAAACACTCAGGACAGGTAAAGTAAGCATATCTGTTTTGGATAATATAAAAATAGACTACTACGGCACTGCCACTCCACTTGATCAGGTTGGTTCAGTTTTAGCCACTGATGCTACTACAATAGTTATAAACCCTTGGGAAAAAAACCTCTTAGGAGATATTGAATCTGCCATAAATGCCGCAAACATAGGTGTAAACCCTAATAACGACGGAGACCAGATAAAACTTTTCTTCCCGCCTATGACGGTTGAGCAAAGACAAGAGAGTGTAAAACAGATGAAGGGGATGGGTGAAAATGCAAAAATCTCTATAAGAAACGACAGAAGAGATGCAAACGACAAGATTAAAAAACTTGAAAAAAACAAAGATATCACTCAGGATGAATCAAAATCTGCTCAAGACAACATACAAAAATTTACAGATAAATATATATCAAAAATAGAAAGCATCTTAAAAGACAAAGAAGCTGAAATCTTAAAAGTATAAATCATGGATATTAAAAAAATATATATGGATGCAGATGCTCTCTTAGAGGGGCATTTCAAGCTAAGCAGTGGTAACCATTCACAGTTTTATCTACAATCTGCTAAAGTATTGGAAGATCCAAAAACTGCAAAACTTTTGGCAGATGCTTTGGCAAAAGAGATACAAGAGAGTGGACTTGAGATAGACACAGTCTGTGCACCTGCTCTTGGTGGACTTATAGCCGGTTTTGCTCTTGCAACCGCTCTTGATGTAAGAAGCATATTTGCTGAGAGAGTTGATGGGAAGATGACCGTTAGACGGGGCTTTGAAATCAAAAAAGGTGAAAAAGTTTTGATGTGTGAAGATATCATCACAACTGGTGGCAGTGCTATGGAAGCAGCCAAAGTCATAGAGGAGCTTGGTGGTAAAATAGTTGGTGTAGCAGCACTTGCAAATCGTGGTTTTTGCCACAGAGAAGGTAGTGAGATCACAACAAAACCAAACTGTAAACTTCCTCAGGATATACCATTTTTTGCTTTGGCAGATTTTACTTTTGAGATGTACAGCCCTGAGAGTTGTCCGCTGTGCAAAGATGGGAGCCAAGCTATAAAACCCGGCTCAAGAGGTAACTAACTATCTCGGAGCATCTTTTGTTTTAGCTTTTTTATAGAGGCATTTCAATGCCTCTTTTTGCTCTTTTGTTATTGTTTTTTTTATCTCTTTTTGTATCTCTGATGCACTCCTAAAAGCATCATAACCAACTTTCATATTTGTTGGTATCAACCCTTTTTCTTTATCTACTGTTGCTTTGTAATAAAACTTGTCTTTTGGGTTATATACTATCACTTCACCATTGCTCTCTATCCAGTGAAATGCAGAGTCCCCTTTTAGATAACCATAAAAAGTGGTACCGTCTGGCTGAGTAAACTCAACCTCATCCCTAAGAGCCTCCACTCCAAAAAGTGTACTCCAAACAAATAATAATATAATTATATACCTCATCTCAATCCCCTTTAATTTTTAGTAATTTTAAATTTCATCTCTCTTGTATCTTTATTTGCAGATACAACCTCAATAGAATAGCCTGTTTTTGCATTGTTGTAGAGTTTTGTTTTTTGTGTATTTATAGTATCTCCTACAAGCCACACATCATCAAAATTCATCTTTTCTTTGCTGTCATCCGTCATAAGTCTGTCTGTATCCTGTTCAACAACTGCAACTTTGTAGTGGTTTTCTTGTGTTTGTCTGCCATCTTCGTTGTTGTTTGGTTTGTCATCATCCACATGATAAAGCACTCCAAAGAGTTGGTTTTGTGAAAAGCGATTATCATAACTCTCAAATGCTTCATCACTGTTGTGTTTTTGAGTATCACGACACTCAAGTAAAAAATACTCGTTTTGTATGTTTGTATTTAGTTTTGCAGATTGACTTGAAGAACATTTTATTGTGATGGTTTTTGAGCCATCCACCTCAATTGTATCCATATTGATTTTTGTATCTATCTTGTTGTATGTACTGTACTGTGTAGGTGTAGCACCCTTATGCTCATCAGATGGTTTTTTTGCCCATGAACCTCCACTCATAATATCGTATCTGCCAAGCCCCGCACTACCGCCATCCATATCGTAATAATCTTTTAGATTAAAAAGTGCATGTCCCATCTCATGGGCTATTACACCAATTGTAGCTTTGTGTCCACCATGGTTTGATCCAAATCTTGCAAATGTACCTTTTTTTGAGAGATTTGAGCTGTATCTCATCACATATACACCATCTACTTTTGTATCTGCATTTGAGTTAAAAGACCAAGAGTGAGCCCATATGGAGTGATCAACAGGATCACCATGTGCCATCTCACCACCGGCAACAATAAATATAATCTGCATCTCTTTTTGGTTTATAATACCGTTGGAATCTTTGTCATATTGTTTAAAATCAACATTATTTACAACCTCATCACTTTTGATGGCATTGAAAATCTCTACATCTCTAAATTTTTTATTGTCATTACCGCCGGGATGGTTTTTACCCATATCTACCATAACTATACCGTCGTTGTTGGTACCTGATGTTTCTTTGACGGGTTTGATATTTACCCGATTTTGCATTGTTTCGTGAAACCATCTATTTACAGAGTTTTTATTTAGATTAAAAAATTTGTCATGCCACAATGAAGCATCATTTTCAGAATAATCTCTCCAGTTCATAACAACAACCAAAGTTGGCACTTCCAACACATCTTCTTGAATATCGTTTATATCTATCCTTATACTTTGTGATGTTTTTTTATCAAAAGCATCTTTTGCATTTACAACTATTTTATATAATTTTTTTGTTTCATAGTCTGGTGCTTTTTTAAACCTAAGTACTCCATCTTTGCTCAGAGTAAACTCATCTTTGTCATCTCCACTCAGTGAAAATGTCACATCAGTTGCATCAACTACTTTTATCTGTATAGATGATTTTAGATTCTCATCAACACTAAAACTTGACTTTGAGACAAACAAAGGGGGATATGTATCTTTGTTATATCCCTCTTTGTTGAGTGTTTTTTCAAAATTTGCCACAGCTCTTTTTTCTGATATAAGGTTTTTTGAAACACTATCCAAAACATCTGATATATCATTTATTTTGAGATCTTTATTTCTAAAATCAAGATGACTCTTTGCCAGTTTTTTTGCATCACCATATGTAATTGTAATACCGTTTTGAGGGTTTGAATCACTATCCATAGATTGTAAGAATCTTAAAAGTTTTACCAGTTTTTGATCATTTGATTCATCTCTTGAAAAACCCAAAAGCTCACTTGCATATATTTTTGTATCATCTTTTAGATTTTTAAAATAAAACTCCCCAAGTATCACACCACCAATACGAAATATCACTTTCTTGTCTGATGACCTGTATATAAATTTTCCGTTTGTATCTGTTTTTCCACTTTTGTTATCGCTTTGATAAGATACACCAGATACAGCAGAATCTATAAGATATGCACTCTTATCATATGTATTATCCTGTGTAGATCCTCCCGTCGTTGCAGTGCCTCCCGTCGTTGAACCAGTTGTAGTGTCTCCCGTCGTTGTAGCAGTACCCGTCGTTGAACCAGTTGTGGTGTCTCCCGTCGTTGTAGTGCCTCCCGTCGTTGGGATTGTTACAACCGTAGCAGTGGTTGTATCTGTTGTTTCGTCATCTGTTGTAGTTGAGGTGCTACCACTTCCACAAGCAGTAAACATAAGCAACACCGAAATAAGAATACCCGCTTGATAAACTCTTTGCACTTTCATAAAAAATCCTTGTTAATTATGTAATAAGCACAGAGAATAAAATAAAATAGATGTAAGACTTGTTGTAGTGCAACCAGACTATCTTTTTTTATTAAAAGACTCTTAGCTTTCCGTCCCTACTTCACAATAGGTTTGGCAATGTAAAATAGTAACTAATTAGAATTTAAAATATGCTGAAATGTCTTTAAAAAATATCAATGCCCAATTTCACAGCTAGATATCTTTTGTACCAAAACCTTGCCTATCTCCTCTTTTGTATCCACCAGCATAGGTATCTCAAGCTCTTTGAGTTTTTGTTTTTCTTCCAACGAATCCACCTGCACAACAAGGTTTGCATCTTTTGTGTATTTTTTCATAGCTTCACATATGAGATATTTTTTTTCACTGTTTTGAAGAGTTACTATAATTGCAGAAGCATTTTCTATATGCAGTGCATCAAGTATGGATAGTTTTGAAGCATCTCCATAATAAGCATCTTTGCCATCTTTTATCGCTTCATTTATATGTTTTGGGGAGTTATCTACAACTATATATTTTATATTCATCTCATCAAGCCATGTTGTAACAAATTTTCCAACAACACTGTAACCACACACTATAACATGGTTATGCTTTTGCAAAACAGCACTCTCATCAACACCAATAGTCTGCTCTTTTGAAACAAGTGAGACTATTTTGGCTATCCTTGAGATAAAAAACGGTGTAACAACCATAGAAAATATAACAATAAGAACTAAAAAACTACTTAGATTTGTATCAAGCACACCACCCTCTGATGCAAGGGCAAAAATAACAAAAGAAAACTCACCTACCTGAGAGAGCGAAAGTGCTGTTTTGAGTGAAACATCCAAAGATGTTGAAACTCTTAGCACAACATATATGACAGCACTCTTGACAACAAATACAAATATAAAAAATTCAATGACGGTATCTATATTTTGGATAAACATAGATATATCTATCTTCATTCCGACTATAACAAAAAAAGTACCAAGTAAAAGGTCTTTAAAAGGTGCTATATCTGCTTCCACTTTATGATGATATTTTGTCTCTGCTATTATCATACCAGCCACAAAAGCCCCAAGTGAATATGTAAAGCCCATGTAGTATGCCAACAGAGATGCAGAGATAACAATAAGCAAAACAGAACCCATAAACAACTCATCAACCTCACTTGATGCAGAAAAATGCAGCAAATATGTCATAACTCTTTTGCCAATAACAAACAAAAGAGCTATAACCAAAACAGCGCTAAATATGGTGTCTCTTAAGATAATATATATGCTTTGCTCACCCTCACTTGCCAAAAAACCTATAAGGATAAGTATGGGGATAACAGCAATATCTTGAAATATCAGTATAGCTGTTGCTTTTTGTCCGTAGGTTGAGTATATATCTTTTGAGCTTTTAAGATAGCTAAGCACAACAGCGGTGGAGGAGAGTGAAAAAGCAAGTGCCACTATGATTGCAGATTTTGCATCAAGTTCAAAGATACAGCACCCTATAAGATATACTATGATTGTAGTCAAAGAGAGTTGCAAAATACCATTGCCAAAGATATCCTTTTTCATTTTATCCATCTTTGCCAACGATATCTCAAGCCCTATTGTAAACATCAAAAAAACAATACCAAACTCACCAATCAACTCAAGCTCATGTGAATGTGTCATCTCCCTGAGATCAAAGGCATATGCCATTATCACACCAGTTGTTATATACCCTATAATCTGGGATATTCCAACCCTTTTCAAAAATATGTTCAAAACAATAGATATGCCCAAAGCACTCACGATATAAAATAATTCATTTTGCATAATTGGATTATACCAAAGCAATTTTAAGAGAGTTTGTAATATAATCCCACAATTATTTTTTAAGGTTTTTTGCATGACTAAATACATTTTTGTAACAGGTGGGGTTTTAAGTTCTCTTGGCAAAGGGATTACAGCAGCCAGTGTTGGTACTTTACTAAAACACTCTGGCAAAAAAGTGGGTATGTTAAAAATAGACCCATATATAAATGTAGATCCCGGCACAATGAGTCCCCTTGAACATGGTGAAGTTTTTGTTACAAAAGATGGAGCTGAAACAGATCTTGATATTGGTAATTATGAGAGATTTTTGGATACTTCATATCTAAAAACATCAAACTTTACCACAGGTCAGGTCTATTCAAGTGTAATTGAGAGGGAGAGAGCCGGTGGATATCTTGGGCAGACTATTCAGGTCATCCCACATATTGTCGGAGAGATTGTAAGCAGAATCAAAGAAGCTGGTAAAGACCACGATATTTTGGTAGTGGAGCTTGGTGGAACTGTTGGCGATATAGAGGGTTTGCCTTTTATGGAAGCGATAAGACAGATGAAACATGATGATGAGGTAGCCGGAACATTTTTTATACATGTGACACTTATACCATATATCAAAGCAGCTGGTGAGATGAAATCCAAACCAACTCAACACTCGGTACAGGAATTAAGAAGAATAGGTATCACACCACAAATGATAATTGCAAGAAGTGAAAGAGCTTTGCCAAAAACATTCAAGAAAAAACTTGCAATGAGTTGTGATGTTGCTCAAGACAGTGTGATAGAAGCACTCGATGCTGCAACAATTTACGATATACCTGTTACATTTTTAAGACAAAATATACTAAAACCTATTGCAAAAGAGCTTGAGCTTGGTGAGTTAAACCCAGATATGGAAAAATGGGACACTCTTGTCAAAAAAATTGTTCAACCAAAAAACCGCACAGTTATAGGTTTTGTCGGCAAATATCTTGAACTAAAAGAGGCTTATAAATCACTCACAGAAGCACTCATACACTCAGGAGCTCACCTTGATACAAGAGTTGAGATCTGCTGGGTTGACAGCGAAGAGATAGAGGACAAAGGTGCTGAGGCACTGCTTGGTGATTGTGACGGTGTTTTGGTTGCCGGTGGTTTTGGTGCCAGAGGTGTTGAGGGCAAAATAAAAGCGATAGAGTATGCAAGAGTAAATAAGGTACCTTATCTTGGTATATGTTTGGGTATGCAGCTGACTTTGGTTGAATATGCCAGAAATGTACTTGGACTTGAGGGTGCAAACTCAATAGAGTTTGATGAAAACACTCCACACCCTATGGTATATCTCATAGACAACTTTTTGGATCAAAGTGGTGGTATGCAGCTTCGTACTCACCAATCCCCAATGGGTGGCACTCTCAGACTTGGTGAGTACCCTTGCGATACAAAAGACGGCTCAATCATCCAAAAAGCCTACAATGGCGAAAAAACAATATATGAAAGACATCGCCACAGATATGAAGCAAATCCAGCATACAGAAAACAACTTGAAGATGCGGGGATGATAATTACAGGTGAAAGTAATGGACTTATAGAGACTGTGGAGATAGAGGGACACCCATGGTTTTTGGGTGTGCAGTTTCATCCAGAGTTTACATCAAGACTAAAAACTCCAAACCCAGCTATACTTGCTTTTGTTAAAGCTACTATGGATAGTGAATAATAATGAACGAAAATAAAAATTTTTTAAGTGCCATAGTTTCACAAGATTTAAAATCAAAAAAATATGAAGAAATAGTTACAAGATTTCCGCCTGAACCTAACGGTTTTCCACATATTGGACATGCAAAATCTATATTTATCAACTTTGGTATTGCAAAAGAGTATGGTGGTCGTTGCAACCTTAGGATGGATGATACAAACCCTACAAAAGAGGACACAAAATATGTAGAAGCACTCAAAGATGCTGTTGAGTGGCTTGGTTACAAGTGGGATGGGGATGTTCGTTTTACATCTGATTATTTTGACAAACTTTATGAGTATGCAACACGGCTCATAAAAATGGGCAAAGCCTATGTTGATTCGTTGAGTGAAGATGAGATAAGAGAGTATCGCGGAAGCATAACAGAAGATGGGAAGAGAAGTAAATTTGCAAACAGAAGCATAGAGGAAAACCTAAACCTTTTTGAGAGGATGAAAAACGGGGAATTTGCTGAGGGTGAGCATATACTAAGAGCCAAAATAGATATGAGTTCTCCAAATATGAAGATGCGAGATCCACTTTTGTACAGAATAAGACATGCACACCATTTTAGAAGTGGTGACAAATGGTCAATATATCCTATGTATGATTTTGCTCACTGCCTGAGTGATTATATTGAGGGGGTTACACACTCTATCTGTACTTTGGAGTTTGAAAACAACCGTGAGATATATGACTGGGTACTTGATACCCTTGGGCTTGAGCCTCCTCGCCCTTATCAACATGAGTTTGCAAGACTTGGGATAAACTATACAGTTATGAGCAAAAGAAAACTGCTTGAGCTTGTTGATGGCGGATATGTAAATGGGTGGGATGACCCAAGACTGCCAACTATTGCAGGGTACAGAAGAAAAGGGTACACACCTGAGGCAATTTTGACTTTTTGTGAGCAGATTGGTGTGGCAAAAGCCAATTCCGTCGTTGATGTCTCACAACTTGAGTTTTGTATAAGAGATGATTTGAACAAAAAAGTACCTCGTGTTTTGTGTGTACTAAATCCTTTAAAAGTAACGATTGAAAATTATGAGGGAAGTGAGGAGATAGATGCTCCGTACTACCCGCATGATGTACCAAAAAACGGAAGCAGGAAACTGCCTTTTAGCCGTGAGATTTATATTGAGAGATCTGATTTTGAGGAGAATCCTCCAAAAGGGTACTTTCGTCTTACACCTGAGCAACCTGTGAGGCTGAGGCATGGTTATATCATCTCATGCACAGATGTTATAAAAGATAAAAACGGTAATATCGTAGAGCTAAAAGCCAAATATTACCCTGAGTCTAAAAGTGGAAATGATACAAGCAATATAAAAGTAAAAAGTGCTATACAATGGGTGAGCATACCCCATGCCAAAAAGGTTGAAGTACGACTCTATGAGAGACTTTTTGGATGTGAAGCACCAGAGGGTATAGAAGATTTAAACCCCGATTCTCTAAAAATTATCAAAAATGCTTTTATAGAGAGTGCTGTGATTACAGAGAAGCCTGATGAGAGATTTCAGTTTGAGAGGGAGGGGTATTTTTATGCTGATCCACTCGACTATACAGATGAAAAGCCTGTTTTTAACAAGATAGTGGGGCTAAAAGACTCATGGGGCAAAAAGAAAAAACCAACTCAAAAAAGGTCTGAAGCAAAAGAGAAAAAAGTGCAGATTGACGGAGAAGTTGCCCCTATGAATGAAGCACAGAAGGCACTGTTTGAGAGGTACACAAAAGAGTTAAAGCTAAACTCTGAGGTGGCAAACACTTTGGCAAGAGATGAGTACCTTTCATCTTTTTATGAAAAAGCACTAAAAAATCTTAACAGCCCTGTAAACTTGGCAAATATTATAACCAACGAAGTAGCAAGAGAAATAAAAGAAAACGGCTCAGATAAATTGAAATTTGATGCACAAAACATTGCCAATCTTATAAAAATGGTTGATGATGAAACAATATCAAACAAAATAGCCAAACAGGTTTTTGAAGAGATGGCTAAAACTGGAGAGAATCCCCAAAAAATAGTAAAAGAAAAAGGACTGCTTCAGATAAGCAACCCTGATGAGATTTTACCAATCATAGATGAAGTGATTGCCAAAAATCCGGATAATGTTGCAAAATTTAGAGATGGAAACAAAAAACTGCTTGGCTTTTTTGTAGGACAGGTGTTAAAAGCAACAGGTGGCAAAGCAAATCCAAAGCTTGTAAATAAATTAGTTGGGGATAAATTGGGACTACTTGTATAAGCTAGATTCTGAATCAAGTTCAGAATGACGAAATGTCGATTGTTAAATCATTCGACCTTTTGTTTTTCCGTCATTCCGTACTTGATACGGAATCTGGTTGAGAATGACGAAATGTCGATTGTTAAATCATTCGACCTTTTGTTTTTCTGTCATTCCGTACTTGATACGGAATCTGGTTGAGAATGACGAAATGTCGGTTGTTAAATCATTCGACCTTTTGTTTTTCTGTCATTCC
>Ga0256828_1001440_pt1 | contig 14853 bp, 12 predicted proteins | sample CV88metaG_FD_185993 | JGI IMG/M metagenome (GOLD analysis project Ga0256828, IMG submission 185993) | Hydrothermal vent microbial communities from East Pacific Rise, Pacific Ocean - CV88 | ecosystem: Environmental > Aquatic > Marine > Hydrothermal vents | place: Pacific Ocean: East Pacific Rise...
CCCAAAGCTCTAGCCAAATCCTCTATCAAATCTCGACTATCTTCTAATCCTATACTTAGTCTGATGAGTCCTGCTGGAACTCCTGCCTCTTCTAACTCTTTGGCTGAGAGTTGTTGGTGCGTGGTACTCGCTGGGTGGGTGATGATAGATTTACTATCTCCTATATTTGTCACTACGGAAAATATCTCTACACTATTTGCTATCTCTTCGGCAATCTCTTTACTCTCAACTTCAAACGAGAGCAATCCACTACTCATAGTATCTTTAAAGTATCTCTTTGCCAACTCATAGTATGGACTAGATGTTAGTGCTGGATAATTTACTCTAACCACTTTAGGGTGAGCTTCTAAAAACTTGGCAACCTCTAGTGTACTTTTGGAGTGCTGTACCATTCTTAAAGCCAAATGCTCTAAGCCTTGGATATGTAACCACGAGTTAAACGGACTAGGAGTTCCACCCAAATCTCTAAGCAGAGAGAGTCTTACTCTTTGACAAAATGGCTCATCACTCTCTTTGGTATAGATAAATCCGTGATAACTCTCATCTGGTTCATTGAAGTGTGCGTATCTTGGGTTGTCTATAAGTTTGGTTTTGACACTTTTACTCTCTACGATGATACCTCCAAGTGCCAAGCCTTGTCCTGTTGTGTATTTGCTTGTAGAGTGAACCACTATATCTACACCCCACTCTATGGGCTTACATAATATAGGAGTAGCTACTGTGTTATCTACACAAGTTAGGATATTGTGCTTTGAAGCTATCTTGACTATACTCTCTATATCGGCTACTACTATGCTAGGGTTTGCTATACTCTCAAAGATTATCAATCTAGTTTTATCATCTATGATGCTCTCTAACTCACTTAGATTTGTCACATCAAAGTATCTACTCTCTATACCAAATCGTTTGATAGTGTGTGAGCTTAGTGTTGTAGTACCACCATAAACCTGCTTGGCTATGGCTACATTCTCTCCTGCTTTGGCTACATTGGCTATCGCATAAAATATCGCTGCCATACCTGAAGCAGTAGCCACACTAGCCACACCACCCTCTAACGCACTAAATCTTTTCTCAAACACATCAGTAGTAGGATTTGATAATCTTGTGTAGATGTTGCCCTCACCTTCTAGTGCGAAAAGCTCGGCTGCGTGTTGCGTGCTTTCAAACTCATAAGCTGTACTTTGATAGATAGGTACTGCCATCGTATGTTGTGTATCTTTGTCGTATCCAGCGTGTATCGCTAAAGTCTGCTCATACATAATAAAACCTCATTATATTAAAATTGCTAAATTATAACATAAAATCTACCCATTTATAAAATAATACTTTTTTCTAAAAGATAATAATTATCCTTTAAGCTTCAAGATGCTATAATGCTCTCATATCACCAAAAGGAGTCTTTTATGGCATGTGATTCAGGCGTAGAAGAGATAAAAGATGAGCAGGTTCAACAAGAAGTTGCCAATGAAAATAAAACAGAAAAAAAGGAAACAAATATGAGTTCAACATTAGTAAATAGAAAAATGCCAGAGTTTAAAGTAGAAGCTTTTGATGCGAAAAGTGGTCACTACACAGAAGTAAGTAACAAAGATTATGAGGGTAAATGGACAGTAGTATGCTTCTATCCAGCTGATTTTACTTTCGTATGTCCTACTGAGATAGCAGCTATGAATGCTAAAAAATCTGAGTTTGATGAGCTTGGAGTTGAGATATTGGCAGTTTCAACAGATACAAAATTCTCTCACAAAAGATTTGTAGAGACTGAGCCACTATTGAAAGGTTTAGAGCTTATGATGGGTGCTGATAGTAAAGGTGATATGACTAGAGCATTTGGTGTTATGATAGAAGAGGCAGGATTGGCTCTTAGAGGTAGATTTTTATTCAATCCAGATGGTATCTGTGTAGCTCAAGAGGTACAAGCACCAATGGTAGGAAGAAATGTAAATGAGTTCTTAAGACAAGTAAGAGCTTGGCAACATGCTACAAAAACAGGTGAAGTTTGTCCAGCAGGTTGGGTAGAAGGTGGTAAGACACTTCCAGTAAACACAGATGCTGAACCAATGACAGGTAGAGTTGGAGATTATATCACTCTTGAAGAGATTACAAAATAGTTAAAGAGGCTTTTTGCCTTTTTAACCAACCATCTTTTTAACTTTTAAAATCTTAGGAAGTGCCACTGCTTGGCAGTATGGCTGTGTTGAGTTTTGACGGTAGTAGTCTTGATGATACTCCTCTGCTTTATAATAACTCTTTAGTGGCTCTACTTTTGTTACTATCTTTTTATCTAAACTTTTTTGTAATTTTTCTATATACTCTTTAGCAACCTTTTCTTGATTATCATCTAAAGTTATGATGATACTCCTATATTGAGAACCATAATCTGCTCCTTGACGATTTAGTGTTGTTGGGTCATGTATCTCAAAAAATATCTCCAAAATTCTATCATAACTTATGATACTCTCATCATACAAAATCTTTACAACCTCAGCATACCCCGTAGTATCACTACACACCTCTTTATAAGTTGGATTTGGCTTATCACCATTGGCATAACCACTCTCTACATCAACGATACCATCTACTATCTCAAACGCACCCTCTAAACACCAAAAACACCCACCACCTAGTATAGCCTCTCTCATATCATTCCTTTAATCTAAACTACAATATATTTAGATTATCATATCAAAAAAGGGTTTATCACAATGAAAATACTATATTTTGGTGGGCAAAAGTCGGGTAAGAGTTACCTAGCAGAACAGAAAACTTTAGAGATAGCTACAAATAAACCTTTTTATATAGCTACCTATGACAACTCTTATGGTGATTTGGAGATGAACGATAGGATAAAAAAGCATAAAGAGCAAAGAGCAGACCTATTTAATAGTATCGAAGAGAGTAAAGATTTAGATAAGATAATCCAGAAAAACCAGACATACCTTATAGACTGTATGAGTATGTGGATACTAAATACCATTGAGGAAGATGATAAGGTACTTTTTAAGATACTCCAAAAACTCCAAGAGATAGAGAGTGATATTGTATTTGTTTTAAATGATGTCTCATCTGGTATAATTCCACTAGATAAGATGAGTCGCAAATATGTAGATAGAAGTGGTATCATAGGACAGAAGATAGCATCATTTTGTGATGAAGTATATGAGGTTAAAGTTGGATTGGAGATTAGATTAAAATGAGAACTTTTCAACATGGTGGAGATGTAGAGAGTTTTGCCAAAGAGTTAGGGTGTAGTGTTGATGAGATAATAGACTTATCATCAAATATCAACCATATCAAACCAAAAATAGAGATAGATTTTAACTCTATTGACTCTTCAGCATACCCAAAATATGACAAACTATACAGAGATATATCAAACCACTACCATATAGATAGTAAAAATCTTCAAATCTACAATGGTGCTAGTAGTGCGATATTTGCCCTTTTTGCCCTGAAAAACTTAACAAAAGAGAAAAAATGCTACATCTATACACCAGCTTATCTCGAGTATAAAAGAGCATCTTTACTATTTGGCTATGAGTATATCCCTATTGATAGATTTAGCGATATGAAACAAGATATATCAAATGACTCTCTTGTTGTATTTGTCAATCCCTCCACACCAGATGGTAGATACTACAACCTTGATGAGCTTATGGATAGATGGATTGAAAAAGGTGCTACTATCATCATTGATGAATCTTTTTTAGAGTTTTGTGACAAAAAATCATACATTGAGTATATCGAGCGATACGATAGAGTCTATATCATCAAATCTATGACTAAATTTTACGCCTCAGCTGGTATTCGCATAGGAAATATCATCTCATCTACCCAAAATATATCCAAACTAAAAAAATATACCCCATCGTGGCAACTCTCTATCTTTGATACCATATACATACAAGAGGCACTTAAAGATAAGAGTCTTAAAGATAGAACATTAGATGAGCTACAAAGAGATAAAAAGGCTCTTATAGAGATATTTCAAAACTATCCATATAGCAAAAAGATTTATCAAAGTGATAGTAACTACCTACTTATCAAACTTAGTATAAGAGCTAAAGAGTTTCAAGATATACTCAAACAAGATAAGATACTCATAAGAGATTGTAGTAATTTTGATGGTTTAGATGAGTATCACATAAGAGTTGCTATCAAAGATATAGCTTCTATAAATAAACTAAAAAAGGTACTTCTATGAGCAGTAAAAATTTAGGACTTAAAGAGTTATTGGCAATAGCTATTGGAGGAATGGTTGGTGGTGGTATATTTACAATACTAGGTATCTCTGTATCAATGATAGGTTACTTAGCACCCTATGCTATCGCTCTAGGAGGTGTTATAGCCTTTTTAGCATCTTATGCTTATGTTAAGTTGGCTCTATATTATAGAGATGAGGGGGCTACTTATGCCTTTTTCAAAAGAACTTACCCCTCATCTCATCTAGCTGCCTCTATCATCGGCTACTATACTATATTTGGCTACATCTCCACACTCGCACTATATGCTTACACATTCTCATCATACACACTAAGTAGCTTCTCATCAAATGAGAACATAATAGTACAAAAAATCATAGCCATCACTATCATCTGGATTTTTGCTCTTATCAATATATGGAGTACCAAAGGTATGGGTAAGATAGAGGATATCTTGGTATATACAAAGATAGCTATATTGGCTTTTATCTCTGTTGTATTTATCTACTTTGCTCCTGATGAGAGTAACTATATATCTATGATAAGTAGAGATTTTCACCAAAGTTCAACTCTCTCTATCTTGATAGTAGCATCTATCACATTTGTAGCCTATGAGGGGTTTCAACTCGTTGTAAATGGTGTCAATGAGATGAAAGACCCATCTATCAATATCCCTAAAGCGATATATAGTGCTATCATACTTGTATCTATCATCTACTTTATCATAGCACTGAGTGCTACTATGGCTATACCATTAGATGATTTGATAAAAAACAGAGAGTATGCTTTAGCATCTGGAGCTTACGATATACTAGGTAGATGGGGCAAAGAGCTAGTGATTTTAGGAGCAATACTAGCTACATCTTCAGCAATTAGTGGAACACTCTTTGGAGCATCAAGACAGATATCTCGAATAGCAGAGGATAACTATATGCCAAATCTCCTCTCAAAAAGAGCAAACAATAATATACCAATATATGCTATCTTAACTATGGCTCTACTTGGTAGTTTACTAATCCTATCTGGAGGGCTTGTAGTGATACTGGAGTTTGGTAGTATCACATTTTTGTTAGTTTCTCTACTTATGGCTATCGCTAACTTTAAGATAAGAAAAGAGACAAACTCATCAACAATTATCGCTATAATGGCTATCATAGGATTATCTATCGGTGCTATGTTTATCTTATACTACGAATACACAACTCAACCTATGGAGCTTGTATATATAGTTAGTATATATCTTATATTGACAATTATCGCTTATCTGTATGCTTACAAAAACAGTAAAAAGAGAGAGTAGAGCCTCTCTTTTTTAGAGTCTATCCGTGGTAGTTTGGAGACTCTTTTGTGATAGTTACATCATGAACATGACTCTCTTTAAGTCCAGCACTTGTAATCTCAACAAACTCAGCCTTATCCCAAAATGCCTCGATACTCTCACTACCACAATACCCCATAGAGCTTCTAAGCCCACCTATCATCTGGTGGATTACACTCGCTATCTTACCTCTATAAGGAACTCTTCCTTCGATACCCTCAGGTACTAGTTTATCTGCTGCTGTTCCCTCTTGGAAATATCTATCTGTACTACCTTTTGTCATAGCACCGATACTTCCCATACCTCTATACTCTTTAAACTGTCTTCCATTGTAGATAATCATCTCACCTGGAGCTTCATAAGTACCAGCTAGAGCTGAACCCAACATCACACAACTAGCACCAACTGCTAAAGCTTTTGCTACATCTCCTGAGTATTTGATACCACCATCAGCAATCACTGGCACACCCATAGCATTTGCTACTTGAGCTACCTCATCGATAGCAGAGATTTGTGGTACTCCAACACCTGCTACGATACGAGTTGTACAGATACTACCTGGTCCTATACCAACTTTTACAGCATCAGCACCAGCCTCTATCAAATCTTTAGCAGCAGCTCCTGTTGCTATATTTCCAGCTACCACATCAACTTCAAGTTCTGATTTGATAAGTTTTACAGTATCTATAATCCCCTGAGAGTGTCCGTGAGCTGAGTCAAGTACAAGCACATCAACACCAGCCTCTACCAAAGCTCTAGCTCTATCAAGCTGTCCCACACCAATAGCTGCTGCTACTCTAAGACGCCCAAACTCATCTTTGTTGGCATTTGGATACTGCTCTTTCTTCTCTATATCTTTGATAGTGATAAGCCCAGCTAGTGTGCCATCTTCTTCTACGATAGGAAGCTTTTCAATCTTGTGCTTCTGAAGCACTTTTGATGCCTCCTCCAAAGTTGTACCTTTTGAAGCAGTTACCAATGGTGCTGGAGTCATCACTTCACTCACTAACATACTCATATCAGAGATAAATCTCATATCACGATTTGTGATGATACCGATAAGTTTCTTCTCATCATCAACCACTGGTACACCAGAAATTCTATACTCTGCCATCATAGCATCAGCTTGAGCTACTGTCGCATCTGGAGCGATAAATATAGGGTCTATGATGATACCACTCTCACTCTTTTTAACTTTTCTCACTTGAAGCACTTGAGTATCTGTATCCATATTTTTATGTATCACACCAATCCCACCAAGTCTAGCCATAGCGATAGCTGCTTTATACTCTGTAACTGTATCCATAGCTGCTGAAACTATCGGGATATTCAATGAGACATTTTTTGTTAGTCTGCTCTTTACACTCACCTCTTTTGGTAAAACTGTTGAGTGCTGTGGTACAAGTAGTACATCTTCAAAAGTCAATGCTCTTTTTTTAATTCTCATTTTATATCCTTTTTCTATTTAGTATAATTCACTGCTTTTTCCATACTAGCAGCACCATCAAAAAGTATCTTCTCATCAAAAGCTTTAGCGATAAGTTGTAACCCTATTGGCATACCCTCACCATCTTTAGCAACAGGCAATGAGATAGCAGGTAATCCAGCCAAATTGATACCCAAAGTGTACATATCTGATTTATACATCTCTAATGGGTCGTGTAACGCTCCTATCTTTGGTGCTACACTTGGAGCTACTGGAGATAGTATCAAATCTGCCTCATCAAAAATCTTATTGAACTCATTACGGATAAGATGTCTCACCTTTTGAGCCTTGAGATAGTACGCATCATAATACCCAGATGATAGTACAAAGTTACCAAGAAGTATCCTTCTTTTTACCTCATCGCCAAACCCTTCACTACGAGTATTGAAGTATAACTCAGCAGTATTTTTAGCCTCTGCTCTACTTCCATATCTAATCCCATCATATCTAGCCAAGTTTGTAGCAGCCTCAGCTGTTGCCAAAATATAATATGTAGCAATATCATACTTGGTATTACTCATCTCTTTGTGTATGATAGTATGTCCAGCCTCTTCAAGCCTCTTGATAGTATCTCCAAAAGCTTTTTGGATATCACTACTTGCTAACTCAACATAAGAGTCAATCACTGCGATAGTCAATTTTCTCTCTGGATTTAGATTGTTTGCGATATCCTCGTTTTCAAACTCTGCGCTTGTAGAATCTTTACTATCATACCCTTTTATAGCATCATAAAGTATCGCCGCATCTTCTACATTTTGAGTGATTGGACCTATCTGGTCAAGACTTGAGGCATAAGATGCCAAACCAAAACGGCTTACTCTTCCATAAGTGGGCTTCATACCAACCACTCCACAATATGACGCTGGTTGCCTGATAGAACCACCTGTATCAGAACCTAATGCCGCGATAGCGATACCACCAGCCACAGCAGCAGCACTACCACCACTACTTCCACCAGCTACTCTATCTACTCCGTGTGGATTTTTAGTAACTCCATAGCAACTACTCTCAGTAGTAGAACCCATAGCAAACTCATCCATATTTGCCCTACCAAAAGCCATCATACCTTTTGATTTGAGATTGGTTATAGCTGTCGCCTCATAAGGAGCAATATATCCTTGAAGTATCTTAGAACCTGAAGTTACACTCCAGCCTTTGACTTGAATATTATCTTTTATAAGGATAGGCACACCCTCACCTGAAGACTCAAAACCAACATAAGCATTGAGAGCCGACTCCTTAGCCAACCCCTCAAGCTCAATCCTTAGCTCTGCCATCTCTTCTTTTGACTTCTGTAATGCTTCTTTTAGTGTAATCACCGTCTATTCCTAGATAAATAAAATTATATGATTATATCCAAAAGTGTATTAAAATGTACCCTAACCTTCCCCCTTACTCTTCGCTTTTCTCTTTCTTCTTCGGGGCTAAAGCCTCCGACTCCATAAAGATTCCAAATACTCGGAACCGACGGCTTTAGCCTCGCTTTAACTCTTTTTCTTTCTTGTTCAGGGCTGAAGCCTCCGACTCCGTAAAGATTTCAAACACTTGGAACCGATGGCTTTAGCCTCGCTTTAATCTATTTTTCTTTCTTGTTCGGGGCTAAAGCCTCCGATTCCGTAAAGATTTCAAATACTTGGAACCGACGGCTTTAGCCTCGCTTTATCTACTCTTTACTTCTTGTTCAGGGCTGAAGCCTCCGACTCCATCAAGATTTCAAACGCTTGGAACCGACGGCTTTAGCCTCGCCATTACCTAAAAACATCTAACCCCACCGACCATAAAACCTTTCATCAGCATCACTCAATCCAACTTTAACAGCATTAAACTTGATATACTCATAAGCTAACTCAAAATGCCTCTCATCTATTATAGCTTTATCAAAATAATCACGACTCCAAACAGCTCCTTTTCTTCCTAATGTTTTATTGACAATATAACCTGCTCCTCCCTTTAGCACACGCATTACATTTATCATATTATCATTTTGTTTCAACAGTATATGAATATGATTTGGCATAATAGACAAAGCCTCTATCTCAAAAATATTTTTATCATAACCCAAATAGTACTCTCTAATCTTGCCAATAACCTCTCCATAAAACAAAGCACCATTGTGTGATTGGTCTAGGTATCTATCTATTTGGTACTGTTTGACTTTTTCTATTTCGTTACTATGGTAGAGTTTTTTTAAGTAACTATCTAAACTTTCTTTGGTTCTAAATGTTATGAATTGGTAGTGACCTATTAGGTTTGTGTGGGGAAGATGATTATACTTTTTTTTCATTTTTTACTTCTGTTTTGTTCGGGGCTAAAGCCTCCGACTCCATAAAGATTTCAAACACTTGGAACCGACGGCTTTAGCCTCGCCTTAACTCTTTTTCTTTCTTGTTCGGGGCTGAAGCCTCCGACTCCGTAAAGATTTCAAATACTTGGAACCGACGGCTTTAGCCTCGCTTTAATCTTTTTTGCTTCCATTGTATTATTTACCAAGCTTCTTTTTGTAGTAGGAGACTACACCTAATCCGATACCTACTAGTAGAAAAATAAAAGAGATAGAGCCTACTATCACGCTAGTAGGCACGGGTTGGGACATATCAAACATTATGATACAACCTCTTGACATCTTGGACACACTTCATCTTCAGCACTTGAAGCAAATCTCCAACATCTAGGGCATTTATGAGCAGTAGCTTTATGGACGCTAAAGTTTTTGCCATCTACTTCAAATGATGCCAACTCTTCACCTTCGCTACTCTCTTTGATAGCTGAGACTACAAACCAATCTTCCAAATCTTTAGCATCTTTGATAGGTAGAGATGATACATCTCCAGCTATTTCTAGCTCTAGTGTAGCTTTGATGATTTTCTCTTTTTTAAGACTATCTATCGCTTCAAAGAACTTCTCTCTAGCTTCTATAAGCACACTATCATCAAAACTAGCCTCTACCTCTGGCACTGGTGTATAGACCAAGTCAAACACATCTTCTAAACCTTCTTTAAATAAAGCTGGAGCAAAGTCTAGTATCTCATCAGCTGTATATGTCAAAGTAGGAGCGATAAGTGCTAACATACTTTTTGAGATGTGTGCCATAGCTGATTGGGTTGCTCTTCTAGTTTGGCTATCTTTGGCTTCACAGTATAATCTATCTTTTGTGATATCCATATATATACCACTAAGCTCATTGGTGATGAAGTGGTTTAGTGTAGCAAATCCTCTTAAGAAATCATTATTTGAAAAGCTCTCATTGACTGAGGCGAACACTTCACTAGCTTTAGCAAGTATCCATCTATCAAGCTCTCCATACTCATCTACACTTACATAACTCTCCAAATCATTGACATTGGCAAGTAAAAATCTAAATGTATTTCTAATTTTTCTGTACTGCTCTGCTGTTTGTTTGAGTATCCCATCACTGATTTTTAAATCACTTTGATAGTCACTTAGTGCTACCCAAAGTCTAAGGATTTCTGAACCGTACTGTTTGATAACCTTCTCAGGTGCTACAACATTACCTTTGGATTTACTCATCTTCTCACCCTTTTCATCCACAGTAAATCCGTGAGTGATAAGGTTTTTGTATGGTGATACTTGATTGATAGCACTACTTAGTAGCAGTGATGACTGGAACCACCCTCTATGCTGGTCACTTCCTTCTATGTATAGTGAAGCTGGATACTCCCCAGCATCATAGTTACCACTACTAAGAACTGAGTTCCAAGTAGAACCACTATCAAACCACACATCTAGTATATCGTTTATCTTCTCTAACTCATCAGCTTTATATTTGCTACCCTCTGGTAGTAACTCATCTATACTCATAGAGTACCAAGCATCTGCTCCGTGAGTATCAAAAAGTGTCGCTATATGCTCTAGTACATCTTCATCAAGCACTACCTCTTTTGTACTTTTAAGCCTAAAGAATGCGATAGGAACTCCCCAACTTCTTTGTCTTGAGATACACCAATCAGGTCTGCCCTCTATCATAGGTTTTAGTCTGTTTTTAGCACTTTTTGGGAAGAACTCTACACTCTCTATCGCCTCTAGGGCATTATCTCTTAGAGATTTATCTGAGCCTTTTGGAGTATCATCTATCGAGATGAACCACTGGTTTGTAGCTCTATAAATAAGTGGTTTTTTAGTTCTCCAACAGTGTGGGTATGAGTGAGTAAACTTGCTTACTTTGAGCAAACTATCACCCAAAAGCTCAAGTATAGGTTCATTGGCTTTGAAGATATGAGTACCTACAAACTCTTCAGGATTTGGCAATAGATTTAGCCCAACTACTGACTCATCATAAAGCCCTTTTTCATTGACAGGCATAATCACATCAAGATTATATTTAAGCCCTACTCTATAATCATCTTCTCCATGCCCTGGAGCTGTATGAACACAACCTGTACCACCGTCCATCATTACATGCTCACCAAGAACTATCTTAGAGCTTCTACCATTTAGTGGGTTGATAGCTAAAAGGTTCTCTAACTCTACTGCTGAGATTTTGCGAGATGAGTGACCACTTACAACTCCCTCTTCTATCATAGCATCATATCTAGCTTCAGCTACTATATGCCCATCATCTGTAAGTATATACATCTCATCAGGATTGATAGATATACCACTGTTTGCTGGTAGTGTCCAAGGTGTTGTAGTCCATATAACCATACCTGCTTTTGAGTCTATATCTAGCTTCTCTTTCGCACTGTCACTTAGCTCAAAATGAACATATATAGAGTAGTCCTCTTTATCCTCATACTCAACTTCAGCATCTGCTAGAGCTGTTTGAGCTGCCCATGACCAAAAGATAGGCTTGTGTCTCTCTACAAGTAGCCCTTTTTTAGCCACTTCACAAAGAGTTCTGTATATGTTTGCTTCAAATTTAAAATCCATAGTCACATAAGGGTTATCCCAATCAGCAATAACCCCTAGCTTTTTGAAACTATCTCTTTGGATATCTACAAAACGACTAGCGTGTTCTCTACAAAGCTCTCTAAACTTCTCTTTAGGCATAGCCTCTTTTTTAGATTTACCGATTTTCTCTTCAACTTTCTGCTCGATAGGCAAACCGTGACAATCCCAACCTGGAGTCATACGAACAGCCCTACCTTGAAAATAGTTATACTTTAATATGATATCTTTTAGTACTTTATTGAGTGCGTGACCTATATGGATATCTCCATTGGCATATGGAGGTCCATCATGTAGAGTAAACATCTTGGCCCCATCTCTTTTGGCTTTCATCTGCTCATACACATCACTATCAAACCACTTTTTATATCTTTTTGGTTCATTTGTGGGAAGATTTCCTCTCATAGGAAAATCACTCTTTGGCAACAGTAGCGTATCTTTATAATCCATTAACAACACCTTTATATATTATAAATAATTGTTGTGATTTTACACAAAAGTCGATTAAAAGCTTCTTCTATGATATAATAACACTTATGAAAAAAGATACTATAAACCTAACCAAAAAAATCATAGACAAATTAACAAAAGAGAACCACACCATAACATTTGCTGAGAGTTGTACAGGTGGAAGAGTCGCCTCAATCTTTACTGCTATCTCAGGAGCTTCTAGTGTGCTTAATGGCTCACTTGTAACTTACTCTAATGATATAAAACATCAGTGGCTAAAAGTACCGTATGAGATACTAGATAGTAAAGGTGCTGTAAGTCTTGAGTGTGTCTCTTATATGCTAGAGGGTGCTAAAGAGATGGCAAAAAGTGACTATGCCATAGCCATATCAGGTATAGCAGGTCCAACAGGAGGTAGTCAATTTAAACCAGTAGGTACGGTCTATATAGGTATCTTAACTCCTTGTAAAAAAGAGATATTTCACTGCCTTTTTGATGGAGATAGAGAAGCCGTACAGCAACAATCAACCGATTTTGCGATAGAAAAACTAGCTTTTTTGATAAATTTATAATTTTTTTACAAAAACCCTTGACAAAGATTAAACTCTTCGCTATAATTCCGTCCACTTATTCACAACAAACGGATAAGAGAGTGTGACCCGTTAGCTCAGTCGGTAGAGCAACTCCCTTTTAAGGAGTGGGCCCTAGGTTCGAATCCTAGACGGGTCACCACCATTTTTTTAGGTGCGGCGGTAGTTCAGTTGGTTAGAATACCTGCCTGTCACGCAGGGGGTCGCGAGTTCGAGTCTCGTCCGCCGCGCCATTTATTTTGTTTTGACCCGTTAGCTCAGTCGGTAGAGCAACTCCCTTTTAAGGAGTGGGCCCTAGGTTCGAATCCTAGACGGGTCACCACCAAAACATTCACCGTTTTTGGTCGCTTAGCTCAGTTGGTAGAGCGCTACCCTTACAAGGTAGATGTCACAAGTTCGAGTCTTGTAGCGACCACCATTTTATGTGACTGTTTGGACTAGATGACCCTTTCATCTAGTGGCCAAGGATGCTGCGTTTTCATCGCAGACACAGAGGTTCAAATCCTCTAGGGGTCGCCATTTTTTACTATTTTGGTCGCTTAGCTCAGTTGGTAGAGCGCTACCCTTACAAGGTAGATGTCACAAGTTCGAGTCTTGTAGCGACCACCATTACTTTAAGCTTTTTAAAGTATAATTTTTTAGCCTTTTTAGGTTTAGGTGCGGCGGTAGTTCAGTTGGTTAGAATACCTGCCTGTCACGCAGGGGGTCGCGAGTTCGAGTCTCGTCCGCCGCGCCATCTACTTTTTTAATCCATTTATTTTTTTAAAATATCAATTTAAATCATAAATAAAACTATTCTATATCCCCAACTCTTGAGTTATATCTTTTATTAGTTTGCTAAAAGGCTCTTTAGATAGTTCTGTATCATCATCTATAAGTTTAAATATATCTTTTTTTATCTCCTGATAGGGTATGCCTGTTAACTCTTGAAGCTCTTTGAGCCTACTTTTAGGATAAAGCTCAGCATTTTTCATCATCTCATATACAATATCTTTATGGGCTGAGTAGCGTTCATTGAGTTTAAAAACTTCTATGTATTTTTGATACTCATTTGAATATCTCTCTTTGAGTGGTATAGCTATATCATCTTTTGATTTAATGTTGAGATTTTGGCATTTATCACTAAGAAATAGTTTGAACTTTACTTTTTTATCGAAGTCAAAGTCTTTGGAGTTTGGAGCAAATATATCTAACTCTTTTGTTTTTTTTAATTTAGAATTACAGGTATAACAAGACGGTATAAGGTTATACAATGAAAGTGCTAAGTATGGATAACTTCCTTTATCATAATAATGGTCTAAAGTAAATTCATTTTTATACTCTTCATTATCTATTTTATACTCATTTACATAGTGAATATTACAAAAATAGCAAGTTCTAGTTTCTAACTCTTTTTCAAAAAATTTAGATATAACTTCTTGAAATTTATCTTCATATTTAAAGATTTTTTTTAGCTCTTTTTTTGCTTCATATATAAACTTTTTTTTATTTTTTATCTTTTTATATTTAATATTTGATTGTTCTATAATTCTAAGTTCTATTGTATTGGTAAATAATTTTATCTTTTCAGGTTCTATAAAAATAATGTCATTAAAAGAAATATCGCAAAATATCACATTATACGGATATATAGCCTTTAATTCATCAAATTGTTCTTGAATATTAGGAGCATCTTTAGCATTTCCAAATTTTGTAGAAAAAAGTTTTTCTAAATATAGCTTTTCTAAAGTAACTTTATCAAATTTATAATTAAGCTTTACCATCTAACACCTCTCTTATATTATCTGCTCCAAACTCCTCTATATACCTTTGTATCTGTATCTTTTGAGCTTTCTCTTTAAAGAGTATAAACTCAATCTCTTCAAGTTGATTTTTCACTATTTTTTGTAAAAATGGTTCACC